>JAANMW010000443.1_pt1 | contig 47938 bp, 39 predicted proteins | sample 7279671 | NCBI WGS metagenome assembly JAANMW01 (sample SAMN14094541, study PRJNA606508) | bioreactor metagenome | isolation source: A lab-scale SPAN reactor treating ammonium-rich wastewater day 247 | place: Ireland: Galway | collected 2017-09-19 | reverse complement strand
CTGCGCCGGCGGGCCGCCGCCGTCGTCGGCGACCTGGGCGGTGATCCCCCGGCCCTCGCGCGCCAGCCGGACCCGCACCCTGGCCGGCGCGGCATGGCGCAGCGCGTTCAGCACGCTTTCGCGCACGAAGCGGTAAAGCGCGATCCGCCCGGCCTCGCCCGGTTCGGGCAGGTCCGGCGGGCAGTCGAGCGTGATGGCGGTATCGGGCGCGATCTCGGAAAATTCGATCAGCAACTCTTGCAGCATCTCGGCCAGGCTCGCGCCCTCGGCCGGGGCCAGGCGCAGGTCGTCGATGGCGGCGCGGGCGCTTTGCCGGATCGCCTGGGCGTGGCGCGAGACGGCGGCCAGCGCCTCGGCCAGCGCCGGGTCGCTGGCGGTTTCGGCGGCGCGGCCGGCCTGGCCCACGGCCGCCTGCAGCGCGAAGAGCTGCGGGCCGATGCCGTCGTGCAGGTCGCTGGCGATGCGGGCGCGCTCGGCCTCGGCCAGGGTCAGCATCCGGCCTTGCAGGCGGCGGTTCTCGGCCCGCTCGGCGGCCAGGTGGGCGGCCAGCGCGTTGACCCCCTCGGTCAGCGTCGCCAGTTCCGCCAGCCCGGTCTGCGGCGCGGGATGGTCCAGGTCGCCCGCCCGCATCCGGTCGAGCGCCGCACCCAGCAGCCCCAGCCGCCGCAGCACCAGCCCGGTGATCGCCATGGTCACGCCGATCGCCGCCAGCGCCATGGCGGCCAGCAGCGGCAGGATCAGCCGGAAATCGGCCCAGGCCTCGGCGATCTCGTCGCGGGGATCGCTGCGGATCTCCAGCACGCCGAGCACATTGGGATATTGCGCGATGGCGATCAGCTCGCGCTGCGGCTCGGGGCGGATCAGCGCGGCGAACCATTCCGGCACCCGCTCGGGCGGCAGGCGCGGCGGCAAGGCCAGCGCGACCGGCTGGCCGGACGCATCGCGCAGCTCGGCCGACAGGTGGCGCTGCGCCTCGATCTCGGCGGCGATGCGGGCAGCCTGCTCCATCATGTCGCGCCGCTCGAACGAGGTGGGCAGGTGCAGCGTGGCAAAGGCATTGGCGAGGCGAAAGGCCGAGCCGGTCTCGTCGCTGACCGAGCCGCGGGCATTGAGGATCAGCACCGAGGCGACGATGGCGCACATCGCGAGCCAAGCCAAGGCCGAGCCGCCAAGCGCCAGAAGCCGCAACGCCACGCCATGCGGCCGCCCGCGCCGGGCAGGCGCGTCATCGGCAGCCGCGATGTGGCTGGTTGCGTCCATCTTTCTCCCTGCCGCCGGCGGCGGCTCCTCGGGGAAAGACTAGGATGCGGATCGGGGCGGGGCAAGCGGGCTGCGGGGGCAAAGCGAAAGGGCCGGGGCGCACGCGTGCTGGCCCCGGCCCCCCTGGCGTTTCCCGCGGCCCCGGCTCAGGCGCGCGAGCCGGCGGGCTCGGTCGGTTCGGGGCGGCCGAGCGCGCGGCGCACCAGCACGAAGAACAGCGGCACGAACAGCACCCCCAGCACCGTGGCCGAGACGGTGCCGCCCAGCACCGTGGCGCCGATGGTGTTGCGGCCGTTCGCGCCGGCGCCGGCGGAGAGCACCAGCGGCAGCACGCCCAGCGAGAAGGCGACCGAGGTCATGATGATCGGCCGGAAGCGCTGGCGCGCCGCCTCGACCACTGCCTCATAGAGCGGCTTGCCCTGCTCGGCCTGCTCGCGGGCGAACTCGACGATCAGGATGGCGTTCTTGCCGGTCAGGCCGATCACCGTCAGCAGGCCGACCTGGAAGAACACGCCGTTGTCGAAGCCGCCCAGCCAGGCCCCGACCAGCGCGCCCAACACGCCGATGGGCATGGCCAGCATCACCGCGAAGGGGATCGACCAGCTTTCGTAAAGCGCGGCCAGGCACAGGAACACCACCGCCAGCGACAGGCCGTAAAGCAGCATGGTCTGGTTGCCGGCCTGCTGCTCTTCCAGCGAAAGCCCGGTCCAGGCCACGTCGAATCCGGCCGGAAGCTGCCCGGCCAGTTCCTCGATCGCGGCCATGGCCTGGCCGCTGGATACGCCGGGCGCCGGGCTGCCCTGGATCTGCATGGACGGCACGCCGTTATAGCGGTCCAGGCCCTGCGGCCCATAGCTCCAGCGCCCCTCGGCGAAGTTGGAAAACGGCACCAGCCCGCCCGAGTTGTTCCTGACCCGCCACTTGTCGATGTCGGTCGGCAGCGCGCGCGATTCGGATTCGCCCTGCACATAGACCCGCTTGATGCGGCCGCGGTCGATGAAGTCGTTCACATAGCGCCCCGCCCAGGCCACCGAGAGCAGGCTGCCCACGTCGGTCGCCGTGACCCCCATGGCGCCCGCCTTGCGCCAGTCGATGTCGAGGTTGTATTGCGCCGCGTCCTCCAGCCCGTTCGGCCGGGCCGAGGCGATGCGCCCGTCCTGCGCCGACATGCCCAGCAGCTGGTTGCGCGCGTCCAGCAATTGCTCGTGCGCCTGTCCGGCGCGGGCCTGCAGGTAGAAGTCGAAGCCCGAGACGTTGCCAAGCTCGATCACCGAGGGCGGCACGATGGGAAAGACCATGGCGTCGCGGATGCCCATCAGCGCCGGGAAGGCGCGCCCGGCGATGGCCTGCACCGATTGCCCGGCGCCCGGCCGCTCGTCCCAGTCCTTCAGCCGCAGGAAGGCGATGCCCATGTTCTGCCCCGAGCCGGCGAAGCTGAAGCCCGAGACGCCGAAGAAGGATTCGACATTGTCGGATTCGTTTTCCGCGAAATAGCGCTGGATCTGGTCGATCACCGCATCGGTGCGCTCGGAGGTGGCGCCGGTCGGGCCCTGGACCAGGACGAACATGATGCCCTGGTCCTCGTCGGGCAGAAAGCCGGTGGGGGTGCGCAGGAACAGGAACACCATGGCCGCGCCGATGCACAGATAGATCAGCATCATCCGCAGCGGCCGGCGGACCAGCCAGTTCACCGAATTGCCATAGCCCTGCATGGTGCGGTCGAAGCCGCGGTTGAACAGGCCGAAGAAGCCGCGGGTCTTGTGGCCGTGTTCATTGCGCAGCAGCGTGGCGCAAAGCGCCGGGGTCAGCGTCAGCGCCACCAGCACCGACAGGCCCATGGCCGAGGCGATGGTGATGGCGAACTGCTTGTAGATCACCCCGGTCGAGCCGCCGAAGAAGGCCATGGGCACGAAAACCGCCGACAGAACCAGCGCGATGCCGATCAGCGCCCCGGTGATCTGGCCCATGGACTTGCGGGTGGCCTCGCGCGGCTCGAGCCCTTCCTCCTCCATGATGCGCTCGACGTTCTCGACCACGACGATGGCGTCGTCCACCAGAAGGCCGATGGCCAGCACCATGGCCAGCATGGTCAGCGTGTTGATGGTGAAGCCAAGCGCCGCCAGCACGCCGAAGGTGCCCAAGAGCACCACCGGCACCGCCAGCGTCGGGATCAGCGTCGCGCGCCAGTTCTGCAGGAACAGCAGCATGACGAAGAACACCAGCACGATGGCCTCGACCAGCGTCTTGACCACCTCTTCGATCGAGATCAGCACGAAGGGCGTGGTGTCGAAGGGGATCACGTAATCCATGCCCTCGGGGAAGAAGCGGGCGAATTCCTCCATCCGCGCCTTGACCCGCTCGGCCGTGTCCAGCGCGTTCGCGCCCGAGGCCAGGCTGATCGCCATGCCCGAGGCCGGCTGGCCGTTGTAGCGGGCATTGGTCATGTAGTCCTGGGCGCCGATCTCGACGCGGGCCACGTCCTTCAGCAGGATCAGGCCGCCGTCCTGTTCCGCGCGCAGCACGATCTGCTCGAAATCCCCGGGGGTGGAGAGCAGCGATTGCGCGGTGATGGTGGCGTTCAGCATCTGCCCCTGGGGCGCCGGCTGGCTGCCGAAGGAGCCGGCCGAGATCTGCGCGTTTTCCGACGAGACCGCCGCCACCACGTCCGAGGGCGTCAGCTCATAGGCGGCCAGCTTGGACGGATCCAACCAGATCCGCATGGCATATTGCGCGCCGAAGACCTGGACCGAGCCCACGCCCTCGACCCGGCTGAGGTCGTTGACCAGGTTCGAGATCAGGTAGTCGGCCAGGTCCACCTGTTCATAGCGGTCGTCCGACGAGGTCAGGCCGACGACCATCAGGAAGCCCGAGGCGGATTTCTCGACCGTGATGCCCTGGCGCTGCACCGGCTCGGGCAGGAGCGCGGTGGCCTGCGCCAGCTTGTTCTGCACCTGCACCTGGGCGATGTCGGGATCGGTGCCGGTCTCGAAGGTCAGCGTCGTCGTCGAGGTTCCGGCCGAGGTCGAGCTGGACGAGAAATAGCGCAGCCCGTCCAGCCCGGTCATCTGCTGCTCGATGATCTGGGTGACGGTATTGGCGACCGTATCGGCCGAGGCGCCGGGATAGGTGGCGCGGATCGTCACCGAGGGCGGCGCGATCTGCGGATACTGCGCCACCGGCAGCGAGACGATCGACAAGAGCCCCAGACCCATGATCAGGATCGAGATCACCCAGGCGAAGACCGGACGGTCGATGAAAAAGCGGGCCATGTGCGGTTCCTGTGCTGTTCCCTCGCGGCGTCCGGGTCAGTTCGCCGGCTGTCCGGCGCCGGTCTCGGTTGCGGTCTCTGCACCCGCGCCTTCGGCGGCGGGCTGGTCTGCGGGTTGCTCTGCGGATTCCTCTGCGGGCTGTTCCGCGTTCCCGGCTTCGGGCGCAGCGCCCTCGGCGGCCCCGCCTTGCGCGGCTTCGGCTGCGGCGGCCTGGCGTTCCTCGGGGGTCACGGTCATGCCGGGGCCGATCTTCTGCAGGCCCTCGACCACGATGCGGTCGCCGTCATGCAGCCCCTCGCTGACGATCCAACTGTTGCCCATGTCCTGCAGGATGGTCAGCTGGCGCTGCTCGACGGCGTTGTCGGCATTGACCACCAGCGCGATGGGCTGGCCGCGGCGGTCGCGGCTGACGCCTTCCTGCGGGGCAAGGATCACGTTCTGCGCCGTGGCCTGCTGCACGACCGCCTGGACATACATGCCGGGCAGCAGGGTGCGGTCGGGATTGGCGAAGGCCAGGCGCAGCGTCACCACGCCCGTCGTCTCGTTCACATAGGGCTCGGCGGCGGTCAGCCGGCCTTCCTGGTCGTATTCGGTGCCGTCGGCCAGACGCAGCGTCACCTTGCGGTCCGACTGGCTCTCGGCGGATTGCGCCGCCATCTCGCGGCGAAAGCGGATCAGTTCGGCCGCCGATTGCGTCACGTCCACATGCACCGGGTCGAGCTTGCGGATCACGGCCAGCGGCGTCGGCTGGCTGGCCGTCACCAGCACGCCCTGGCTGGTCTGGGCCAGGCCGATCTCGCCGTCCAGCTCGGCGCGGATGGTGGTGCGCTCCAGCTCGATCCGGGCGGTCTGCAACTGCGCCTCGGCGACCTTGACCGCGGCCTCGGCGGAATCGCGGGCGGCGATGGCATTGTCGGTCGTGCTTTCGCTGGCGACGCGGCGGTCGCGCAGGGCGCCCACGCGCTCGGCCTCGCGGCGCGCCGCCTCGGCCTGGGCGCGGGCCTGGGCCACGGCGGCCTCGGCCTGGGCGACGGCGGCCTGGTAGGTGGTGGCGTCGATGCGAAACAGCGGATCGCCGACCTTCACATGGCTGCCCTCGTCGAACAGCCGTTCGGTGACGATGCCGTTGACCTGCGGCCGCACCTCGGCCTCGGCCGAGGCGGTGACGCGGCCGGGCAGTGTGGTGGTCAGGGCCACGTCCTGGGCGTGAAGCGTCACCACGGTGACGGGCGGCGGCGGCATCTGCGAGGGATCCTGCGCCAGGGCGGCCATGGGGGCAAGCCCCGCCGCAAGCGGAAGGATCACGGAAATCGCCATGCGGCGCGATAGCGCGAACATCGTTTTGCTCCGGCTATTTGCTGACGGTTGCATAACGAACAGTTTCGCACGGGATGATCAATCCCAAAACCGTTTCGGACCGCGACGTTGCGCCACCGGCGAAACCCGGCCGCAGGCTTGGGGGGCGGGGGCCTGCCCGCCGCCCGGCTGCGCTGCCGATGGAGTATTTGGGGAACGAAGAAGCGCCGGGCGCAGATTGGTCTTGCGGCGGCCTGCGCGAGACAGTAAGCAATCCGGGCCTCGCGGGTGTAGCTCAATGGTAGAGCCGCAGCTTCCCAAGCTGAAGACGAGGGTTCGATTCCCTTCACCCGCTCCATCCTTCCAGGCTGGCCATTGTTTTTGCCATGGGATGCGGGGGTTTCCCGTGCCGCGCCCCGTTGCGCAGGCCGCTCCCGGCATGCGGTTGGCTGCGGCAGGTGCGGGTTTCCTGCCTGGGGCGATGCCGATCCGACCGCCCAAGGCTTTCGGCGGTCGAATCGGCAAAAAGTTGCGCCGGGTCAGCCGAGCATGGGTTTTCCCGCGACATAGGTCTGGGCGATGGCGCGGTCGTCGCCGAGGATCTGCAGGATGAACAGCTCTTCGGCCAGGGTCTCGGCCCGCTCCATGCGCAGCGCCATCGCCGGCGTCGCGCGGCTGTCCAGCACCACCAGGTCGGCGTCAGAGCCGGGCTCCAGCGTGCCGATGCGGTCGGCCATGCCGAGCGCCAGCGCATTGCCGCGGGTGATCCAGTGGAAGGCGGCGAGGGGATGCAGCTTCTGGCCGCGCAGCTGGAGGATCTTGTAGCCCTCGGCCAGGGTTTGCAGCATGGAATAGCTGGTGCCGCCGCCGACATCGGTGGCGATGCCGCTGGTTACGCCCGCGGCGCGCAGGCCCGCCTCGTCGAAGAGGCCCGAGCCGAGGAACAGGTTCGAGGTCGGGCAGAATACCGCCCGGCTGCCGGTCTCGGCCATGCGGGCGATCTCGCGCGGCTCGAGATGGATGGAATGGCCGAGCAGCAGCTTGTCCGAAAGCAGCCCGTAGCTTTCGTAGATGTCGAGATAGTCGCGCGCCTGGGGGTAGAGCTCCAGGGTGAAGGCGATCTCGTCGCGGTTTTCCGACAGATGCGTCTGGATGTGGCAGTCGGGATGTTCGCGCACCAGCTGCCCGGCCATCGCCATCTGCTCGGGCGTCGAGGTGATGGCGAAGCGCGGGGTGATGGCATAGCGCTGGCGGCCGCGGCCGTGCCATTTTTCGATCAGCCGCTTGCTGTCGTCATAGCCCTGCTGCGGCGTATCGAGGACCGCTTCGGGGGCGTTGCGGTCCATCATCACCTTGCCGGCGATCATCGCCATGTCGCGCGCCTCGGCGGCCGCGAACAGCGCCTCGGCCGATTGCGGATGCACCGAGCAGAAGGCGACGGCGGTGGTGGTGCCGTGCGAAAGCAGCAGGTCGAGGAACTTCCCGGCCATGAGCGGGGCATGGCCTTGCTGGGCAAAGCGCGATTCCTCGGGGAAGGTATAGGTGTTGAGCCAGTCGAGCAGCTGTGCCCCCCAGCTGGCGATCACCTGCACCTGCGGGAAATGGATATGCGGGTCGATGAAGCCCGGCAGGATCAGGTTCGGGCGGTGGTCGATTTCCGGCAGCCCGGGTTCGCGCAGGGCGGCGTAATCGCCCATGGCGACGATCTTGCCGGCTTCGGTGACGATGGCGCCGTCCTCGTGATAGGCGAAGGCGTCCTCGGTTTCGGCGGGGTCGGCGTGGAAGGAGAGCGTGCGCCCCCGGATCAGCTGTCGCATGGGTATTTTTTCAACGAAGAAGCGGTTTCGGTGAGGCGGCCGATGAGCTCGGCGGCGGTGAAGGCGGCGATGATCTCGGGGCGCTTGTCGCGCGAATATCCCGCGCCGATGGGGCAGGTCAGCCGGTCGGTGTCCAGCCCCTGGGCACGGGCGAAGCGGCGGAACTGCGCCAGTTTCGTCCGGCTGCCGATCATGCCGATATAGGGCGCGTCCATGCGGCGCAGCGCCTCGGCCGCGAGCAGGAAGTCCAGCGCGTGGTCATGGGTGACGATGACATGGCTGGTGCCGAAGGGGGCGTTGCGGATCTCGGCCTCGGGCAGGGGGGTCAGGCGGGTTTCGCCCGTGGCCTGCCCGAGTTCGCCCATGCGCTGGTCGATCAGGATCGGGCGCAGCGGCAGCAGCGCCAGGGCCTTGGCGAGCGCGCGGCCGACATGGCCGGCGCCGAAGATCAGCACCTGCGGATGTTCGGGCCCGGCCGGGGCCTCGGCCACGCGGGTCAGCGAGAGTTCGACCCGGCCGCCGCAGCATTGGCCGATCTCGGGGCCCAGCGGCACGTCCATCACGGCCTGCGCCTCGTCGCGCGCCAGCATCTGCCGGGCGCGGTCGATGGCCATGTATTCCAGCTGGCCGCCGCCGATGGTGCCGCTGAGGCCCTGGGGGGTGACGAACATCGCCGCCCCCTTCTCGCGCGGGGACGAGCCGCGGGTGCGGGTGATCTCGACCCGGATCATGGCCGCAGCCGCTCGATGGCCATCAGCACGCGCTCGGGGGTGGCGGGCGCGTCGATGCGCGGGTTCTTGGCATAGCCGTTGAACGAGGCCACCGCCATGTTCAGCGCCTGAAAGACCGAGATGCCCAGCATGAAGGGGGGCTCGCCCACCGCCTTCGAGCGCTTGATCGTCGCCTCGCGGTTCACCGACCAGTCGGCCAGCTGCACGTTGAAGACCTTGGGCCGGTCCGAGGCCAGCGGGATCTTGTAGGTCGAGGGCGCATGGGTGCGCAGCCGGCCCTTCTGGTCCCACCACAGTTCCTCGCTGGTCAGCCAGCCGGTGCCCTGGACGAAGGCGCCCTCGACCTGGCCCTTGTCGAGCGCCGGGTTCAGGCTGCGGCCCACGTCATGGAGCACATCGGCGCGCTCGATCACGTATTCGCCGGTCAGCGTGTCGACCGAGACCTCGGAGCAGGCGGCGCCATAGGCGAAGTAGTAGAACGGGCGGCCCTGCCCGGTGTCGCGGTTCCAGTGGATCTTGGGCGTCTTGTAGAAGCCCGCGGCCGACAGCTGGACCCGCGCCAGATAGGCGGTGTTGACGAAATCCTGGAAGGGCATTTCCTCGGTGCCGATCTGCACCGTCTCGCCGATGCTGACCAGTTCCGGCGGCACGCCCTTGGCCTCGGCGGCGAAGGCGGTCAGCCGCTCGATCAGCTGGCGGCAGGCGTCCAGCGCCGCCATGCCGTTCAGGTCCGAGCCCGAGGACGCCGCGGTGGCCGAGGTATTCGGCACCTTCTCGGTCGTGGTCTTGGTGATGCGGATGCGGTCGATGCTGACCCCCAGCGCCTCGGCCACCACCTGCGCGACCTTGGTGTTCAGGCCCTGGCCCATCTCGGTGCCGCCGTGGTTCAGGTGGATCGAGCCGTCCGAGTAGATGTGGATCAGCGCGCCGGCCTGGTTGTACCAGGTCGCGGTGAAGCTGATGCCGAACTTGACCGGGGTCAGGGCGATGCCCTTGCGGATCGCGCCGCCCTGTTCCTGGGCGCGAGCATTCCAGTCCAGCACCGCCTGGCGGCGGGCGTGGTAGTCGCTGCTCGCCTCCAGCTCCTCGAAGATGCGCGGCAGGATCTGGTCCTCGACCTCCTGGTGATAGGGGGTGAGCTGGCCGTTTTCGTAGAGGTTCAGCTTGCGGATCTCCAGTGGGTCGCGGCCGAGGGCATAGGCGATGTCCTCGACGATGCGCTCGGCCATGACCACGCCCTGCGGGCCGCCGAAGCCGCGAAAGGCGGTGTTCGAGCAGGTGTTGGTCTTCATCGGATGGCTGCGCAGTTCCACCGCCGGGTAGTAATAGGCGTTGTCGGCGTGGAACAGCGCCCGGTCCGTCACCGGGCCCGACAGGTCCGAGGACCAGCCGCAGCGGGCGTAGAAATCGGCGTCCACGGCGTGGATCCTGCCGGTCTCGTCATAGCCCACCTGATAGTCGATGACGAAATCGTGCCGCTTGCCGGTGATCGAGAAATCGTCGTCGCGGTCGGGGCGCAGCTTGACCGCGCGCCCGAGCTTCTTGGCCGCCAGCGCCGAGATGCAGGCAAAGGGGTTCATCTGCGATTCCTTGCCGCCGAAGCCGCCGCCCATGCGGCGCACGTTCACCACCACGGCGTTCGAGGGCACGCCCAGCACATGGGCGACCATGTGCTGCACCTCGCTGGGATGCTGGGTCGAGACGTTGACCACGACCTCGTCGTCCTCGCCGGGGATCGAGAAGGCGATCTGGCTTTCCAGGTAGAAATGCTCCTGCCCGCCGACGGTCAGCCGGCCTTCGATGCGCCGGGGCGCGCGGTCCATTTCGGCCATGTCGCCGCGCTTGAGCTTCAGGGGCTTGGTCACATAGCCCAGCCCGGCGTCGCGGGCGCTGATCGCGTCGATGGCAAAGGGCAGTTCCTCGTATTCCACGCGGGCCAGCTGGCAGGCGCGGCGGGCCTGGTCGCGGGTCTCGGCCACCACGGCGAAGATCGGCTGGCCGTGGAACTGCACCTCGTCCCCGGCCAGCAGCGGCTCGTCGTGCAGGCCGGTGGGCGAGATGTCGTTATGGCCGGGAATGTCCGCGGCGGTCAGCACCAGATGCACGCCGGGGGCCTTGCGCACCGCATCGAGGTCCATCGAGACGATGCGGCCATGCGCCACGGTCGAAAGCCCCAGATAGGCGTGCAGCGTGCCCACCGGCTCCATCAGGTCGTCGGTATAGTCGGCCCGGCCGGTGACGTGCTTTTCGGCGGAATCGTGGATGATGGGCGTATGGGCGGCGCCCTTGACGAAGACGTCCTGTTTCATTCGACCCTCCTCAGGCGGTGGTCTGCGCCCTGCTGTTCAAGCCAGAAGCGGCGGAAGAAGTTGGCGGCGAGTTGCTGGCGATATTCCTTGCTGGCCCGCCAGTCGCTGAGCGGCTGGAAGTCATTGGCGACCGCGCGCGCCGCGGCCTCGAAGGTCTCGGCGGTGAAGGGCTGGCCCTTCAGCGCCGCCTCGGCCTGGGTGGCGCGCTTGGGCGTGCCGGCCATGCCGCCGAAGGCCACGCGCGCGTCGATGATCGTCGCCCCGTCGGTTTCCACCCGGAAGGCGGCGGCCGAGGCGGTGATGTCGGCGTGGTGGCGCTTGGAGACCTTGTAGGCGGCGATCCTGGCCTCGCCCTTCAGGGGCACGGTGATCGCCTCGACGAATTCGCCGGGGCGGCGGTCCTGCTTGCCGTATTCGATGAAGTAATCCTCGACGGGCAATTCGCGGGTGCCCTCGGCGCTGCGCAGCCGCAGGGTCGCGCCAAGCGCGATCAGCAAGGGCGGCGTCTCGCCGATGGGCGAGCCGTTGGCGACATTGCCGCCGATGGTGCCGGCATTGCGGACCTGCCAGCCGCCGATGCGCAGCCAGTAATCCACCGCCTCGGGGAAATGCTGGCGCAGGAAGGGCTCGAACTCGGAATAGGTCACGCCGGCGCCGATGGTGACATGGCCGGGGGCGATCTCGATCCGCTTGAGATCCTGAAGATGGCCGATGAACACCGCCGGAGAGATGTCGCGCAGGAATTTCGTCACCCACAGGCCGACGTCGGTGGCGCCGGCGACGATGGTGGCCTTGGGGTTCTGGGCCAGAACCTGCGCCAGGTCGGCGGCGTCGGCCGGCAGGATGGCACGATCCTCGCCGCGCGCCACCTCGACGCGGTCGCGGGGGACCGCGGCCAGCGCGGCGGTGATGCGGTCGCGCTCGACATTCAGCGCGTCCATGTGCTGCCCGCCGGCCTCGGAAGCCGCGAAGGCCGCCTTCACGATCGGCTCGTAGCCGGTGCAGCGGCACAGGTTGCCTTGCAGCGCGGTCTCGATCGCCAGCATGTCGGGGCGCGGCTTGGACATCCACAGCCCGTAAAGCGCCATGACGAAGCCCGGCGTGCAAAAGCCGCATTGGCTGCCGTGATGCTCGACCATGGCGGCCTGGACCGGGTGCAAGCCCCCGTCCGCGCCGCGCAGATGCTCGACGGTGACGACATGGCAGCCGTGGCACGAGGCCAGGAAGCGGATGCAGGCATTGATCGGCTCGTAATGCAGCTGGCCTTCGTGCAGCCGGCCGACCAGGACGGTGCAGGCGCCGCAATCGCCTTCGGCGCAGCCCTCCTTGGTGCCGGTCAGGCGGCGGTTGAGCCGCAGGAAGTCCAGAAGTGTGTCGCGTGATCCGGCCTCGGTCAGGCGGATCTCGGCGTCGTTCAGAAGAAAGCGCAATTCGTGGCCCATTCGGTCCTCGCTCGCATGGCTGGGTATGGGAAAAGCCTAGATGCGAATTGCTCTTTGCGAAATCTCGGATTGAGCATAAGACTTTCAGCGATTCCTTGAAAGAGGCGGGTTGAGACCATGCCATATCTTGAAAGTCTGCGGGTCTTCGTCCGCGTGGTCGAACTGGGCTCGATCACCGCGGGCGGGCGCGACCTGCGCATGTCGCCGGCCGTCGCCTCGAACCGGATCAAGGATCTGGAGACGCGCTACGGGGTGCGGCTTCTGAACCGCACCACCCGCAAGCTGGTGCCGACCGAGGTGGGGCGGGCCTTCTACGACAATGCCCGCCGGGTGATCGAGACGCTGGACGAGGCCGAGGCGGTGGTCTCGGGCTTTTCCGGCATGCCGCATGGCGCCTTGCGGGTGACGGCGCCCCTGGGTCTGGGGCGGCGGCTGATCGCGCCCCTGGTGCCGAAGTTCTGCGACGAGTATCCCGGCGTCGAGGTGCGGCTGCGGCTGTCGGACCGCAACGTCGACATCATCGCCGACGGGATCGACTTGGCCTTCTTCCTGGGCGAGCCGCAGGATTCGGCGCTGAAATGGCGGCGGATCGCGGAATGCCGGCGCGCGCTGGTGGCGACCCCCGACTATCTGGAGCAGCACGGCCATCCCCAGCGCCCCGAGGATCTGGCCGCGCATAATTGCCTGCTGCTGCGCTATCCGAGGAGCCCGGAATACTACTGGGTGCTGGAAAGCCCCGAGGGGCCGCAGAAGCTGCTGGTGAACGGCAAGTTCGACGCCGACGACGGCGATGTGCTGAGCGGCTGGGCGCTGGCGGGCAGGGGCATCGTCAACCGTCCCCGCTACGAGGTGGCCGAGCATCTGGCCGCCGGGCGGCTGGTCGAGGTGCTGCCGGACCATCCGCCGATCCCCTCGCAATTCGGCGTGCTGACGCCGCATCGCCGCCTGCAGGATCCCAAGGTGCGGCTGTTCGCCGATTTCATCGCGCGCGAGGTGCGGGGGGTGTTTGCCTGAGCCCTAGTCCCGCACCCATTCCATGAGGTGCAGATAGGGCGCGCGGCGATAGCGCGCGACGCGCTCGGGATCGCCGCCCTGCGGGGCGGGCTCGTCGAAATGCACCAGCCGCAGCCCCTGCGCCAGCAGCGCCTGCATGTAGGCATGGAAGGGGCGATGCCAGTTGCGGATCAGGATGCCGCGCCAGCTGACCCATTCCGCGCGCTCGTCCAGGTAGTTGTCGATCAGGTAGCCCGTGCCGGGATCGCCGTTCCAGCCGCCCGCCGTGCTGAATGAGTTCAGGTTGGCGACAAGCAGGCTGCCGCCGGGACGCAGGACGCGCACCATCTCGGCGATGGCGGCGCGGATGTCGTCGATGTCGATGAGCGTCAGGTAGCTGACCACCAGGTCGAAGCCGGCATCGGGCAGGGGCAGGGCCTCGGCGCGGGCCTGCACGTAGCGGCCCTTGTCGTCGCGGCTGCGCGCGGCCTCGATCAGCTTCGGCGTGGGGTCGATGCCGGTCGCGGCGATGCCTTCGGCGGCAAGCATCCGGCAGAAACGCCCCTCGCCGCAGCCGACATCCAGGGCGTTGCGAAAGCCGCGGCCGCGGATGCGGGCCAGCATCGGGGCGTCGAGCACGTGGCGGCGCGAGAAATCGCCTTCCTCGCCCATGTCGGCGATCCAGGCCTCGGCGGAATCGTCCCAGCCATTCCCGCGGTCCATGCCTGCCTCCCTCGATGCTGCCGAACGGTGCAGCTAGCCGATCCGGCGGGCAGAGGCAAACAGGTCAGTTCCAGGCGAAGGTCTTGGGCAGGCCGCGATACCAGTCGATGATCGCCTGGCGTTCCTGCGGCTCCATGAAGCTGACATTGGCGGGCGGCATGGCATCGGTCACGCCGGCCTGGATGAAGATCTCGCGCGCGGCGCGGGTGATGTCGTCGGGGGTTTCCAGCAGCACGCCCTTGGGCGCGGTGTGGATGCCCTCGTACGAGGGCTCCCTGGCATGGCACATCGAGCAGCGGCCCATGACCGCGTTATAGGCGTCGTCCCAGCCCGGCGCGTCGAGCATCGCCTGTTGCGAGGGGGTCAGGACGCGGGCCTCGGCCTCCTCGAGCGTCTGGCGGAACATGGGCGCGGTCGAGAGCCACATGACGATGATGAACAGGATCGTGGTCGCGGCCCAGGTCCACCACTTCATGCCGCCGCCGGCGTGCATGGTGTTGAAGAAATGCCGGATGGTCACGCCCATCAGGAAGATCAGCCCGGCGATCACCCAGTTGTATTCGGTGGCGAAGGCCAGCGGATAGTGGTTCGACAGCATCAGGAAGACGACCGGCAGCGTCAGGTAGTTGTTATGCGTCGAGCGCAGCTTGGCGATCTTGCCGTATTTCGGATCGGCGGGACGCCCGGCCTTGAGGTCGGCGACGACGATGCGCTGGTTCGGCATGATGATGAAGAACACGTTCGCCGTCATGATCGTGGCGGTGAAGGCGCCCAGGTGCAGCATGACCGCGCGGCCGGTGAAGACCTGGTTGTAGGCCCAGCCCATGACCATCAGCAGCGCGAAGAGGATCAGCATCAGCAGGGTCGGGGTCTCGCCCAGCTTGGACTTGCACAGGTTGGTATAGATCAGCCAGCCGATCGAGAGCGAGCCGGCCGAGATCAGGATCGCCTGCCAGGGCGCCAGCTCCATCTTGGCGGGGTCGATCAGGAACAGCTCGGAGCCGACCCAATAGGTGACCATCAGGAGCGCCGCCCCCGAGATCCAGGTCATGTAGCTTTCCCATTTGAACCAGATCAGATGCTCGGGCATGCGCTCGGGCGCGACCAGGTATTTCTGGATGTGGTAGAAGCCGCCGCCATGGACCTGCCATTCCTCGCCATGCGCGCCGGGGGGCAGGCCCGGCACCTTGCGCAGCCCGAGGTCGAGGGCGACGAAATAGAAGGACGAGCCGATCCAGCAGATGGCGGTGACGACATGCGTCCAGCGGATGGCAAAGGCGAGCCAATCCCAGATGACGGCGAAATCGGACATACTTTGTCTCCTGTCTAGCTGGGGAAAGACTAGCCGCTTCGCGGGGTTGCGAGTATTCACGCATTTCCCCTTGCTGTCTTAACGATGCGTTGAAAATCTTTCGCGGGGTGCTGCGGAAATGAAAAAGAGGGGGCTTTGCCCCCTCAGGCCCGTGCCGGGCCTTTCACCCCCAGGGTATTTGGAAAACGGAGAAAGCCTGGGGGCTCAGCTGCCGCGATAGGTCGAAAAGCCGTAGGGCGAGATCAGCAGCGGCACGTGGTAATGGTCCTGTTCGGACATGCCGAAGCGCAGGGGCACCTGGTCGAGGAAGCGGGGCTTGGCCGCCTGGTGTCCCTGGGCGTCGAGCCAGGCGCCGACATGGAAGACCAGTTCGTATTCGCCGGTCTGGAACTCCGCCTCGGGCAGGATGTGCTTGTCGGTGCGGCCGTCGTGGTTGGTGACGGTCTGCGCGATCAGCCGGCGCTCGGGGTCGAGGCGGTAAAGCTCGATCCGCATGCCTTGCGCGGGCGTGCCGTTGGCGGTGTCGAGCACATGGGTGGTCAGATAGCCGGGCATTGTCTTCCTTTCCTTAGTCAATCGGCGAGCCGGGCGATGGCGGCGCGGGCCTGTTCGTTCAGGCGATTCGTGTCTGCGGTCAGCAGGTGGTGATCCTGCACCACGGCGCGGCCTTCCACATAGACCGCGCGCGGGCGGATCGGCGCGCAGAAGACCAGCGCCGCCACCGGATCCCATTGGCCGGCGGCGGGCAGTTCCGAGACGTCCCAGAGCACCAGGTCGGCGCGCTTGCCGGGTTCCAGCGCGCCGATGTCGCTGCGGCCCAGCACGCGGGCGCCGCCGAGCGTGGCGATCTCCAGCGCCTCGCGCGCGCCCATGGCGGCGGGGCCGTCCTTGAGGCGGGCGACCAGCATGGCCTGGCGCGCCTCGAGGCCCAGATGGCTGCAATCGTTGCTGGCCGAGCCGTCGACGCCCAGGCCCACCGGCACGCCGGCGTCGCGCATCCGCCGCACCGGGGCGATGCCCGAGGCGAGGCGCGCGTTCGAGCAGGGGCAATGCGCGACCCCGGTGCCGCTGCGGGCGAAGAGGTCGATTTCCTTGTCCGACAGTTTCACGCAATGCGCGTGCCAGACATCCTCGCCGGTCCAGCCCAGGCTTTCGGCGTAATCGCCGGGCAGCATGCCGAAGTTTTCCAGAGAATAGGCGATGTCCTCGTCGTTTTCGGCCAGGTGGGTGTGCAGCCGCACGCCCTTGTCGCGGGCCAGGATCGCCGCGTCGCGCATCAGTTCCCGGCTGACCGAGAAGGGCGAGCAGGGGGCGAGGCCGACCTGCACCATGGCGCCGGGCCTGGGGTCGTGGAAGGCGGCGACCAGGCGCTCGCTGTCCTTGAGGATCGCGGCCTCGTCCTCGACCAGGGCGTCGGGGGGCAGGCCGCCCTTGGACTCGCCGATCGACATGGCGCCGCGGGTGGCGGTGACGCGGATGCCGATCTCGGCCGCCGCCTCGATGCTGTCGTCGAGCCGGGCGCCGTTCGGGAACAGGTAGAGATGGTCCGAGGAACAGGTGCAGCCCGAGAGCGCCAGTTCGGCAAGGCCGATCCGGGTCGACAGGCGGATGTCCTCGGGGCCCATGCGGCCCCAGATCGGATAAAGCGTCCTGAGCCAGCCGAACAGCGCCGCGTCCTGGGCCGCGGGCACGGCGCGGGTCAGGGTCTGGAACAGGTGGTGATGGGTGTTGACGAGGCCGGGGGTGACGACGCAGCCCCGCGCCTCGACCACCTCGGCGCCTTCGGCCGAGAGGCCGGGGCCGACGGCGGAGATCACCCCGCCCTCGACCAGCACGTCCCCGCCGGCGATCTCGCGCCGGGCGCCGTCCATGGTCACGACCACTTCGGCGCCCCTGATGAGCAGGCGTTTCGTCATCAATGCGCCTCGGCTGCGTGGGCGGCGGCGGCGATTTCCTCGTCGCTGGTGTGCGGCGCGCCGTTGAAGAACCAGTTCAGCAGCACCGCGGCCACGGCGGCCAGAAGGATGCCGGAGTGGATCAGCGTGTGCATGGAATGCGGCAGCCACTGGTTGAAGTCGGGCGCGATCATCGGCACCATGCCCAGCCCCAGCGAGACGGCGACGATGAACAGGTTGTGCTTGTTGCCCTTGAAATCCACCGTCGAGAGGATGCGGATGCCGGTCGCGGCGACCATGCCGAACATCACCAGCCCCGCGCCGCCCAGCACCGTGGTCGGCAGCGATTCGACCAGCGCGCCCATCTTGGGGATCAGGCCCAGCACGATCATGATCGCGCCGCCCGCCACGCAGACGAAGCGCGAGCGCACGCCGGTCACGCCCACCAGCCCGACGTTCTGGCTGAAGGAGGTATAGGGGAAGGTGTTGAAGAGCCCGCCGATCGCGGTGCCGAGCCCGTCCACGCGCAGCCCGGCCGAAAGCGCCTTGGGCGTCATGCGGCGGCCGCAGATGTCGGAAAGCGCCAGGAACATGCCGGTCGATTCGATCATGGTCACGAACATGACCAGCAGCATGGTCAGGATCATCACCGGGTCGAAGATCGGCATGCCGAAATGCAGGGGCTTGATCGGGGCGAACCAGGCGGCCTCGGCGATGCCCTCGAAATGCATCATGCCGAGCGCGGCGGCCAGCAGCCCGCCGATGACGATGCCCAGGAGCACCGCGATATTGGCGACGAAGCCGCGGGCGTAGCGGGCGATCAGCAGGATCGCGGCCAGCACGGTGATGCCGATCAGGATGCGCGGCAGCGAGGCATATTCGGGATTGGCGACGGTCGGCATCAGCTTGACGCTGTCGGGGACGTCGCCGGCGGCGCGGGCGGCCTCCAGCCAGGCCTGGGCGGCGGGATCGACCAGTTGCGGCGCGGTCGGGCCGACCGGCAGGCCGAAGATCCAGTTGATGCCCACCGGCATCAGGCTGACGCCGATCACCAGGATCACCGTGCCGGTGACGACGCTGGGGAAAAAGCGCAAGAGCCGGCTGACCAGCGGCGCGAAGAAGATCGAGATGAGCCCGGCGGCCATGATGGCGCCGAACATCATCCGCGCCCCTTCCTGCCCCGGATTGGACGAGGCGATGGCGACCATCGGCCCGACGGCGGCGAAGGTCACGCCCATCATCACCGGCAGGCGGATGCCGAACCATTGCGTGGCGCCGAAGGACTGGATGATGGTGACGATGCCGCAGACGAAGAGGTCGGCGGAAATCAGGAAGGCCACGTCCTGCGGCGAAAGCTGCAGGGCGCGGCCGACGATCAGCGGCACCGCGATGGCGCCGGCATACATGACCAGAACATGCTGGAAGCCCAGGGCGAGCAGCCGAGGCGCGACGATGCGCTCCTCGACCGGATCAAAGCCGGGGCTGGTATCGATTGCTTGCATTCGTCCTATACCTCCCTAGTTTCAGGACGTTATGTCTCTTTAGATCTCGACTTCTTGCGCCAGTCCCTTTTCCTTTGCGATTTCAAGGATTTTCTGCGCAACCGCCAGATCCTGCAGCCCGACGCCGGTGCCGTCGAACAGTGTCACCTCGGCGTCGCCGCGTCCCGGATGGTCGCCCGCGACCACGGCGCCGAGTTCGCCGATCTGATCCTCGCGGATCAGGCCCGATGCGATGGCATGCTGGCATTCGCCGATGCTGACCGACTGCGCGACCTCGTCGGTGAAGATCCGGGCGCGCGCGACCAGCGCCGGGTCCAGCTCCTGCTTGCCTTTCGTATCGGTGCCCATGGCGGCGATATGCGTCGGGCCCTTTACATGCTGGTCCATCAGCAGGGGCGAGAAGGACGAGGTGATCGAGATGATCACGTCGGCCTCGGTGCCCAGCCGGTCCAGCTCGACCGCCTCGAAGGGCAGGCCCAGTTCCGCCGCGGTATCGGCAAGGCGCGACAGCATCTCGGGATGCGGGTTCCAGCCGATGACCTTCTCGAACGGATGCACATTGGCCGCCGCCCGCATCTGGAAGGCGGACTGGTGGCCGGCGCCGATCATGCCCAGCACCTTGGCCCCCTTGGGCGCCAGATACTTGATCGACACCGCCGAGGCTGCCGCGGTGCGCAGCGCCGTCAGCAGGTTGCCGCCCACCGCGGCAGTCACCCGGCCGGTGTCCGGGTCGAAGAGGAAGACGGTGGACTGGTGGTTGATCAGGTTGTGCTTCTGGTTGTTCGGCCAGTAGCCGCCGGCCTTCAGCCCCAGCACCAGCGCCGAGGCGTCGAAGCCGCCCTTGAAGCCGTAAAGCGCGTCCTCGTGGCCGATGGCCTCGCGCACCACCGGGAAGTTATAGGCCTTGCGACGGGCCATCGAGGCGAAGATCGCCTCGATGGCCTCGAAGGCCGCCTCGGGGGTCATCAGACCCGCGATTTCCTTTTCGGCGACGACGAGCATCAGTAGCCCTTTCCGCGCGCCGAAACCGGCCAGACCGTCTCGACCTTGCCGTTCCGAACGCCGACATACCAGTCGTGGACGTTGCAGGTCGGGTCGCAATGGCCGGGCACCAGCCGCAGCTTGTCGTTGACTTTCAGCACGCCGTCCTTGTCCTCGACCACGCCATGCTCGTCGCTGCACTTGATGTATTTCACGTCGTCGCGGCCATAGACGAAGGGCAGGCCGCTATCGACCGACTGCGCCTTGAGCCCGGCATCGACCACCGCCAGGTGCGGCTTGGCATGGCTCATGACCGAGGTCAGGATGAACAGCGCGTTCTCCCATTCGCCCTGGTCGATGCGCTTGCCCTCGGCATCGTGGATGCGGCCGTAATCGGCATCCATGAAGGCGTAGCTGCCGCATTGCAATTCGTTGTAAACGCCCGAATTGCTTTCGAAATAATAGGAACCCGTGCCGCCGCCCGAGACGAATTCGGGGGGCAAGCCCTCGGCTTCCAGCGCGGCGACGGCTTCCTTGACCTGGGCGATGGCGGCGTCCAGCTTGGCCTTGCGGTCCTCGTAGCTGTCCATGTGCTGCATGGCGCCCTGATAGGCCTGGATACCCCTGAAGACCAGGTTCGGGGCGGCGTCGGCGGCCTTGGCGATCTCGACCACGGCTTCCTTGGTGGTCACGCCGCAGCGCCCGGCGCCGCAGTCGATTTCCACGAAGATGCCCAGTTCGGTGCCGTGCTTTTGCGCCGCCGCCGACAGGTCGGCGATGTTGGACACGTCATCGACGCAGACCGTCACCGTCGCGCCGGTCTTGGGCAGCCGGGCCAGCCGGTCGATCTTGGCCGGCTCGCGCACCTCGTTCGTGACCAGCACGTCCCCGATGCCGCCGCGGGCAAAGACCTCGGCCTCGCTGACCTTCTGGCAGCAGACGCCGACCGAGCCGCCCAGCGACTCCTGCAGCTTCTGCACGTCCACCGACTTGTGCATCTTGCCGTGGCTGCGGTGGCGCATGCCATGCGCCTTGGCATAGTCGCCCATCTTCCTGATGTTGCGCTCCAGCGCGTCCAGGTCGAGGATCAGGCAGGGCGTCTGGATCTCGGCCTCGTCCATGCCCGGCAGGGCGGGGATGTCATAGCCGACCTCGTAGCCGGCGAAATCCGTTTTCGCGTTCATGGGGCTCTCCTCAATTCGGGTTCAGTTCCAGGGCAGCTTGTCGAGATCGACATTGCCGCCGGTGACGATGACGCCGACGCGCTTGCCGGCAAAGGCATCCGGGTTCTTCAGGATGGTGGCCAGCGGCACGGCGCTGGAGGGCTCCATCACGATGCGCAGGTGCTTCCAGATCAGCTTCATCGCATCCACGATCTCGGCGTCCGAGGCGGTATAGATCTCGTGGACGTGGTTCTTGACGAAATGCCAGGTCAGATCCTTGAGCGGCACCAGCAGGCCGTCGGCAACGGTCTTGGGCGCGTCGTCCGCGATGATGTAGCCGGCCTTGAAGCTGCGATAGGCATCGTCGGCCTGCTCGGGCTCGGCCGCGATCACCTTCACCTCGGGTGCCAGCGTCGACAGCGTCAGGCAGGTGCCCGAGATCATGCCGCCGCCGCCGATGGGGGCCACCACGGCGTCGAGCCCGTCGGTCTGCTCCATGAGCTCCTTGGCGCAGGTGCCCTGGCCCGCGATCACCCGCGGGTCGTTATAGGGGTGGACGAAATCGCCGCCGGTCTCGGCCTGCACCTTGGCGAAGGTCTCTTCCCGCGACGAGGTCGAGGGCTCGCATTCGGTGATCTTGCCGCCATAGCGGCGCACGGTGTCCTTCTTGGCCTGCGGCGCGGTGCGCGGCATGACCACGTTGCAGGGGATGCCCCGCAGCATGGCCGCGTAGCTCAGGCACGAGGCATGGTTGCCCGAGCTATGCGTGGCGACGCCCCTGGCCGCCTGCGCCTCGTCAAGGCCAAAGACCGCATTGGTGGCGCCGCGGACCTTGAAGGCCCCCGGCTCCTGGAAGTTTTCGCATTTGAAGAACAGCTGCGCGTCGGCAAGCTCGTTCAGATAGTCCGACGTGCGGATCGGCGTGCGGCGGATATGCGGCTTGATCCGCTCATGCGCGGCCAGCATGTCCTCGTAGGTCGGGATATACATCTCGCTGTCCTTCATCACGCGGCTTTCTTCTGCGCGGCGGCGGTGGTCTGGCGGTAATGTTCCTGCGCGGCAGCGACGCCCGAGCCCAGCTTGATCGGCAGGCCCAGGTCGGCCATCACCATCTCGGCCGTGGCGATGCCGGACAGCGCCATGGCGTCGGTCAGGCTGCCCAGGTGGCCGATGCGGAACACCTTGCCTGCGACCTGGCCCAGGCCGGTGCCGAAGGCCATGTCATAGGTCTCCAGCGCATGGCTGACGATCAGGTTGGCGTCGAAGCCCTCGGGGACGCGGATGGCGCTGACGCTGTCGGAATAAAGCTCGGGGCGGGCGGCGCAGAGCTTCAGCCCCCAGGCCTCGACCGCGGCGCGCACGCCGCCGGCGATGCGGTGGTGGCGGGCAAAGACGTTCTCCAGCCCCTCGGCCAGGATGCGCTCGCAGCTGGCGTTCAGCCCGTTGATCAGGCCGACCGGCGGCGTATAGGGATAGCCGTTGCGGGCATAGCCGGTCGCCATGTCGCGGATGTCGAAGAAGGTGCGCGGCAGGCGCGCGCTTTCGACCGCCGCCATGGCCTTGGGCGAGAAGCCGACGATGGCCAGCCCCGGCGGCAGCATGAAGCCTTTTTGCGAGCCGGTGACGGCGATGTCGACGCCCCATTCGTCCATGCGGAAATCCATCGAGCCGATCGAGGAAACGCCGTCGACGAACAGCATGGCCGGGTGCTTGGCGGCGTCCAGCGCGCGGCGGACGGCGGCGATGTCGGATTTCACCCCGGTCGCGGTCTCGTTATGCGTGGCCAGCACGACGCGGATCTCGTGGCCCTTGTCGGCGGCCAGGATCTCTTCGAAACGGTCGGCGGGGATGCCCTCGCCCCAGGGGGTCTCGACGAAGGTCACGTCCAGCCCGTGGCGCTGGCACATGTCGATCCAGCGGTGGCTGAACATGCCGTTGCGGGCCGCCAGCACCTTGTCGCCGGGCGACAGCGTGTTGGTGATCGCGGTTTCCCAGCCGCCGGTGCCGGTCGAGGGGAACAGGAACACCTGCGCCTGCGTGGTCTTGAGGACTTTCTTCACCCCCTCCAGCGCCGGATGCAGCATCCGGCCGAACACCGGCGAGCGGTGGTCGATGGTGGGCATGTCCACGGCCTTGCGCATCTCCTCGGGGATGTTGGTGGGGCCGGGGATGAAGATCGGGTTCTGACTGGTCATGGCAATTCCTCCTGCGCTTGTGGACCAAGCTACGTTTTGCTGTCCATTGATGCAATTTTTCTGAAAAATATTTCGCAATCGCGGAAAAATGGCCTAAAGTGACCTGGAATCAGCTGGTTGGTCTTTTCCAAAGCCAAGCCGTGATTTTCAAGGAAATGAAAAAGTTGTCGAAAGAAAAAATTGAATGTCGGTTCAGATCCGCAAAAGGGGCCGTCCCAGGGGCCGCGCCGGCGGCCTTGGCGCCGAGGATTCGGGCGGCATCCGGGCGCTGGACCGGGCGCTCGACATCCTCGACCTGATCGCGGTCTCCAGCGGGCTGACGCTGACCGAGATCGCGCAGCGCCTGGAGATGGCGCCCTCGACCGTGCACCGGGTGCTGGTGACGCTGGCGGCGCGCGGCGTGGCGGAAAGCGACAGCCAGACCCAGGCCTGGCATGTCGGGCCGACGGCCTTTCGCCACGGCTCGGCCTTCATGCGCCGCTCGGGCCTGGTCGAGCGGGCGCGGCCGCTGCTGCGCCGGCTGATGGAGGTGACGGGCGAGACGGCGAACCTGGGCATCCTGAACGGCGATGCCGTGCTGTTCCTGAGCCAGGCCGAGACGCATGAGACGATCCGCGCCTTCTTTCCGCCCGGCACGCGCTCGGCCCTGCATGCCTCGGGGATCGGCAAGGCGCTTCTGGCCCATGCCCGGCCGGCGGACCTGAAGCGGATGATCCGCGAGATGCGGCTGGAGCGGTTTACCGAGATGACGCTGACCGACCCCCAGGCGCTCCTGGACGATCTGGCCCGCATCCGCGCCCGCGGCTATGCCCTGGACAACGAAGAGCGCACGCCCGGCATGCGTTGCATCGCCGCGCCGATCTTCGACCTGGCGGGCGAGGCGGCGGCGGGGATCTCGGTCTCGGGGCCGAGCCTGCGCATGTCGGACGCACGGCTCGAGGCCATGTCCGAGGCGGTGATCGAGGCCGCGCGCGAGCTTTCCCTGGGCATGGCGCCGCATGCAGGGGCGGGCGAGGGGCGCTGATTCGTCTAATTGCGCCCGGACCGGACCTTTGCTTTCCGGGCGGATGCGGGGATTTCCCGGACATTTGTGCATTAACCGTCGATTCACATTCAGTTCACGCCGCCCGGCCTAGCTTCGACGCAACCTGTGACCGCGTCCGCCTGCCGGGTCCGAAGGATCCGGCGCGTGTCCTGCAAGGAGCTTCGGCATGGAAGATTTCGTTTCCCGATCCGGTCCCGGATTCGATGGGATGCAGCAATTGCACCCCCGACCGGGTTGGGAAACGGAGGCGGCGGCGGACCCTGCGGAAGCCGCGGACATCCCCGGCCCCGCCAGCCGGCTTTACGGCGCCTGCAGCGTCGAGACCTATCGCGCCGCCGGTGCGCTGCATGCCGCCCATCGCGATGCGGGCGGGTTTCTGGATGCGGTGGACCGGTTCGCCACGCCGGATTTCTGGCGCCGGGACGCGGCGGTGAAGTCCTGGATCTACGACCGGCAGGCGATGGAACATGCGCCGGGCCGGGACATGGATTCGGTGCGGGTGTTCTATCACGCCGGCCATGGCCGGATGGGCGACGACGGGGTGTTCCACCTGCCGATGGGGGCGCTCTGGACCGGGACGGACGCCTGCCTGACCGCCGAACGGATGCGGCTTGGCACCGACGGCCTGCGCTATCTGTTCTGGTCCACCAGCCAGTCGCTGCGCGTCGGGCGCGGCTTCAGCCCGCTTTACAGCTGGGCGCGGGCCAATGCCGGGCTGCGGATGCTGTTCGGCTTCGATTCGATCTGCTGGGATTCCGGCCGCTATGGCGCGAATTTCTGGCGCCACTGGCAGATGGGCAAGCCCTTTGCCCAGGCCTGGCTGGACGGGGCCTGGGACGTGGCCCCCGACCAAAGCCCGGTCGCCTGCGCCTGCGCGCCCGACCGCGATGCGGCGCTGGCCATGCTGTTCGGCGAGCGGCGCTTTGCGGCGCAGCGCGGCGCGGCGCAATGCTGGGCCTGGCGCTGGCACGCCCCCCAGGCGCTTTACCAGCGCGAGGCGGCGCTGACCGAGCCGCCGGCCGAGTTCGGCGCCGTGCGGCTGGTCCCGGTGTCCGAGGATCGCGCCCTGGCCCGCTCGGTGCTGTCGCGGCTGGGGCTGGACCCGGCGCTGGCCGCCCTCGATGCGCAGGGCGCGCTTTCGGTGGGCCAGGGGGCGCTGCGCTTCCAGCGCCGGCCGGACGGGCACATCCTGCTGGAGCTGGAGCCCGCCGCGCCGGGGCGCGGCCTGCGCGAGATGCCGCCGCGCCGCGCCCTGGTCAGCCGCGCCCGGTCCGTGCTGCGGTCATACGGCTTTCTGCCGGCGGGGATCGAGCTGGTCTTCGACCGCGTCTCGCTGGCGCTTTCGGCGACGGCCAGCCTGCGCCGGCTGGACGAGCCCCCGGCGGAAAGCCTGGACGAGATCATCGTGCAATTCCGCCAGGCGATCGACGGCATCCCGGTGCTGACCCCGGATGCCGGCACGCTGCGGCTGGCGATGCGGCCGGACGGCACCGTGCTGCGCATCGAATCGACCCTGCGCCGGGTGGCCGAGCGGATGCCGGTGCGCGCCCATCGCCACGGCCTGCCCGACGACCCGCCGCCGCCCGTGCGGCCCGAGGGCCTGCCCGAGCCCGAGCCGCAGTCGATCACCCGCATCCTGGCGCAGCATTCGGCGCGGCTGATGCGCGACCTGGCCGCGCGCGGCGCGGCGCCGCTGAGCCTGCGCACCCTGCCGGGCACCACGGAAATCGGATACGGAATCCGCAGCAACACCGCCCGTCTCGTCGCCCGCCAGGGCATCGAGATCGAATGCGTGCGCGGCTTTCGCAAGCGTTACTGGATCCAGTCTGACCTGGGTGACTGACGATCCGGTAGCCCGGAGGCGGAGGCAGCCGCCTCCGGGCACTTGACTGGCCGCACACTCTTGGCGAGGACTGTCCGAGAGAGGGAGCATGGCGGAATACACCCGCGCCGAGATCGTCCGGCGCATCGCGACGATGGGCCGTCTGCACCTGGCCGGGTCCGACCTGGCCGGGCTGGACCTGTCGGGCATGACGCTGGTGGGTGCCGACCTGTCCTATGCCGACCTGACCGAGGCCGACCTGACCGACGCGCAGCTGTCGGATGCAAGCCTGTGGTCGGCCCGCGCGCCGCGGGCGCGGTTTCGCAACGCCAACCTGTCGCGGGCCAGCCTGGGGCTGGCGGACCTGTCCGATGCCGACCTGCGCGGCGCGGTGCTGGAGCGCGCCGACCTGACCGGCGCGCGGCTGGACCGGGCGGACCTGACGGCCGCGCGGCTGCGCGGCGCCTGGCTCGACAGCATGCAGCGGGCGATGGCGACGGGCGCGCCGCCGCTGCGCTATCCGCCGCGGCACCGGCCCATGACCTGCGTGCTGCACGAGGACCACATCTCGGGCCCCGTGGCCCTGCGCTGCGGCGACCGGCTGGAGGTGCATCTGAACAGCCTGTCCGAGGCCGCGGCCCGCGACCCCCGCCTGGCCCGGCTGCAGGGCGCACCGATCCTTGCCGGCCCCGAACTGCCCCGGCTGGATGCCGGCCCGCCCCTTGTCCTGGCCTTTGTCGCCGTCGCCCCCGGCCGCGCCCGGCTGGTGCTGGAGCCGGGCCGGGGCGGGGCGCCCATCGTGCTGGAGGTGCTGGTCTCGCCCTGACCGCGGCGGCCTCAAAGCCCCGAGCGGGTGATCCCCATCAGCCGGGCCATGCGCAGCGGCGCGACCGGATAATCCGGCTCGGCCATCAGCTCGAGCGAGAAATCCGGCTCGATCCGGCGCAGGTGGCGCAGGGCGTCGGCTGCGCCGGCCACGTCGCCGCGATGATAGCGCAGCGCCGCCAGGAAACGCAGCGAGGGCCGGTTGTCCGGGGCGAAGGCAAAGGCGGCCGCGGCCGAGTTCTCGGCATCGCCCAGCCGGCCCAGCCGCAGCTGCACCACGGCGCGGCGCATCAGCCACGAGGCCGGGCCCAGCTCGGCCAGGGCGCCGCGGGCGCCGCGCTCGGTCGCCTCCAGCGCCTCGAGGTCGCGGCCGACATCGGTCAGCGCCTGGGACAGCGCATGGCAGGCCAGCTCGTTGTCGGGATCGTTGCGGCAGGCGGCCTGCGCCAGCTCCAGCGCCCCTACCGCATCCCGCCGCCACGAGGCGGAAAGCGAGGCCACCGCCAGCACCGAGGGGTTGGCGGGCGCCAGGTCGCGCGCCTGCCGCGCAAAGGCCTCGGCCTCGTCCGAGCAGCGCGCCGGATCCTCGGTCAGCCGCTCGCTGATCAGCGTGCTGCGCAGATAGGAACGCAGCGCCAGCGCCACGCCGCTCTGCCGTTCCCGCGGCATCGCGGCAAGGATGCGGTCGGCCGATTCCAGCCGGTCGCGGGAATAGCTGAACACGTCCCAGACCGGGAAGGTCAGCCCCTGCGCCGGCGGGGCGGTCCGCCGCGCCCGGTCAAGCAGCGCCACCGCGATCTGCGCCACCGCATGGCGCATGGTCGCGGTCTCGTCGGCGGCGCGGATGGTGAAGCGCCGCGTCCAGCCGCGCGCGCCGGTGGCCAGGTCGCGCATCACCACCATCAGCGAGCAGTCGGTCCCCGCCGCATAGCAGATGGCGCCGATCTGGATGCCGGCCTGCGGCGCCCCGGCCGAGTGCCGGTCGGCCAGCACCGCCGGGATCATCTCGCAGGCGCGGGCGGCGGCCTCGTTCAGGATCATCTCGCCGATGACATGGGCGCGGGCGTCGTTGCTTTCGACCGGCTGCAAGGCCACGACGTAATCGCCGGGGGCGGGCTCGCCCGCGCACCAGGGCTCGGGCAGGGGCGGGGGCGGCAGGGGCCGTTGCAGGATGCTGGGACCGTCGCAATCCGGCGTCAGCCGCAGGCGCATGTCGCGCAACCAGGTCTCGAACTCGGGGTCGGGCACGTCGATATCGGCGGCGAACTCGATCGGCGCGCCGCCGGCGTCATAGACCGGGGTCAGGTCGATGCGCAGCCGCTCGGCGTCCAGCCCCACCCAGCCCACGCCGGTCAGCAGGATGCCCTTTTCGGCACCCAGCGCGGCGCGCAGCTCGCGCAGCATCTGCCGCAGGCTGTCGGAACCGCGCTGCCGGCCCCGCTCGCTCCACAGCAGGTCTTGCAGCCGGGCGCGGCTGAGCCGGAGGTCTGGCGCCGTGCCTAGCAATGCCAGCGCGCCACGAGCCTTCTGGCTGCGGGGGGTGAGATCCGCCCCGCCGGCGCCGCGCAGGCGCACGGATCCCATCAGACTCAGCGTGGCAGGCATTTGATTCGCCGCATGGCTTCGTTATGGTCGCATATTGATCTTAATGCCCGGCGGCGGGGGCCGACAACAGCCGCCGCGCCGGATCGCGGCAGGGGCGCCGGGGCCAAATCCGCGCCCGGCCGCAGCGGGCACATTGCCTGCGCGGCCCGCCTGCGCTATCGGGGCGTCAAAGCAAAGGGGATCCCGAAGATGACCGAGCAGCGCAAGAGCGGCCTGTCCTATGCCGAGGCCGGAGTGGATATCGACGCGGGCAATGCGCTGGTCGAGCGGATCAAGCCCGCCGCCGCCGCCACCCGCCGCCCCGGCGTGATGGAAGGGCTGGGCGGCTTCGGCGCGCTCTTCGACCCGCGCGCGGCCGGCTATGACGACCCGGTTCTGGTGGCAGCGACCGACGGCGTCGGCACCAAGCTGCGCATCGGCATCGACACGGGCGAGCTTGACGGGCTGGGCATCGACCTGGTGGCGATGTGCGTGAACGACCTGGTCTGCCAGGGTGCCGAGCCGCTGTTCTTCCTGGATTATTTCGCCACCGGCAAGTTGTCGGTCGATGAGGCGGCGCGGGTCATCAACGGCATCGCCGAGGGCTGCCGCCGGTCCGGCTGCGCGCTGATCGGCGGCGAGACGGCCGAGATGCCGGGCATGTATGCGCGCGGCGATTTCGACCTCGCGGGCTTCGCCGTCGGCGCGATGGAGCGGGGCACGGCCCTGCCGGCGGGCGTCGCGGATGGCGACGTACTGCTGGGCCTCGCCTCGGACGGGGTGCATTCCAACGGCTTCTCGCTGGTGCGCCGGGTGGCCGACCACGCCGGGCTCGACTGGTCGGCGCCCGCGCCCTTTGCCGCGGGCACGCTGGGCCAGGCGCTGCTGGTGCCGACGCGGCTCTACGTGCGCCCGCTTCTGGCGGCGATCCGCGCCGGTGGCGTGCATGCGGCGGCCCATATCACCGGCGGCGGCATCACCGAGAACCTGCCGCGCGTCCTGCCCCAGGGCCTCGGGGCCGAGGTGGACCTCGACAGCTTCAGCCTGCTGCCGGTCTTCGACTGGCTGGCCGGGGCCGGCGACATCGCTGATGCCGAGATGCTCAAGACCTTCAACTGCGGCATCGGCATGATCCTGGCCGTGGCCGCCGACCGCGCCGCCGAACTCGAGGCGCTGCTGAAGGCGCAGGGCGAAACGGTGGTCCGCCTGGGCCATGTCCGCCCCGGCGCGGGCGTGCGCTACTCCGGCCGCTTGCGGTGAAACGCGTCGCCATCCTGATCTCGGGCGGCGGCTCGAACATGGTCCAGCTGGTCGAATCGATGACCGGCAGCCACCCGGCCCGCCCGGTGATCGTCGGCTCGAACGACCCGCAGGCGGCGGGGCTGGCCAGGGCGCAGGCCCTGGGCGTGCCGAGCTTCGCGGTGGACCACCGCGCCTATCCCGGCGACCGCGCCGGTTTCGAGGCGGCGCTGCTGGAACCGCTGATGGCGGCGGAACCGGACATCCTCTGCCTGGCCGGCTTCATGCGCATCCTGACCCCGGATTTCGTGCAGCGCTTCCAGGGCCGGATGCTGAACATCCACCCCTCGCTCCTGCCGAAATATCCCGGCCTGCACACCCATGGCCGCGCCATCGAGGCCGGCGATGCCGAGGCCGGGGCCACCGTCCACCTGGTCACGCCCGAACTCGACGCCGGCCCGATCCTCGGCCAGGCGCGGGTGCCGGTCCTGCCCGGCGACACGGCCGAGACGCTGGCCGCCCGCGTCCTGGTCCAGGAACACCGGCTCTACCCCGCGGTGCTGCGCCGCTTCGCCCAGGGCGACCGGACGCCGATCACCCTCACCGCAGCGTGAAAAAAGGCGCGGGTCTGCGCTTTTCTCCGTTTTCCAAATACCCTGGGGGTGCGGGGGCAAAGCCCCCGCGACGTCCTCCCATCACTTCTCCGGCACCAGCCCCCGTGGCGCAAAGCGCAGCACCAGCAGCAGCACCACCCCCAGCGCGATGAAGCGCATATGCGGCGCGCTGCCCAGCAGGTGGTCGCGCAATGCGCCCGCGGGCAGCGGCCCGGTGACCAGCCGCATTAGCTCGGGGCCCCAGACCTCGGCCTTGATCCACAGGAACCAGACCAGGATCGCCCCCAGCGCCGCGCCCCAGTTGTTGCCCGAGCCGCCGACGATCACCATCACCCAGATCAGGAAGGTATAGCGCAGCGGGTTGAAGCTGTTGGGCGACAAAAGCCCGTCCAGCGTGACCATCATCGCGCCGGCCAGGCCGATCACCGCGCTGCCGATGACGAAGATCTGCAGATGCCGGCGGGTCACGTCCTTGCCCATGGCCTCGGCGGCGGTCTCGTTGTCGCGGATCGCGCGCATCATCCGGCCCCAGGGCGATTTCAGCGCCAGTTCCGCCAGCAGGATCAGCGCCAGCAGCACCGCCCCGAACAGGCCCGCGTAAAGCAGCTTGACCCAGACGCCCGAGGCGACGGCCGGGCTCATCCCCCATTCGGCGGCGCGGGCCACGAAATCGGCATTGCCCTGCAGGTCCAGCTCATAGGGCACCGGGCGCGGGATGCCCGAGACGTTCTTGACCCCGCGCGACAGCCATTCCTCGTTGCGCATCACCGCGACGATGATCTCGCCGATGCCCAGCGTGGCGATGGCCAGGTAGTCCGAGCGCAGCCCCAGCGCCACCTTGCCGACGCCCCAGGCGGCCGCGGCGGCGAACAGCGCGCCCACCGGCCAGGACAGCAGCACCGGCCAGCCCAGCCCGCCGATATTGCCGGCGCGGGCGGAATTGTTCGCCTCGATCGCCATTACCGCCGGATCGAACAGCCAGCGATAGGCCACGAAGCCCGCCACCAGCACCGCGACCAGCGCCGGGACGCGCCAGGCCCCGGAGATGCGGCGCCAGACCTGCGCCGCCAGCACCAGCGTGCCGAGCCCCACCAGAAGCGCCAGGATCAGCCGCGGCCCGCCGGCGGCCCAGGCGCCCTGCACCGGCGCGGTCGAGACCAGCACCGGCGCCAGCCCGCCGAGCGCCAAAAAGCCCACGACGCCGGCATTGAACAGCCCGGCATAGCCCCATTGCATGTTGACGCCCAGGGCCATGACGGCCGAGATCAGCCCCATGTTCAGGATGGCCAGCGCCGTGTTCCAGCTGCCCGAGAACAGCGCGTTGCGAAAGCTGCCCTCGGCCAGGAACAGCGCGGCCAGGATCAGGAACAGCACCGGCGCGCGCCAGGGGCTGACCGCTTCGGCTTGACGTGTATTCGACATGGATAAACGCCCTCCTCAGACGGATTTGCCGCGGAACAGGCCGGTCGGCCGGAACAGCAGGACCACGATCAGGATCACGAAGCTGACCGCGAACTTGTATTCGGTGGACAGAAGCTGCAGCAGCCCCTGGGGCTCAAAGCCCAGGTAGGTCGCGATCTTGCGCCAGGGATAGGTCACGGCCACCTCGGAGAAGGCGACGATGAAGCCGCCCGCCACCGCGCCCAGCGGATTGCCGAGGCCGCCGACGATGGCGGCGGCAAAGATCGGCAGCAGGATCTGGAAATAGTTGAAGACCTTGAAGGACTTGTCCAGCCCGTAAAGCGTGCCCGCCGTCACCGCCAGCGCGGTGGCGATCAGCCAGGTCAGGCGCACCACCCGCTCGGGGTCGATGCCCGACAGCAGCGCCAGGTCCTCGTTGTCGGAATAGGCGCGCATCGCCTTGCCGGCGCGCGAGCGGTTCAGGAAGCGGAACAGCGCCCAGCAGGCCAGCGCCGTCACCACCAGCGTCAGCGCCTGGCTGACGCGCAGCGACAGCCCCTCGGACAGCCCGGTCCAGGCGCGGAACTGCTGCACGCTGACCAGGAAGCGCGCGCCGTCGTCGAAGCGGATCTCGTCGACGCCGATGATCAGCCGCGTCAGCCCGTTCATGATGAACATGACCCCGACCGAGGCCATGACCAGGATGATCGGGGCCGAGCGCTTGCTGCGATAGAAGCGATAGACCACGCGGTCGGTGCCCAGGATGAAGACCGCGGTCAGCGCGATGCCGAAGGGCAGGGCCAGCAGCGCCGTGGGCAGCGGGCCCAGGCCGATGCCGATGGCCTGCAGCCCCCAGGTGATCAGGATCACCAGCGCGGCGCCGAAGGCCATGGTGTCGCCATGGGCGAAGTTGGAAAAGCGCAGGATGCCGTAGATCAGCGTCACCCCCAGCGCCCCAAGCGCCAGCTGCGCGCCATAGGAGGCGGCGGGGATCACCACGAAGTTCAGGATGGCCACGAGGGCGTTCAGCATGTCCATCTTCAGCCCCCCAGGAAGGTGCGGCGGACCTCGGGATCGGCCAGCAACGCCTGCCCGCTGTCGGTGTAACGGTTGGCGCCCTGCACCAGCACATAGCCGATGTCGGCGATCTCCAGCGCCTGGCGGGCGTTCTGTTCCACCATCAGGATCGAGATGCCGGTGCGGGCGACCTCGATGATGCGGTCGAACAGCTCGTCCATGACGATGGGGCTGACGCCAGCGGTCGGCTCGTCCAGCATCAGCAGGCTGGGCCGGGTCATCAGCGCCCGGCCGACGGCGACCTGCTGGCGCTGGCCGCCCGACAATTCGCCGGCGTTCTGCCTGCGCTTGTCGGCCACCGCCGGGAACAGCTCATAGACCTGGGCCATGGTGTCGCGGTAATCCTCCTCGCGGATGAAGGCGCCCATCTCCAGGTTTTCCTCGACCGTCATGGTCGGGAAGATGTTGTGGGTCTGCGGCACGAAGCCCATGCCCTTGCGCACCCGCTCCTGCGGGGTCAGCCGGGTGATGTCCTCGCCGGCCAGCGCGACCTTGCCCTCGCGCAGGGCCAGCATGCCGAAGACGGCCTTCATCGCCGTCGACTTGCCGGCGCCGTTCGGGCCGACGATCACGGCGATCTGGCCACGTTCGACCGTCAGGGTGCAGCCGTTCAGGATGTCGGCCTTGCCATAGCCGCCGCGCATGTCGGTGGCGGAAAGATAGGGCTCTGCCATCACAGCTCTCCCGCTGGCTTGCCGTCGCCGCCACGGCCGGCCTCGGCCCCCAGGCCGGGCTGGGCGCCGTGGCTTTCGCCGAAGGCGGCTTCCTCGGCCACCTCGGCCGCGACCTTGTTCTTCAGGCCGGTGCCCAGATAGGCCTCGATCACCGCCTCGTTCTTCATGATGCTGTCGGCGGAGCCCTGGGCCAGAACCTTGCCCGCCGCCATGACGATCACCGGGTCGCAAAGCCGGCCGATGAAATCCATGTCATGCTCGATCACGCAGAAGGTATAGCCGCGCTCCTTGTTCAGCCGCACGATGGCATCGCCGATGGTGCCCAGCAGCGTGCGGTTCACCCCGGCGCCGACCTCGTCCAGAAAGACGATCTTCGCATCCACCATCATGGTGCGGCCCAGTTCCAGCAGCTTCTTCTGCCCGCCGGACAGGTTGCCGGCCTTTTCGTCAGCGACATGGGAAATGGTCAGGAACTCAAGCACTTCGTCGGCCTTCTTGCGAAGCGCGCGTTCCTCCTCGCGGATGCGGCCGCGGCGGAGCCAGGTGTTCAGCAGCGTCTCGCCGCATTGGCCGCCGGGCACCATCATCAGGTTCTCGCGCACCGTCATCGAGGAAAACTCGTGCGCCAGCTGGAAGGTGCGCAACAGCCCCTTGTGGAACAGCTCATGCGGCGGCAGGCCGGTGATGTCCTCGCCGGCCATGGTCACGCGGCCGGCCGTCGGTTTCAGAACGCCAGCGATGACGTTGAAAAGCGTGGATTTCCCGGCGCCGTTCGGGCCGATCAATCCGGTGATCGAGCCCGTCTCGATCGTCAGGCTGGCGCCATCGACGGCGCGGAAGCCTCCGAAATGCTTGTGCAGGTCGTGGACCTGGATCATAGTGCTCCCCAGCTTCATGCGTTGCATGAAGAATTTCCCTTACGGGATTGTTCTTGATTGTGAAAAGGGCCCGGAGACCGGACCCTTTCCGCGACCTGCGGGCCTTAGCGGTAGCCTATGACGTTCAGCTTGCCGCCCTTGAAATCGACCTCGCGATAGACGCCGGCGCTTTCGCCCGGCTCGATCAGCTCGACCGAGGTGGCGCCGACATAGTCGATGTCCTGGCCCGCCGCGAGCAGCTCCAGCCCCTTGGCCAACTCGCCCGGATAGATCTTTTCGCCGGGCTCGTTGGCGACTTCCATCACCTTGTCCTTGTAGACCGTGGGGTCCGAGGACTTGGCGGCCTGCATGGCCAGCAGCATCAGCGCGGCGGCGTCGTAGGATTCGCCGGCATAGGCCGAGGTGCCGTCGAAGCCGGCCTCCTTGGCGAGCGCGTCGAACTTGTCATGCCCCTCGCCCTCGGCCGAGGGGTTCTGGCCGAACGAGTTCTCCAGCTGGGTGCCGAACTTCTCGACCAGCACGTTGTTGACCATGCCGTCGGGCAGCACGAAGACCTCGAAGGCGCCGGTGTCGAGCGAGCCCTGGATGACGCCCGAGCCGCCCTGGTCGGCATAGCCCGCCACGACCAGCGCATCGCCGCCCGCGGCCGCAAGCGCCGCGACCTCGGCCGAATAGTCGGCCTTGCCGTCGTCATGGGCCGAAACCACGGTGACGCTCCCGCCCTTGGCCTTGTAGGCGTCGGCGAAGCTGTCGGCCAGGCCCTTGCCGTAGTCGTTGTTGGTATAGGTCACCGCGACGCTGTTGATGCCGCGTTCCAGCACGATGTCGGCCATGACTTCGCCCTGGCGCGCGTCCGAGGGCGAGGTGCGGAAGAAGAAGCCCTTGTCGTCGATGGTCGAAAGCGCGGGCGAGGTCGCCGAGGGCGAGATCATCACCACGCCCTGCGGCACGCCGACCTGTTCGAGCGAGGCGATGGTTTCGCCCGAACACATGCCGCCCATGACGCCCTTGACGCCTTCGGCGGTCACCAGCCGGGTGACGGCGGCAACCGAGGCGGCCGCGTCGATGCAGGTGTTGTCCGCGACCACCGGGGTCACGGTCGAGCCGTCCAGCAGCTTGCCGCTGTCCGAGACCTCCTTCATCGCCAGTTCCGCGCCTTTCTGCATTGCCGGCGAGATCGATTCCAAGGGGCCGGTCAGGCCCAGCGAAATGCCCATCTTGATTTCCTCGGCGCCGGCGGCACCGGCAAGCAAGGCTCCGGCGGCGCTGGCCAGAAGAAGCTTTTTCATCAGTCGTCTCCCTGAGTGGAACATTGTCCTGTCTGACAGGTTATAAGCGCGCGAATGAAAAGAAAAGCGTGTTGGCGACCGCGGAAGGCGCGCGATCGGGCACTTGCCGCAGCGGAAGTTCCGCTAATGCGCCCCGGCCGCGCCGCGTTCGCGATAGGGCGTGCAACCATAGGTCGCGCGATAGCATTTCGAGAAATGCACGGCCGAGGCGAAGCCGCAGGCCAGGGCGATCTCCATCACGCTCATCGGGGTCTGCAGCAGCAGGTGGCGCGCCCGTTCCAGCCGCAGCTCCATGTAATAGCGCTTGGGCGAGCGGCCCAGGTGGCGGGCGAACAGCCGTTCCAGCTGGCGCGGCGACAGGCCTGCCTCGGCGGCCAGCCGCGCGGGGCTGACCGGATCCTCGATATTGGCCTCCATCCGGGCCAGAACCTGCGCCAGCCGGGGATGGTGCGCGCCGATCCGGCCTGGGCTGGACAGGCGCTGCTGGTCCTCTTCCGAGCGGATGGCGGTGTGGATCATCTGGTCGGCCACGCGGCTCGCCAGTTCCGCGCCGTGGTCGCGGGCGATCTGGCGCAGCATCAGGTCGATGGCGGCGGTGCCGCCGGCGGCGGTCAGCCGGTTGCCGTCCTCGACGAAGACGGTGCGGATCAGGGTGACATCGGGGAATTTCTCGGCAAAGCCGTCCTGGTTTTCCCAGTGGATGGTGGCGCGGCGGCCGTCCAGCAGCCCGGCCTCGGCCAGCACCCAGGCGCCGGTGCAAAGCGCGCCGATGCGGGTGCCGCGCCGCGCCTCGCGCCGCAGCCAGGCCAGCACCGGCCGCGTGGCCGCCCGCGCCACGTCCAGCCCGCCGCAGACCAGCACCGTGTCGCCGCGCCGGGTCTCGGCCAGCGGGCCGTCCAGCAGGATGCGCGCGCCGTTCGAGCAAAGCGCGGTCTCGCCCTGTTCGCCGATCAGCCGCCATTCGTAAAGCTCGCGCCCGGAAAGCCGGTTGGCCAGCCGCAGGGGCTCGATCGCGGCCGCGAAGGAGACCATGGTGAAGCGGTCCAGCAACAAAAACACATAGCGCAGCGCGGGGGCCGGATTCGGCCCCGGAGCGGGGAGGACTGCTGGATCGTGGTCTGGCATGTCGGTCGCGCGTCAGGAATTCGCGGCAGATCAGCAGGCAATCGCGGCGCGTGCAAGGCTTTTCCTTTGGTCCTGCACCCTCTATATGGCAGGCACCGCTTGCATGAAGGATAGGATCATGGCACCGACGAATTCCAGTTCCGCGACCCCGGCACAGGCATGGGACAAGCGTGGCTGGCGCGCCTATCCGCGCGTCCAGATGCCCGACTATCCCGACCAGGACGCCGTCGCCGCCGTCGAGGCGCTGCTGGCCAAATACCCACCGCTGGTCTTTGCCGGCGAGGCGCGCCGGCTGAGAGCCTCGCTGGGCGAGGTCGCGGCGGGCCGCGCCTTCCTGCTGCAGGGCGGCGACTGCGCCGAAAGCTTTGCCGAATTCTCGGCCGACAACATCCGCGACACCTTCAAGGTCATGCTGCAGATGGCCGTCGTGCTGACCTGGGGCGCGCAGCTGCCGGTGGTCAAGGTCGGCCGGATGGCGGGCCAGTTCGCCAAGCCGCGCTCGGCCCCGATGGAGAAGATCGGCGAGCAGGAGCTGCCCAGCTATCGCGGCGACATCATCAACGGCTTCGACTTCACCGCCGAGGCGCGCATCCCCGACCCGCAGCGCATGCTGGCGGCCTATACCCAGGCCGCGGCCTCGCTGAACCTGCTGCGCGCCTTCTCGACCGGCGGCTATGCCGACATCCACCGGGTGCAAAGCTGGATCAGCGACTTCACCGGCGGAGAGGAGGCGGCGCGCTATCGCGACATCGCCGACCGGATCAGCGACGCCATGGCCTTCATGGCGGCGGCGGGCGTGACCTCGGAAACCGCGCATGGGCTGGGGACGGTGGATTTCTACACCAGCCACGAGGCCCTGCTGCTGGAATACGAAGAGGCGCTGGCGCGGATCGATTCGACCACCGGCCTGCCCGTCGCGGGTTCGGGGCACATGATCTGGATCGGCGACCGCACCCGCCAGGTCGACGGCGCCCATGTCGAGTTCTGCCGCGGCGTGCAGAACCCGATCGGGCTGAAATGCGGCCCCTCGATCAGCGAGGGCCACCTCAAGGCGCTGATCGCCCGGCTGAACCCGGAAAACGAGCCGGGCCGGCTGACGCTGATCGCCCGCTTCGGCGCCGGCTCGGTCGGCGACCACCTGCCGCGGCTGATCAAGGCGGTGCGCGAAGAGGGTGCGAATGTCGTCTGGTCCTGCGACCCGATGCACGGCAACACCATCAAGTCGGCCTCGGGCTACAAGACCCGTCCCTTCGATTCGGTGCTGCGCGAGGTGCGCGAGTTCTTCGCCGTCCATCGCGCCGAAGGCACCATCCCCGGCGGCGTGCATTTCGAGATGACCGGGCAGGATGTCACCGAATGCATTGGCGGCGTGCGCGCGGTCACGGACGAGGATCTGTCGAACCGCTATCACACCGCCTGCGATCCGCGGCTGAACGCCAGCCAGTCGCTGGAACTGGCCTTCCTGGTGGCCGAAGAGCTACGCAGCCGCCGCGTCAACGGCGCAAGCCGGCAGGCCAAGGCCGGCTGAACCCGGCGCGACGGGAAATGACAAGGGCGGCGGGCCTTGGCCCTGCCGCCCTTTTTTGCGCCGGTTCATGCGCGCCGGCAGAGGCCGGTTCCGAGATCAGGGGCGAGTGCCGGGCGGCTTTGGCGACCTGTCGTTGCGGGCCAGGCGGAACCGCGCCCGGCGCTCCTCGGGCCTGGCATCGCGGGCAGGATGCGGCGGCCGAGAGGCCCGTTCCAGGATCAGGGACGGGTGCCAGGCGGCTTTGGCGACCTGTCGTTGCGGATCCGGTGGAAACGCACGCGGCGCCCGTCGGGGCTGGTATCGCGGGGCAGGGTGCGGCGGCATTGTCAGGCGGCGCACCGGTCCATGGGCGCCGACAGAAACCCGTTCCGCGATCAGGGACGGGAGCCGGGCGGTTTTGGCGGCTTGTCGTTGCGGATCAGGTGGAACCGCGCGCGGCGCTCCTCGGGGCTGGCGTCGCGGGGTAGGGGCGCGGCGGCATCGGCCGGCGGCGCGCCCTTCCAGCGCTGCGGTGGCTCGGCAAAGCCCTGCCGCGAGGGCGAGGGCTCCAGCACCCTGGCGCCGGAAATGACCGGCGAGACAATATCCGAAAGCAGGTCGAAGCGGCGCGGCGCCTCGCCGATCCGGCCTTCGGCGACCAGGCAGCCAAGCGCCCGCGTCACGTCCCCCAGGTCCGAGCGCAGCGGCAGGAGCAGCATCCGCCCCTCCAGTGCCGGACGGCCGTAGCCGGCGGGAGAGGCCAGCGCGATCTCGGCGATCTGGGGCGCGCGGAACACGCTTTCCAGCACGTCCGACAGCCGGCCGCGCGAACTTGTGTTCAGAAGGGCGCAAAGCGGCATGCCCCGCACCTCCATCCCCATCAGGTCGATGAGATGGCGCCCGGCCAGGCGAAACCGGGCTGCACCCGGCGCGATGCGTTCCAGGATGAAGGCATGGTCCAGCGACCGGCGGATGCCGCGCGGCTCGACATCGGCGCGGTCGGGAATGGCGCGGCCATGGCGCAGCCCTTCCCAATAGCCGCGCAATTCGCCCAGGGTGCGCTCGACCTGGACGGGTTCGTAATCGGCCAGGTGCAGCAGCTTGCCGGGCCGGCCCCGAGGCGAATCGGCCCCGTGCGGGGAATCCCCGTCCTGTCCGTGGTCGTTCGACATTCGTCCGGCCTTACCCTGCCACCCGTGAAACCAGCCCCTGCCGCAAATCTAGCCCCTTCGCCCCCGGCTGCCGAGCGATTTCTTTGCCGGTGGTTAAAAACCTGCGCCCCCGCGCGGGGCTTGACCCCGCTGGCGGGCGGGGTCATTCAGGCGGCGCTGGAACGCGGGGAACAAGGCGGAGAAGCATGGAGCGCAGCGGACTTCTGGTGATCCTGTCGTCGCCCTCGGGGGCGGGGAAATCGACGCTGGCGCGGCGGCTGATGGACTGGGATCCGGGCCTGCGCTTTTCGGTCTCGGCCACGACCCGCAAGCCGCGCCCCGGCGAAGTCGAGGGCGAGCACTACTATTTCCGCAGCCCCGAGCAGTTCCGCGCCATGGTCGGCGCCGGCGAGATGCTGGAACATGCCGAGGTCTTCGGCAATTTCTACGGCACCCCCCGCGGCCCGGTCGAAGAGGCGATGCGCGCCGGGCGCGACACGCTGTTCGACGTGGATTGGCAGGGCGGCCAGCAGATCCGCGCCTCGTCGCTGGGCGGGCATGTCATCTCGATCTTCGTGCTGCCGCCCAGCCTGCGCGAACTGGAGCGGCGGCTGGTCGGGCGCCAGCAGGACGCGCCCGAGGTCATCGCTGCCCGCATGCGCAAGAGCCGCGACGAGATCAGCCATTGGGCGGAATACGACTATGTCATCGTCAACGACGACCTGGACTGCAGCGCCGAGGCGCTGAAGACCATCCTGCGGGCCGAACGGATGCGCCGCGCCCGGCAGGTGGGGCTGGGCCCCTTCGTCCGCGCGCTCATGGAGGAGGAAAGCGCATGATCTGGGAACTGGACGGCATCGCGCCGCAAATCGCCGACGACGCCTGGGTGGCGCCGGATGCGCAGCTGATGGGCCGGATCGTGCTGGAGCCGGGCGCCAGCGTCTGGTTCGGCGCCGTGCTGCGCGGCGACAACGAGGAGATCCGCGTCGGCCGCAACTCGAACGTGCAGGATCTGACGGTCTGCCATACCGACATCGGCTATCCGCTGAGCATCGGCGCGAATTGCACCATCGGCCACCGCGCCATCCTGCACGGCTGCACCATCGAGGACGGGGCGCTGATCGGCATGGGCGCGATCATCCTGAACGGGGCGCGGATCGGCGCCGGCTCGCTGATCGGCGCCGGGGCGCTCATCGCCGAGAACAAGGTGATCCCGCCCGGCTCGCTGGTCATGGGCGCGCCGGGCAAGGTGGTGCGCGAGCTGGACGAGGCGGCGCGCGAGCGGCTGCTGAAATCGGCCGAGGGCTATCACCGCAACGCCGCCCGCTTCCGCCAGGGGCTGGCGCAGGTCGTCCGCGGATGATCGAAGAGCGGCTGCACGCGCTGCTGCGCGGCGTGCCGGTGGCCATGCTGGCGGTGGACGGCCATGCGCGCATCATCGGCGCGAACGAGGCGGCCGAGGCGCTTTTGGGCGCGGTGCCGGGCGGGCGGCCCTTTGTCACCGTGCTGCGCCACCCCGAGGTGAATGCCGCGCTGGATGCCGTGCTGGCCGGGCAGGAGCGGGCGCGGCTGGCCGTCACCCTGGGCGCGGCCGACCGGCGGGTGTTCTGCGAGGTGACGGTCACGGCCCTGCGGGCGCCGGGGCTGGTCGGCGCGGCGGTGGCGATCGAGGACCGCTCGCGAGACGAGGAGACCGAGCAGATGCGCCGCGATTTCGTCGCCAATGTCAGCCACGAGCTGCGCACGCCGCTGACGGCGCTGATGGGCTTCATCGAGACCTTGCGCGGCCCGGCCCGCAACGATCCGGCCGCACGCGACCGTTTCCTCGACATCATGGAGCGTGAGGCGGGGCGGATGAACCGGCTGGTCGCCGACCTTCTGTCGCTGAGCCGGGTCGAGCAGGACGAGCGCCGCCGCCCGGCGCAGAACCTGGACCTGGCCGGGCTCTTGCGCAGCGTGGTGGCGACGCTGGCGCCCGCGGCCACGGCTGCCGGGGTGCGGCTGGAGTTGCAGGCGCCGGCCGGCAAGGTGCCGGTGCCGGGCGACGCCGACCAGCTGGTGCAGGTGTTTCACAACCTGATCGAGAATGCGGTGAAATACGGCGGCGCCGGCGGGGTGGCCACGGTGACGCTGGAGCGGCTGGCGCATGAGCCGGTGCTGCGCGGCCCGGCCTGGTCGGTCTGCGTCGCCGACCAGGGCGAGGGGATCGATCCCCAGCACCTGCCGCGCCTGACCGAACGCTTCTATCGCGTCGATACCCATCGCTCGCGCGAGCAGGGCGGCACCGGGCTGGGCCTGGCCATCGTCAAGCATATCGTGAACCGGCATCGCGGCCGGCTGCGCATCGAAAGCGAACGCGGGCAGGGCAGCCGCTTCACCGTCATCCTGCCCGAGCAGATCGGCCGCATCTGAAGCCGGCGCGGCCCTGCCGGCCCCCGGATCAGATCGCGTTCAGATCGCGTTCAGCATCGACTTTATCACATCGGCCGGCAGCGAGGGATGCACCGCCAGCTTGAGCGTGCGCTTGCCCTTGCGCGGGATCAGCAGCGCGCAGCGCGTGGCCAGGGCCTGCGAGCGCTTGGTCGAACAGGCGGCGATCACCCCCGCACACCAGCGGGAATGCGGGCCGAAGCGCATGACGCTTTCGATGGCGCCGGGCACATAACCCTCGGTCTCGGCTGAATCGATCAGCGCGTCATGGATGATGGGGGGCAGGTACATGAAGGGATGGAACTTGGAGTTAACATTTTAATGTAAATTGTTAATCCTTGGCGCCGCCGATGAGTATATGCCCTTTTGAACAGGTCTGCCATACAAGCTCTGCGCGTATGGCGGCCACCCCGCTCGACCCCCGGCCGAAAGAGGCCGGATTACGCGGCGAAACGCCCATCCCGAGAAACCGGCGCAACCGTCCCGATAGGCAGAATCGCCCCCTGCGGCGGCCGGTCAGGGCGCAGCCAGGATCTGCGTTCCGTCACGTCATGATGGACGTCCTCGCCCGCGGCATCGGTGACGGCGATGCAGCGGGCGGTCCGGTCCAGCTTTTGCCGGGAAAGAGGGCAACCCTCGGGGGCCCAACCGAGAACAGGCAGCGAGGCCACGGTCTCCAGGAATCGGCACGGCCGCCCCGTAGCGGCCGGCCAGGGCGCAGCCAGGATCGGCATTGCGTCGCGTCATGATAGACGTCCTCGACCTTGGCATCGGTGACGGCAATGCAGCGGGCAGGCCAGTCCAGCTTTTGCCTGTAAAGGGGACAACCCTCGGGCCCTGGCCGAGATCAGGCAGCGAGGCCACGGTCCCCAGGAACCGGCACGGCCGTCTTGATGGGCCGAATCGACCTGGCTACGGCCGGTCAGGGCGTGATCAGGATCGGCGTGCCGTCGCGGACCATGGCATAGACGTCCTCGACCTCGGCATCGGTGACGGCGATGCAGCCGGCGGTCCAGTCCAGTTTCTGCCGGGAAAGAACGCGGCCCTCGGGGCCCTGGCCGTGGATGAAGATGTCGCTGCCCGCGCTGCGGCCCAGTTCGGCAGCCTGCACCGAGTCATGCGGGTTGGGATAGGAGATGCCGATGGACAGGTGATAGCGGCTGTCGGGGTTGCGGCGGTCGATGTAGTAAAGCCCCTCGGGCGTGCGGCCGTCGCCCTCGAACTGCTTGTGGCCAAAGGGCTCGTTGCCCAGCCCGATGCGATAGGCCTTCAGCACCGTATTGCCGTTCAAAAGCAGCATCTGCCGCGCGCCCTTGTTGACCACGACCTGGGTCACGGGCGGGCCGGAATAGGTCTTGAACTTGCTGGGGCCGCAGGCCGCCAGCCCAAGCACAAGCACCAATGCAACGATACGTCCCAGCCAGCCCGTCATCATGTCCCGCCCCCGGATCCGGTGTTTTGCCCCATTTTGCCCCGCTGCGGCCTGCCCGGCAATGCGGCGGGGCTTCACGAAATCCTGATGCGGCGCGGCTTGCCGTGGCAGATTTGCCAGCGCCGCGGAATCGCTGGGTTTTCCTGTTGCGGGAAATGCGCCTGCGGCTAATCATGCGGCCATGAACGACGAAGACGAACACCCCCAGCGCTATGCCCTGGTGAACGAATTGCACGCCCGGCCCTCGCCGCGGCTCAGGGCGCCCTGCACGGCGGTCTATCTGGCGATCAAGGAGCCGCGCGACGCCGCCAACCGCGACCGGGGCAGGGATGTCGCGCATCTGGCGCAGCTTTGCGCCCGCCACGGCGCGCCGCGACCCGACACCAGCGCGGGCCATTACACGGCGCAGCTTGGCCGCCACCAGCTGCGCTGGGAAAGCCATACCGAGTTCGTCACCTATGCCGCCTTTGCGCCGGGGCTGCCGCCGCGGCCCTTCGACCCTTCGGCCGGGGCGATCTTTCCCGAGGACTGGCAGCACCAGGCGCCGGGCAAGCGAATCGCCGCAGCGATGATCCAGGTCGATTTCCTGCCCGACGACCCGGCCGAGATCCTGCCGCGGCTGTCGGAATGGTTCGCGGCCGACAGCATGGCCTCGGTCTGGGTGCTGGAGGAGGCGGCGGTGGTCGCCGGCGATTTCCGCATCGACCCGGCCGGCTGGATGCGCTTTGCGCTTTTCGTCCGGCCCGACACCCAGCCCGGCCGGATCGGCCGCATCGTCCAGCGGCTTCTGGACCTCGAGACCTATCGCGCCATGTCCATGCTGGGCCTGGGCCGCGCCCGCGACCTGACCCGGCAGCTGAATGCGCTGGACCCGCAGCTCAGCGACATCGTCCAGGGCATGAGCGACGATGCCCGCCCCGCCGATGCGGTGCTGCAGGACCTGCTGTCAGTCTCGACCCGGCTGGAAAGCGCCGCGACCCAGCATGCCTTCCGCTTCGGCGCCAATGCGGCCTATGAGGCCATCGTCATGGACCGCGTCGCCTCGCTGCGCGAGACCCGCTTCATGGGCGGGCAGATGCTGACCGAGTTCATGGCCCGCCGCTATCTGCCCGCCATGCGCACCGCGAAATCGGCCGAGAAGCGGCTTTCGGCGATGCTGGATCGCAGCGAACGCGCGGGCGAATTGCTGCGCACCCGCGTCGATGTCCAGCGCAGCGCCCAGAACCAGGAGCTGATGCAACGCATGGACCGGCGCGCCGACCTGCAATTGCGGCTGCAGCACACGGTCGAGGGGCTGTCGGTGGTGGCGATCAGCTATTACGCGGTGGGCCTGCTGGGCTATGCGCTTTACCCGCTGGCCCAGGCGCTGCATATCGACAAGGCGGTGCTGGTCGCGGCCCTGACCCCCGTTGCCGTGCTGGGCGTCTGGCTGGGGATGCGGCGCATCCGCGCCCGGCTGCATGACGCCGGCCACTAGCCCGTCCACCCCCCAAGAAGGAGCGAAGAACGCATGACCCAGGCACCTTTCCTTTCCCACCCGCTTGCCCAGGGCCGTCCGTGATGGCGGGGCGGCTTCAGATGTATGGCCTTGCCCATTGCTCGACCTGCCAGAAGGCGCAGGCCGAGTTGCAGGCGGCGGGCTGGCAGGTGGAGTTCCGCGACGTCTCCAAGGCGCCGCTGGATGGCGACGAATGGCAGCGCATGATCGCCGATTTCGGCGAGAAGCTGGTCAACCGGGCCAGCCTGACCTGGCGCGGCATGTCCGATGAGGAACGCGCGGGCACGCCCTTGCAGATGCTTTCGGCCAAGCCTTCGCTGATGAAGCGGCCGGCGATCGTCGAGGGCGGCCAGCGGTTGCTGGGCTGGACCGCGAATGTCAAGCGCGCGCTGGGGGTGGCGGCCTGAGCCGCCCCCTTACCTAGACGACATAGCGGTCGCGGCGGTGGTTGATCGCGATCACCAGGTTCAGCACCAGCGCGCCCAGGAATGACCAGGCGACCAGCTGCCAGTCGCGCAGCATCAGCGCGCAGGCAAAGAGGCAGGCGTCGAAGATCAGCTGCGTCCAGCCGGCGCGAAAGCCGGTGGCATCCTGCAGATACAGCGCGACAATGCCCACCCCGCCCAGCGAGGCGCCGTGCCGGAACAGCGCCAGCAGCGCCGAGCCGGTCAGGAACCCCACCAGCAGCGCCCCGACCGCCGGGTGGACATGGCCGAATTGCAGCCCCGCCGGCAGGATGGCGACCAGCGTCGACATCGCCGCCACGGCGATGAAGGATTTCAGCATGAAGCCCAGCCCCAGCCGGCGATAGCCCAGCCAGTAGAACGGCAGGTTCACCACGAAGAAGACCGGCGCGAAGCCCCAGCCCGTCGCATAGGAGATCAGGATCGCCAGCCCCGCCGTCTGGCCGGTGACGAAGCCCAGATGCGTCAGCAGCAGCACGCCGACCGCGGCCATGAAACTGCCATAGGCCAGGCCCTGGGCATCTTCGATGGGGCTGTGGCGTGGGGAAGGAGTGTCGTCGCTCATGCGCCCCCTCTTGCCCGCGCCCGGCGGGGCCGGCAAGGGGGCATTGCGATCAGCGCAGCGGCGCGGCGTCGCGGTCTGGGGCGGCGGCTGCGGGTGGCGCGGCGCGGTCGCTGACGGCGGCGGTGAAGGCGCCCTGCGGGTCGCGGCGCAGCACCGCGCGGTCGCCGCCGCTGCGCAGGGTCTCGACCGTGCGGCGATAGGCGGCCTCGTCCAGCGTGCCGGTGGCTGACAGCAGCCCGGCGATGCCGCGCAGCATTCCCGCCTGCCGCTGCAAGGCGCCCGGATCGGGGTCGGGGCCAAGGATCAGCCGGGCGCTGTCCTCGGGTGCGGCGACCGCCTCGCGCCAGCCTTTCATGCTGGCGCGCAGGAACCGGGCCAGCCGCGCCTCGGCCTCGGGCCCGGCAAGGGTGCCGGGCAGGACATAGAGCCCGTCCTCCAGCACCGCGGCGCCTTGCTCCTGCGGGTCGAGTTCGACCAGCCCCTCGCCCGTCGCCGGGTCGTGGCTGAGCGTGCTGATGCAGGCGGCCTGTTTCTGGCGCAGCATCTCGGCCCCCGGCCATTGCGCCAGCAGGGTGACGCCGGACAGGCTGCCATCGGCCACCAGCCCCAGCCGGTTCAGCCAGGCTTGCAGCGGATATTCCGTGCCGCCGAACCAGCTGCCGATGGTCTTGCCGCGCAGATCGGCGGCCCCCGCCACCCCCGTCTCGCGCAGGCAGGTCAGGCGTAGCGCCGGACGGGCAAAGACCTGGGCGATGTTGACCACGGGCAGGCCGTTTTCGCGGGCGACCAGCGCAATGGGCATCCAGGCCACCGCCAGGTCGGCCTCGCCCCGCGCCAGCGTCTCGAAGGGCGGGGCCGCCTCGTCCGCGGGCAGCAGCCGCACGGTCAGCCCTTCCTCGGCGTAATAGCCGCGCGCCTGGGCGACCAGGAAGCCGGCGGATTGGGCCGGGGCCCGGCCGCGCAACTGCACCACCAGTTCCTCGGCCCGCGCGGACGGCGCGGCAAGGACCAGGGCCGAGATCAAGGCCAGGACCAAGGCCGCGGCCGGAAACAGGGGTTTCGTCATCCGTCTCATCGCCGGCCATGGTTAGACGGCCGGCCCCGGCCCTGCAAGCCGGCGCGCCCCACGATGCCGCGAGCGGGGTCAGCCGCGGGAATAGACATCCTCGTAGCGCACGATGTCGTCCTCGCCCAGATAGGCGCCGGTCTGCACCTCGATCAGCACCATCGCCACCTTGCCGGGGTTTTCCAGGCGGTGGACGGCGCCCAGCGGCACATAGATCGACTGGTTTTCCGTCAGCAGCGTCACGGTTTCGTCCACCGTCACCCGCGCGGTGCCGGAAACCACGATCCAATGTTCCGAGCGGTGGAAATGCGATTGCAGCGACAGCGCCGCGCCGGGATTGACCACGATGCGCTTGACCTGGAAGCGGTCGGCCAGCGCCAGCGTCTCGAACCAGCCCCAGGGGCGGTGGTCGCGCAGGAAATGCTCGGCCTGGCGCGCGCCCTTGGCCTTCAGCGCGCCGACCGCCTCGCGCACCTCTTGCGCGCGGTCCATGCCGGCGACCAGAACGGCATCGTCGGTGGCCACGACCATCACGTCGCGCAACCCGATGCCCACCACCTCGATCCCCTCGTCCTGCGAGCGCAGCAGCACGTTGTCGCAGTCGATCGCGGTCGAGCGGGTGTCGGTGACGGCGCCGCGCTCGGCCGGCTCGCCATCCTGGATCTCGCGCCAGACCGCGTCCCAGCCGCCAAGGTCCGACCAATGGCCGGAATAGCGCACCACCGACAGGTTCCGGGCCTTTTCCAGCACCGCATAATCCACCGACAGGTCGGGCAGCCGGTCCCAGGGCTCGGGCGCAAGCCGCAGGAAGCCCAGGTCCAGCCGCGCCTCGGTCAGCGCCGCCTGGACGGGGGCAAGGTAGTCGGGCGCATGGGTCTTGAAAGCCTCGATCATGGTGCGGGCGGCGAAAAGGAAGATGCCGGCGTTCCACAGGAAATTGCCCTGCGCGATCATGCGCGCCGCGTTCTCCGCGTCGGGCTTTTCGACGAAGCGCTTCAGCACCAGCGGGCCTTCGCCCTCGCCCTCGGCCTCCATGTAGCCATAGCCGGTCTCGGGCCGGCTGGGGGTGATGCCGAAGGTGACGATGCGGCCGGCCTGCGCAGCCGCGAGGCCCAGGTCCACGGCGCGGCCGAAAGCCTCGGTATCGGGGACGACGTGATCCGAGGGCGCGACCAGCAGCAGCGCATCGGCATCCTTTTCGGCGGCGGCCAGCGCGGCGGCCAGGATCGCCGGGGCGGTGTTGCGGCCGGCGGGCTCGATCAGGATGGCCGCGGGGGCAATGCCGATCTGGTCCAGCTGTTCGGCGACGATGAAGCGGAAATCCGCGTTCGTCATCACCAGCGGCGCGGCGTAGCGCGGTCCCG
>JAANMW010000442.1_pt1 | contig 48023 bp, 42 predicted proteins | sample 7279671 | NCBI WGS metagenome assembly JAANMW01 (sample SAMN14094541, study PRJNA606508) | bioreactor metagenome | isolation source: A lab-scale SPAN reactor treating ammonium-rich wastewater day 247 | place: Ireland: Galway | collected 2017-09-19 | reverse complement strand
GCTCCACGCTGCATCATTCAGGTCACTGGGATAAGCTTTTCGTGTTGTCATGCCCCCACTTTATCCCATTCTTTCGACTTTTCAAACACCCTCTGAGTGCTGAGGGAAGGGCAAACCGATTAAACCACAGAGGACACAAAGAACACAAAGAGAAGGTTCATAGGGCCGTCCCACCGGCTCGCACCACCCACTACCACGCACACATCCTTCTCCCCTCTCCCCCTTGTGGGAGAGGGGCCGGGGGTGGGTTCCGTGCTGAGGGAAGGGCAAAGAGCGGCCGGCAAAGTCCAGCACCGCGGGCAGATCGACGTGCGAGTACGGTCGAATCTCCAGATCGCGCATGGCGGATCGCTTTCCGTGCTGGCCGGACTCAGCGTCCGGCCAGCCGTCAATTCTATTCGGGCGCTACTCGCCCGTGGACACCGCAAACCACGCGGTATCGCGGCGGTACACCATATCGATCATCGCCTGCATGGCAAGGTGCGACCGGGGCAGCCGGCCGTCAACCTCGGCGTTGGGCGGCGTCGGCGTGTCGACGCGCACGACCACGACGTGCCGCTCGACCGATGGCACCGAGACGACTTCAGCCGAGAACAGCTCGCCGCGCTCGTTCAGGATTTCGGCGTACTTCATACCTGCGCGCGCCAGCGAGTCCATCGTCGCAAGGCGCGCATCGATCGACGCTGCCGCGGCCAACGCCGCGTCCTCGTCGGTATAGACGAACAGCGCAAGGCCGGACTCGGTTTCGCCGTCGGCCGCCGCCACGATCGCCGCCAGTTCAAACAGCCCGACCGGATTCTCGCTCAGTGCCAGATTGATCGCCTCGAGCACGGCCTCGGGATCGTCACTGCGGATAATACTGGCCGGGTCGAACGCGCTCATCACCGGGCTGAGGAAGACCGCGCCCGGCACGTACGGGAACGCCGACAGCACCGAGTCGATCGCTTGGAACGGCTCGAGGTCGGCGGCGGACGGCCGCTCCCCGTTCAGCGCGTCGACCGAGGCCTGAAACACGTCCAGACTCGGCGACGTGACGATGGACGACTCGGACGCCATCACCGGGAAACGCCGGCCGAGGTCGCCACCGAACGGATTGAGCGGATCGCGCATCGACAAGTCCATCTGCGGGCCGGTGTCACAGCCCTCGGTGCTGCAAATCAGCAAGCCGGCATCGGTCTCCGAACCCAACTCAAACCCGAAATCCTTCAGCTTCTCCGCCATCACAACCGGCTCGAACGCGCCGAAGTAAGCCATTACCTGCGCAGGGGGCTGGCTGAACTCGATGGCCTGCCCGATCTGGAAGAAGTCGAGGCCGACGGCTTCCGGCATGCCGCCGAGCGTGAAGAAGCTCTGAATCAGCGTCGCCGGCCCCGACGGTGCGAACGACCACGGCACGACACTTGCCGCCGGCAGCCCCAGGTCGTACGCGGTTTGGAATGCAGCGTGCGTCGGGAACACGACGCCGGTGCGGGACATCTGCGCGTCGGTGTAGTTGGCGTAGGATGCGATCAGCTCAAAGCCCAATACCTCTGGCGTGACCGGTACGGCGCTCAGCGCGCGCAGCAGTGGCGATTGTTCGCCATCACCGGTGTCTTGCGCGGCAGCGGGCGTTAACATGACGAGAATCACAATAAGCACAAGCAAAACACGTTTCATCTGAGCCTCCCTGAAAGAGCACCTGATCTCACACTACCGCGATTCTCCAAACCCCGCAACGAGTCATGCGCACAGTGACAGGCGGGAATGCGTTGACTCGCGTATGAACATCGTCATGCAGCGGGCAGGCGCGGCGCTTGATTCCCGGTATGCTGAAGTGGACACCATCGACCCATCAATCTCGAACCCGGCCTAACGAGGAGGTTCACCCTATGATCGCACTCGCTCTAGCCCTGTTACTGCTCATGGCGGCACCGTCAACTTTCGCACAGCCCGCGCCGGTCGAATGCCCGCTCCCACCATATCAACTGCCGTTGATGGCGCCGGAGCGCGCATTCATCGACGAGAACGGCGATGTCGTCGTCAACGGCATCGAAACGCCGCTCGACCTGCCCGATAATCTGAACGCTGACCGTGTGCTGTGGTCGGACGACGGCGAGGCGCTGTTGATCGAGGCCAGCGACGGATTCCGTACCGGCGTCTTCACCGTCCGCGATGGCGATCTGGTGACGCTGCTCGACAACGAAACGATGTTCAACTTGAGGGACGAGGACTTCCGCGACGCCGTGACCCTGTTTCGTCCCCAGTTCATTCCCGGTACTCACACGGTGCTGTTTCACACTCAGCTGCTGACCGACGCAGAAGGCATCTACTTCGAGCTGCCGTCGGACCTGTGGTCGCTCGACCTCGACACCGGCGCGCTGACCGAACTGCTCCCCTACGGCGGGGCCGGCCAGATCAGTATCTCGCCCGACGGCCAGCATCTTGTGATCGTCGGCTTCGACAGGATCTGGACGATCGACGTGGCGATGACCAACCCACGCGAGCTGTTCGCCGGCACGACGTGGATCGGCGTCGGCCACGGCGTGATCGAGCCGCCGATCGTGTGGGACTACGAGGCCGAGGTTCCGACCTTCCGCACCATGTTGTTCCCGGACTTCGACGCGAACCTCGCCCAGTTCAACGCGCCGTTCCGTGTGTTCGAGTTCACGCTCGGCGAGCCGACGTCCAGCACCCTGCTATTCAGCGGCGAGACCGAATTCTTGCTCAACACCGCGCTGTCTGCCGATGGCTACCGCGTCGTGGAGTGGCGCTGGGACGATCCCGCTAACCCGAAGCAGATCGAGCTGTGGGTGACGTCCTACGGCGACCCCGAAAGCGAGGCGGGCACCACACCCAAGCTGCTGCATACGTTCGAAGTGCCGCAGGGGAACGGGCCGCTGATCGAGTGGGCGGATGAGGTGCACATCCGTTTCGGCCACTTCATCCCCGGCGGGCGGGTGGTCTCGATGATCGACCTGTGCGGCGAGATCGTGCCGCTCGGCGAGCAGCAGAACTAGCCGTCGTATGCTGACATGGGTTGTGTTGATGGCCGCGTCGCTTGTAGGGTGGTTCGCCGCCCCGCTTCCGACGGATTGCGAGCGTGTGCTGCCGGTCGCGTGGGGCCGCTGGCCCGAACCAGACACCTATGAGGTGTGGGGGTTGACGGCCGACCTGCGCCCGCACGTACTGGCCGGTGTGCCAATCTCGCCCTCGCTTGATCGTCCGGAACTGGCGTGGGAGGACGCGGGGCATTTGCGCGTCACGATCACGGCCAACGGCGGTGGGGCGATGTCGCGCCGTGTGTGGCGCATCGACACCTGCGGGCACGCCGAACTCGTGCTGGCGGAAGTCCGGGAACACCCCTGAGTCCACGCCGTCTTCTGCCGGACTGCGAACGTGTGCCGCCCTCGCCCCACGCAGAAACGGGATCGTCGCAGTATCGCAATCCTTCCGCACCCTGAACCTGCGCTAGAATACGCTCACAAGAGATGTTCTTTCGCACCACTGAGGGAGATGACGATGCGCTGGCGGATCGCGATACTCGGGCTGCTGCTTACGGCCGGACTGGCATTGGCGCAAGGCGATTCGCCGCCGATCACGCCGCAGACGGCCGGCAGCCTTCAACCGCTGGCGATGCTCGGCAACGGCGAGGCCAACGATCTCGCGTTCAGCCCAAGCGACAAGCTGTTGGCGGTCGCTACGTCGGTCGGCGTGCTGTACACCGAGACACGCGCCCCTGAAGCGACGCAGCGGCTTGAGGGCGCACCGTTCTACGCCATGCGAATCGCCATGCGTCCGGACGGCGCGCAGATCGCCGCCGGCTCGACCGATTCCACGCTGCGCATCTGGGATCTACCGTCCGGCAAGCTGATCGCGCAGCGAACCGACCACGGCGGCGCGGTCAACGCGCTGGCGTACAGCGCCGACGGGCAGTGGCTGGCGACCGCCGGCGGCGAGGCGGGCGTGATCGTGTGGAACGTCGAGTCGCTCGAACCGGCACGCACAATTCCCGCCAGCGGGGAGGCCGTCCGCGCGCTGGCCTTCAGCCCCGATGGACAGCACATCGCCACCGCCGGCGAACTGGCCGCCATCACCGTATGGGATGCGGCGACGGGCGAGGTCGTGCACGAGTTCCAACAGGGACAGGGCGCGATCGGTTCGCTTGTGTTCCTGCCTGATGGCCGGCTGGTCAGCGGCGGCGAATCCGGCGCGGTGCAGGTGTGGGACATCGAGGCGGGCGAACAGGTCGGCGGTTATCAGAACGGCGACCGGCCGATCTGGGATATGACTGTGCGCGACGACGGCCTGCTCGTGACCGTCGGCGGCGACGAATATCTACGCGTGCAGGTGGCGGAAAGCGGCGAATCACACGGCGAAATCGCCAATATGCTGCACCATCGAATGCGCGCCGTCGCCGTGTCCGGCACGCTGTACGCCATCGCCAGCGCACAAGACGTCAGCCTGTGGGACAGCACGTCCGGCACGCGTGTCGGCTGGATTCGGATGCCCGAAAAGACCGAGTCCGCCGCGTTCAGCCCGGACGGCACGATCCTCGCGGTGGGCTGCACCGACGGCGTGATCGAGTTCTGGGACGTCGCCACACGCACGCTGCGTTCGACCGTCGATTTGGAGCGCGGCAGCGTGATGTTCGTGCTGTACCGGAGCGAGAACGAGATCGTCGCCGCGGCCGAGGACGGCACGCTGGTGGTCGTCAATCCGCTGACGGGTGATCGGCGCGACATCTTCGCCCACGAGGCGCGCGTATCCGGGTTAGTCAGCCTCAACGACGACCGCGACGTGGTCGTCTCGACGGCTATCGACGGCACGCTGCGGTTCACCGAGATTGCCGCCGGGATAAGCGCCGAACGCGAACGCCGGGATAACACGGCCTTCACGGCGCTGGCGCTGACCGGCGCGCCGGGTGTCGCAGCGTTGGGGACAAATGACGGGTACGTGACCGTGGCGCGGGTCGCCGAGCGCCGCCTGCGCCCCAACCCTGACCGCTTCCTGCTCGGCGGGGAGGCCGTGGCGACGGCATTGGCGATCTCACCAAACGGGCGCGCGCTGGCCGTCGGGTCGACCGACAGCGCGCTGCGCGTGTTCAACGTGGGCAATCTGCAAAGTCCGCCGCACGTGCTCACGTCGTTCTTCGGGCCGATCACCGGGATCGAGTTCTCGCCGGACGGCAGCGTAATGGCCGTGACCAGTCAAGATAACTTCGTGCGCTTGATCGCGGCGGATGGCAGCACGGTGCTGTACGAAGGCGCGGCGCACACTGCACCGGCGCTGCGGCCAGCTTTCAGCTCGGATGCGCGTCTCTTGGCGACCACCGGCGAAGATGGGGTAACGTGGTTGTGGGGCGCATCATAACGCGCCCCTTTTCACGCGTGAGGTCTGCTTCTTCCGCGCCTATTCGCCCATCGGCACCCAGATGTTCTTGACGTGTGTGGATTGATGCAGGAACTCGTGACCTGCGCCCTGCTGCTCGTCCGCCCAATCGCGCGGCTCGCCGTAGTTCACCCATGTGCGCTTCATGTTGTAAGCCGAGAGCTGCTCGACCATCGCGCTGCCGACCGCCGACCCAAAGTACCACATGCCGTCGATGTCGTCATGCTCGACCAACGTCTTGGTCAGATGATCGCGGTCGCCAGTGACGATGTTGACGACACCTGCGGGCAGGTCGGACGTTTCCAGCACTTGATAGAAGTCGGTCGCCGCCAGCGGATGCGCCTGCGACGGCACGACGACGACCGTGTTCCCGCGCGCGACGGCCGGCGCGACGAGCGAGACGAACGCCAGCAGCGGCGCCTCGTCCGGGCAGGCGATTCCGATCGTGCCGAGTGGTTCGGTGAGCGCAATGGTCAAGCCGCGCAGTTCGGTCTCCTGCACGACTCCGCCGTACTTGTCCGCCCACGCCGCCCATGTGAACCAGCGCGAAATGCTCAGCTCGACCTCGTGAAGCGCCGCCTCCAGCGTGACACCGGTCATGGCCGCGATGCGCCGGGCGAATTCCTCGGCGCGGGCGGAGAGGTTCTCGGCGATGTAATACAAGATTTGCGCGCGCTGATGGCCGGTGCGGAAGCCCCATCCTTCGGCGCTGCGGGCGGCGCTCACGGCGTCGCGGATGTCCTTGCGGTTACCATCCCCGACCAAACCGACCTCGCGACCATCCGGCGACAACACCGGACGCGAATAGTTCCCGTCGGGCCGCTTCTGCTTGCCGCCGATGAACATCTTGGCGGTGCGATCGATGGAGAAAGTGCTGGGTACCGGGTGCTGAGTGCTGTGTTTCTTGCCGTTCTTCCTCATCACTTGAGATTCATCACTCATCACTTGGTTTAGGGGCGCGGGGCCGGGTGGGGTCGCCTTGCCCCAGTTCTTGAAGGCCGCGCTGTCCTTGCCGGGCAGTTCGGGATGCGGGCGCGGATGCCACTTGGGCCGCGTGTACTCGTACAGCCCTTCCTTGCCGCCTTCCCGCCCGAAGCCGCTCTCGCGGTAGCCGCCGAAGCCGCTGGCCGCGTCGAACAGGTTCGTGCTGTTGACCCACACGCTGCCGGCTTTGACCGCGCGCGCGACCTCCATGGCGAGGTTGATGTTGTCCGACCACACGCTGGCGGCGAGGCCGTAGCGCGTGTTGTTGGCGAGTTCGATGGCCTCGGCCGGCGTGCGGAAGGTCATCGCTACCAGCACCGGCCCGAAGATTTCTTCCTGCGCGACAGTTGAGGCGGGCTGGACGTTGGTCAGCAGCGAGGGCGGGTAGTAGCAGCCGTGGGACGGGATCGCCGTATCAGCCTGATACAGCACCGCGCCTTCGGCCAGCCCCTTCTTTACGAGCCGTTCGATGGTCTCGTACTGCACGGGCGCGACGACCGGCCCCATGTCGACGGCTTTATCGAGCGAATCGCCGACTCGCAGCATGTTCATCCGCCGGCGCACCTTGTCGATGAATCGGTCGGCGATGCTCTCCTGTACCAGCAGGCGTGATCCGGCGCAGCACACTTGGCCTTGATTGAACCAGATCGCATCGACCAAGCCCTCGACCGCGCCGTCCGGATCGCAGTCGTCGAACACGACATACGGTGACTTGCCGCCCAATTCGAGCGACAGCTTGATGCCGCGTCCGGCCGTCACACGGCGGATGATGCGACCGACATTGGTGCTGCCGGTGAAGGCGATCTTGTCGAAGCCCGGATGCGCCGTGATGGCCGCGCCGGTTTGATCGCCGCCGGTGACGATGTTGACGACCCCCGCCGGCAGTCCGGCCTCGGCGCAGATTTCCGCGAACAGCAGTGCGCTCAGGTTGGTGAACGGCGCGGGCTTGAGCACGACCGTATTGCCCATCGCCAGCGCCGGCGCGATCTTCCACGCCAGCATCAACAGCGGGAAGTTCCACGGGATCACCTGACCGACCACGCCGACCGGCGCGTAATCGCGCATTTCGGTCTCCATCAACTGCGCCCATCCGGCGTGGTGATAGAAGTGGCGCGCGACCAGCGGGATATCGAGATCGCGGCTTTCGCGGATCGACTTGCCGTTGTCCATCGATTCGAGGACGGCGAGCAGGCGTTGATGACGCTGGATGCCGCGCGCGATGGCGTACAAATAACGGGCGCGGGCGTGCCCGCTGAGCGCCGACCACGACTCGAAGGCCGTGCGCGCCGCCTGATACGCCGCGTCGACATCCTCGGCGGAGGCGTCCGCGACCTCAGCGATCTTCTGGCCGTTGGCAGGGTTGCTGGTGACGAGCGTCTTGCCGCCGGACGGCGCGTGCCACCTTCCGTTGATGAACAGGTCGAACTTGCGATCGTGCGCGTCCAGCCATGCGTTGGCCGCTGACGGCGATTCCGGCGCGGGCGCGTAATCGAGGCTTTCGAAGTAGTCTTTGACGGTCATGCTGTTCTCCTAAGCCGGTGTTCGTAAGTCGAGAGATTCGGTCTCTCATCTTGCAGCGTTAGTCGAGCTATACGGCGCGGCGTTTTCTCATCACTCATCACTCGTCACTTTCAACTTCGCGCTTAGGACATACTGGTGGGGTTTCACCCCATACCCAGAGTTGTCATCCTTGATCTTGTTGTGTTGTGATCTAAATACGCGCCCTAGCATGGCGACCCTAACCGACCACCTTGTAAATCGCCGGACGATAGCGTGGCTCAGGGATTGGAAGTCCTTTCTCGGCCGCGACTTGAAGCCACAGATCTCTTGCGATCTGAACCTCGCGGACAGCGTCTTCAGGCGTTGGGCCGGATGCCGAACAGGGTTCGAGATCTGGAATATCGGCGATCCATTCACCGTCCACTTCGCTCCAGAACACATTGATATGGTAATCGCGCATGGGTCTAGTCCTCACTCAGTTCTAGATCGTGCTGCTCGATCAACTTCAGAAACTGATCGATCTGATATGGTTTTGCCTTACCGTCGCTTCTTGGTTGGACTGGAAATGGCCGTGGGACGTCCCGATGCACAAAGACCCGGTGACTCCCAGACGTTCGCCTAAGCTCAAAACCGAATCCTTCCAGTACGCGAACGAAATCCTCAAAACGCAAGTCGCGTGATCCAGATAGCATCCGTACAAAGAGCTTACTTCTCTTGACCATGCGCCTGACGGACGCCCCCTCTCACACCCTCACCCCATCGGCATGTGGTGCTTGGCGGCGTAGCGGCCGGTGACGTGGTGCGATAACTGCCGTTCGATGTCGGTCAGCAGGCCAGACGCGCCAAAACGGAACAGGTCAGGCTGCATCCAGCGCACGCCGAGTTCCTCGCGCATCACCGCCAGATAGTTGAGCGCATCTTTAGCCGTTCGGATTCCCCCGGCCGGTTTGTAGCCGATCAGATAGCCGGTGCGTTCGTAGTACTCGCGGATGGCGCGCGTCATCACGAGGCTGACCTCCAGCGTCGCGTTGACCGATTCCTTGCCGGTGCTGGTCTTGATGAAATCGGCGCCGGCCATCATGGCGACGAGGCTGGCTTTGGCGACGTTGGTGAGCGTCCCCAGCTCGCCGGTCGCTAGAATGGACTTCATGTGCGCGTCACCGCATGCCTCGCGGAACGCCTTGACCTCGTCGTACAGCTTCTGCCACTCGCCGCGCAGGACGTATTCACGCGTGATGACGATATCGATCTCGCGCGCGCCGGCCTCGACCGAGGCGTGGATCTCCTCGACGCGCTGCTTGAACGGGCTGAGTCCGGCGGGGAAGCCGGTGCTGACGGCCGCGACCGGAATGTCCGTGCCTTGCAGCGCGGCGATCGCGTCCGCCACGCGCTGGTGATAGACGCACACCGCGCCGACCGTAATGCCCGCATCCGCCATGCCGAGCGCTTCGAGGATGTCCTCACGGATGGGGCTGCGCGCCTTCGCGCATAGACGCTGCACATTCGATGGCGTGTCGTCACCGCTGAGGGTGGTGAGGTCGATGCAGGTGACCGCTTTGAGGAGCCATGCCGCCTGTGCATCTCGCTTGACACTGCGGCGGGCGGGTAAGGTCTTGGCGCGGCGCTCGGCGGCGCTGCGGTTGACGCGCGCCCGGTTCACCCAACCGAGGTCAAGCGGCATACCGGGGTTGCGTTCGATTTCTGTGAGAGGTTTGGGGGCAGCGGCGTGCTTGACGCCATTCCCGTTGACTGCGGCTGTTTTGCGGGCCATCGCGCGCGCCTTTCAATTTGGACGTATTATCAGTATAGCACGGGGGATTATCGCTGCGTGGCATTTCCCCTCATCAGTCGATTGAGGAGGCTTGTATGCCAATCATTAACCAGTGGGACGACGAAGCTGAGACCATCATCTACGGCGAATTCTCTGGAAAATGGACGTGGGACGAGTTCTTTGAGACCATCAACAAATCGTCTGAGATGATCGGAACCAAGCCGTATCGCTGTGACGTCATCGCCAACATGCGCCCCGGAACGATGGAATCGGCGGCCCCGGCGCTGTACAACGCCCGTGAGGCGATGCGCATGTTTCCAGAGAATTTCGGCCTACTGGTGGTCGTCATCAATCCGTTGATCGGAATGCTCGCCAACGTGTTCAAGCGCTTCGATGCCCAGTTAGGCAGCAAGGTCGTCAGCGTCAGCTCGGTCGAGCAGGCCCGCGAGCTGATCGCAAAAGAACGGGCCAACGCTTCCAAGTGATGCGCAGGGTTTGATCTTAACCCTTACCACCGCCATCCTGTCCTATAATCCGGCCATCGTGGTTTCGCGGATGAAACCGCCTCTGAAGTTGAGATGGCAGGATGGAAGGCAGCTGAACGGTGACTGAAGCAACGATTGAGTGGGACGACGCAGAAGAGACGATCATCCGGATGACGTTTGTCGGTCGCTTCACGTGGGAGGAGTTCTTTGCGACTCACAAGCAGGGCAGAGACCGGGTCGAAGGCAAGTCCCATCGCTGTGACGTCATCGTCGATCTCAGCCGGGGGGTAACGACAAGCGCCATGCCCCCGCTCACAAACGCCAAGAAGATCATCCAAGATGCCCCCGACAACCTCGGCCGGTTCATCATAATCACATCACCGTTGGCGAATATCGTCCTCACCGCGCTCAAGCGTCTCGATCCGGCGCTCTCGGCGCGCGTCTTGATGGCATCCCGGCTTGAGCAGGCTCGCGAGCTGATCGCAAAGGAACGGGCCAGTGCTTCCAAGTGATGCGCGGCGTTCGACCTTAACCCTTGCTATCGCCGTCTTGTCCTATAATTCGGCAGTGACGGCCTCACGCGTGAGATCCCCGCTGGTTTCTTGGCGACGAACGGGAAGGCGATAAATTTATGGCAGAGATAACGATAGAGTGGGACGACGCAGAAGAGACGGTTGTCCGGATGACGTTTGTCGGTCGCTTCACGTGGGAGGAGTTCTTCGCGACTCAGAAGCAGGGCAGTGACTGGATCGAAGGCAAGCCCCATCGCTGTGACATCATCGTCGATCTCAGCCGGGGGTCATCTACAAACGCCGGGCCTGCGCTGACAAACGCCAAGAAGACCCTTCAAAATGCCCCCAGCAACCTCGGCCGGTTCGTTGTAATCACGTCACCGTTGGCGAATATCGTCCTCACCGCGCTCAAGCGTCTCGACCCGGCGCTCTCGGCGCGTGTCTTGATGGCGTCCCGGCTTGAGCAGGCCCGCGAGCTGATCGCAAAGGAACGGGCCAGCGCTTCTTAGATTGCGTGCAGAGTCCAACCTTAATCCTAGTCCCTGTCATCCTGACCTATAATCCGGCCATCGTGGTTTCGCGGATGGAACCACCTCTGAAGTTGAGATAACGGGATGCTAAACGGTGGCTGAGATAACGATTGAGTGGGATGATGCAGAAGAGACGATCATCCGGGCGACCTTCGTCGGTCGCTATACATGGGAAGAGTACTTTCAGTCGCAGGAACAGGGTAATGCGATGGTTGAGAGCAAAGCCCACCGCTGTGACCTCATCGTCGACCTCAGCCGCGCGCGGGCGACCAGTGCTGGGCCTGCGTTGACAAACGCCAAGAAGACGCTCGAATTGGCTCCCACCAACCTCGGCCTCGTCGTCGTGATTACGTCGACGCTGGCGAACATCATCATCAAGGCGTTCCGGCGGCTTGATCCAGTGCTTGCGGCCCGCGTCCTGACGACGACTCAGCTTGCGCAAGCACGTCAGTTGATCGCCATGTCGCGCGCGGAAGGTATCGCGGGGGACGCCATCCAGTAGGAACGATATAACGCGCGCGGAGGGGCGGCTGCGGGTCTTTCCCTCACGTTGCCCCCTCCGGCGCACACGTCCTTCTCCCCTCTCTCTGAGGGCCGGGAGCGAGGGATTCGGAGAGACGAAATTCTACAGGCCGAGCCTCCGCATAACCCCTGAGACACGCTACACTAATCCGCGGACGGCTTGCACCCAACGGAGCATCAGGTTGGCTGTAGATTCTTCGCTTTCCCCGGCCGTGCGTGACTATATCGCGCGTCAGCCCAACCTCGGTTGGCGGCGCACGATCTTCAACAGCGTGCTGCGGCTGGTCGTGCGCGCCTTGATCGACTTCGACGTGACCGGCATTGAGAATATCCCGCCGCGCGGCCCGACCATCCTGATGATGAATCACATCAGCGCGATCGACCCCGGACTGTGCATGGCGGCGGTGCGGCGGCGTCATGTTGTGCCGATGAGCAAGGTCGAGAACTTCCGTTCGCCGGTCTGGGGGCCGTTTCTGTGGTGGTACGGCGCGTACAAAGTACATCGCGGCGTGGTTGACCGCGAAGCCCTGATGAACTCGATCGCGCTGCTCAAAAGCGGGCTGATGATCCTCATCGCGCCAGAGGGCACACGCTCGCCACACGGATTGCAAGAGCCGAAGGACGGCATGACGTATGTGGCGACCAAAGCTGACGCGGTGATCCTGCCCGCCGGCCTCAGCGGAGCGCAGCACTTCAAGCACCGGTTTCCACGGCGCACGCCTGTTCAGCTTCACTTCGGCCGGCCGTTTCGCTTCAAGACCGGCGGGCGCGCGCGCATCCCACGCGATGAGCTGTCGATGATGACCCGCGAGTCGATGATTCAGCTCGCGCTCGCCATCCGTGACCCGGCCCTGCGCGGCGCCTATGCCGATCTGCCCGCCACCAGCGAGACGATCGAGTTCGTCGATCCGCAGGCGGTCTAGGCTTGAGGCCGTACCTTTAAGCACGGCGTATACACCGTCCGGGCGTGTGGAGTGGGCGCTCCGGTCAACGATGGCCTATCAGACCGCGGTTCTTTTTGCGTGCGTTGCGCGGGCCGGTGTATCGTTAGATCATCAATCAGGATCGCATCACTCACGGCATCCTGATCCTGACCGGTTGGCTTCTACGCTCGCAGATACCGTCGAGGACACACACATGCGGAAGTTTCTGCGCTTCATGGGACGCTCGTTCTGGCGCTTTATGGTGATCTTCAGCTTCATCGTGAATCTGGTGCTGGTGGTGGTCGTGCTGATTTTGGCGGCGACGCTGTTCGACATCAAGCACAACATCGCCGAGCCGTTGGTAGGCGGGCTGTACAGCGCGTTCGTCGGCCTCGAAGACGCGACGATCGACTGGACGATCCCGGTGCGCGCCGACGTACCGGTCAATCTCGACATCCCGATCAACCAGAACACCGTCGTCACGCTCACCGAAGCCGTGCCGCTGACGGTCGTCGCGCAGATTCAGGCCCCCAGCCTGACGTTGAGCAACGCGCGCGTTTCGCTTTCGCTGCCGGTCGGGCTGCAGCTTCCCGTCGCGCTCAACCTGCCGGTGACGGTGGACGACACGCTGCCGGTATCGCTCGACGTGCGGGCCGTGATCCCGCTCAAAGAGACGCAGCTTTACGATGTGGCGCGCAGCTTGCAGCTCATGTTCGAGCCGCTGGCCGTGGCGCTCTACAACCTGCCGCAGAACTGGGGCGAAGCGTTCGCCTTAGCCGGTGATGTCTTGAGCGGCGGACAGCCTAACCTGCTGGCGCAGAATGCGTTCAGCCTGCGTCCGTGGCCGGGCTTCAGCCGCACCGCAGGGCTGAATTACCCGCTCGACCTGTTGACCGCCCCTGTCCCGCCGGACAACGTGCCGCTCGATACCGGCATTATCCCGGCCGGCGGCATTCCGCTGCTGGACGAGGCGCTCAGGCCGCAGGTGTACACGCAGGGCGGGCCGGGGATGGTCAACGCGACAGCCGAGTTCGCCTCGCCGGCACAAGCGCCGTTCTGGGATGGATCGTATGCCGACTACAGGGCGGGGATATTGACGCAGGCGCCGCAGTGGACGCCGACGCCGGAGATCACACCGCTGCCCGGCGGAGAAAACCCCGGCGACCTCGGCATCATCCCGACGCCCACCTCGCCGTAGGAAAGCCGTCACCCCCGCCGCGCCGCGCGAGACTCTCCCCCGCCGTGGCCGCGATTGTAAGGGCATCTCTGGAGAGGGGGTTTGGGGCAGCGCACCGGCGCTGAAACCGCTGGGCGCTAGGAACGCGCGGCCTTGATCAATGCGCGTACTTTTGCGATCAGCTCGGCGTGCAGCACCGGCTTGATGAGGTAGTCGTTAGCGCCCGCGTCGAGGCCGCGCCGGATGTTGTCCTGATCCGCCATCGACGACAGCATCAGGATTGGCGTGCGCGAGGTATCACGCCGCTGGCGAAGGATCGTCGCGAGCCTTACGCCGTCGATCCCCGGCATCATCAAATCGAGGATAATCAAGTCGGGGGTGCGCAGGCCCAACGCCGCCAGCGCCTCGTGTGCATCATAGACCTTGACGGGTTCGAAGCCTTCGCGGTCGAGCATAATACCGAGCAGCGAAAGCGCGCTGTAGTCGTCGTCAACGATTAAAACCGTCGGCCGTTCCGTCACGTGTTACCTCGACCTTATGCAGTCGGCGTATCCCCAAACCTCAAAGATTAGGGTTCAAATCACCCAATTCGACCATTCCCAACGAAACTCTAGCGCCCCTAGATTAGTATAAGAAGTGTGTACTTGTTTTGACGATGTGTCGATAGTTTAGTTTAGCGCAATTCTTACTAACTGCGAATGTTTTGCGCTGTGTTCAAAAACGCGGACGAACGGGATCGCCCTTCCTCAGCCTCTCATCAACCCAACGCGCAGCACGGGGCGGGGATGGAACAGCACTTGGAAGCCATCGCTCGGCGCTGACGGCCGCCACAGGCGGGTACTGCCCACGGCAGCGTGGTTACACATGAATAAAGAATAGGATGGCCGACACCCTACATCCTAAGCACGAAGTTGAAAGTGATGAGTGATGAGAAAACGCCGCGCCGTATAGCTCGACGAACCGGTGCAAGGTAGGAGACCGACTCTCTCGACTTACGAACACCGGCTTAGAGTGGAAGCCTAACGAAAGGGACAACTCATGGCAGACAGCGTAATCGGTGTAGAGCACGTCTACAAGTCGTACGGGACGTTCAGGGCCGTTTCAGACCTGACGTTCGAGGTCAAGCGCGGCGAGATCTTCGCCATGTTGGGGCCGAACGGCGCTGGCAAATCCACGACCATGCGCATGATCCTCGACATCATCAAACCGGACAGCGGCAGCATCACCGTGTTCGGCCAACCGCTGACGGACAAGGCGAAGGATCGCATCGGCTATCTGCCAGAAGACCGCGGCTTGTATCGCAACGTGCGTGTGCTTGAGATGATGACGTATCTCGGCCGCCTCAAAGGGATGTCGACGCAAGATGCGAAGGCGCGCGCGCTTGAACTGCTCAACCACCTCGAAATGCCCGAAGTCGCCAAGAAGAAGGTGAGCGAACTCAGCAAGGGTATGCACCAGAAGATTCAGTTCGCCGTGACCGTGATTCACCGGCCTGAGCTAATCATCGTCGATGAGCCGTTCAGCGGCCTCGATCCCTTGAACACGCGGGTGCTGATGGATCTTGTGCGCGATCTGCGTAATCAGGGGACGACCGTCGTGATGAGCACGCACCAGATGGCGCAGGTCGAGGAGCTGTGCGAACGCCTGCTGATGATTAACAAAGGCGAGCTGGCGCTCTACGGCGAGGTCGAGGAAATCCGCCGCCGCTACGCCGACAACGCGATCGAGATTGTGGGCAGTGGTGATTGGGCCTCGGTGCCGGGCGTCAGCAGTGTTGACCACAACGGCAACGGACGCGGCGCCACGCTGCACCTGAAGCCGAACGTTACGCCGAACGACATGATGGGCGCGCTGGCGGCAGCACCGGGCGTCAGCGTCGAGAAGTTCGCCTTGGCCGTGCCTCAGCTGAACGACATCTTCATTCAGGTGGTAGAGGAGATGGGGGCCAGCCGTGAACATCAGTAAAATCCTGCTGATCGCGCGGCGCGAGTTCTTCCACAATGTACGCCGCCCGTCGTTCCTGTTCGCGGTGTTCGGCACCCCGCTGATCGTCGCGATCTCGCTGATCCTGAGCATCGGGCTATCCAGTGACGAGAAAAATCTTTCGGAGTTCACGCCAGTGGGCATCGTGGATGCCTCTGACGCGCACGTTCTCGCCACGCGCCTGAACCCGCAAGACAGCCCCGTCCCATTTGTCTATCTGGATGATCGCGCCGCCGCCGATCAAGGCATGGAAGACGGGTCGATCAAGTCCTTCATCGAGGTCACGCCGCAGTACATGCAAACCGGGCGCATCAACCTGTATACGCGGAGCAACGCGCCTGAACCGCTGTACGACGCCATCAATTCGCTGATGCTGGAGCATCTCACCGCCGGCGTGAACAACCAAGCGGCGCTCAACCTCGTGCGCGAAGAGCCGGAGTTCGACGTCACGGTGCTGGAGGGCAACCGCACGTTCGGCCCTGACAGCATCTTCTTCGTCGCGTTTCTGCCCATCATCTTCGGGTTCTTCCTCGTCATGTCGTCGGTTACAACGAGCAGCTTCCTGATGAGCGGGCTGGTCGAGGAAAAGACCAACCGGATCATGGAGATCCTCGTGACCTCGGTCAGGCCGATGGAGCTGCTGATCGGCAAGCTGATCGGCATGTGCGTGCTGGGCCTGCTGCAGGTCGTGACGCTGCTGGCGGCCGCGTACATCGGCATCAGCATCGCCAACCAACAGAACATCCTGAGCGGGTTCTCGCTGCCGCCCGATCTGGCCGTGCTGGCGCTGGTGTATTACTTCCTGTCGTATGTGCTGTTGGCCGCTATCAGCATTTGCATCGGCGCGATTGTCGGCTCCGAGCAGGAGTCGCGCCAGCTGTCGGCCATCATGATCCTGCCGGTGATGATTCCGTACTTGGCGTTCTTCACGTTCCTGCTGGATCCCAACGGGACGCTGCCGGTGGCGCTGTCGCTCATCCCGGTCACCGCGCCGATGGCCGTGCTGATGCGCGTCGGCCTGACGAACGTGCCGCTGTGGCAAATCCTTGTGAGCATCGCGGGCTTGATCGTCGTCAACGGGTTTGTGTTGTGGCTGTCGGCGCGCATGTTCCGGTGGGGCGTGCTCAACACCAACAAGATGCCGAACCTACGCCGAATCATTCAGATCATACGTGGCCGCGCGCCGGCATCGGCGCCGAGCCAGCCGAAAACGGAGGCCGCCTAGCCATGACCAGTATCTTCCGCGTCATGCGTTACGAGATGGGGCGCACACTGCGCCGTAAGGGCTTTCTGTTCAGCACCTTCGGCCTGCCGCTGATCCTGTTCGCGCTGTCACAGTTTTGGCAGGTGCTCGCCCCCACCCCCGGCGAGATGATCCGCGACATCCAGCAGGTCGCCACGCAGTTCAACACCGACAAGCGTGTCGCCGTAGTCGATCTCAGCGGGCAGCTCAGCGATGTCACGGCCGAGGGGGTCACGTACCTTGCGAGTGAGGACGAGGCCGTCGCTGCGCTGAACGCCGACGAATTCGACACGGTTTACGTCATCCCGGCGGACTTCGATGAGACCGGCATCGCGCGCCAAATCCTTCCGACGATTTCGCTGGAGGGGATCAGTGGCGAGCCGCTGCGCTCGCTGGCGGTGCTGGAGCTGCAAGGCGAGCTGGACGCTGCCGTAGTCGACCGCATCCGCCAGCCGAGCGTCATCACGCAGATCAACCTCGCCGAACTTGAACGGGGAACCAACGGCGCATCGTCAGACCTGTCGGCCGAGGATCGCGAAAACGCGAACTTCACGGTGATCTACGTGTTCGCGATGCTGTTTATCATCACGGTCTTTACCGGCAGCGGCTACCTGATGCAAAGCGTCATCGAGGAGAAGGAGACGCGCGTCATCGAAGTGCTGATCACGTCGGTACGCGCAAGCCAACTGCTAGCCGGCAAGGTGCTGGCGCAGACCGTCATGGCGCTGGTGCAGGTCTCGGTGTGGATCGGCATGGGCCTCATCCTGTTGGTGCTGCAAGGCGACTTCCTGCGCCAAAGCCTGCCGTTCCTCGTCGGGATCATCATTCCGGTTTCCGCGCTGCCGATCCTGCTGGTGTACTTCATCCTCGGCTACTTTATGCTCGCGGCGTTCTTCGGGATGGTCGGCGCACTGAGCAACTCGGCCACCGAAGGCCCGCAGCTGGCGGCGGTGATTATCATCCCCGTGATGATCCCGTTGTTCGCCGCGCCGGCGTTTCTCTCCGATCCGAACGGGGCCGTCCCGGTCATTTGCAGCTTGTTCCCGGTCACTGCGCTGCTGGGGATGCCGATGCGGATGCTGCTGACAAACGTCCCGGTCATGGAGGTCGCGCTCAGCATCGGGCTGTTGGCCGTTACGTTGATGGGGGTTTACTGGCTTGCGGGACGTTTCTTCCGTGTGCAAACCCTGCTGGCGGGCCGCTTGCCGAAGCTGCGTGAAATCCCACGGCTGGTCTTTGGCCGGTCGTAGCAGTCTTCATCCCGTCCCCCCCTCGCCTCACATCCACATCGAAGCTGGCGGTGGGGGGGACGGGAAACCGCCTAAGAGGCCGCATCGGCGCACAGCTCGCCGGCGCGCTCTCGCTCCACTTACAGCCCGTGTGTGGCGAACATCATGAACATGAAGATCGCCAGCAGAACGCCCAGCCCCAGACGGGGGATGAGGCGCAGGCGGCGCAGGACGTGCTGAAACGCCTCCTCGTCAAACTGTTCCTTGACCGTCAGCACATGCGGCTCAAGACGGTGTTCGATGACGAGGTGAAACAGCGTCAGCCCCAACCCCAGCAGGCCGCCGATCAGAATACTCCACCCCCACTGTGTGGAAGTCAGGCGGATCAGCGCGACATCCAGACGCCAGTTGACGAGGCTCAAGTTCAGGGCCGCGCCGGCGAGGATCGTCGTGACCGACAGGGCGGTAGCGAGATGGAAGATGTGCGGGAAGATCATCCCCAAGAACCACCCGCGCTTGTCCGCCTCCACCCGCGCGAGGACAGGAACCAGAACGAAATTGACGACGACAACCTCACCCAGCCAAGCGGCGCCGGCGAGGATGTGAATCCAGCGAAGGACATTACTGATGTGCATCGGGTTTATCCGTATGTGTTGTGGAAATCCCGGCGTGAGCGACGTCGCGGCATGGCGTGTCGCTCGCGCCGCATGTTCAGTGCGTTGAAGGCGGGGGTATCCCGGCCTGTTGAGCGTTTGTATCGTTCGTATCCTAGCCTTCAGCCGGCGAAACTTCCACCGTTAATTGGTGGTTTTCGGCAGATTCTGCGCTTCTGCGAATCGTGAATCGGCAGTTTCCAGTACAATGCCGGGGTACGATCCCTCATCCCCGCTGCACATCCGCAGATCACACGAGAGGAGCGCCCCATGTCGAAGGTCGTGTATTACGTCGCCGCGAGCGTGGACAACTTCATCGCCGACGCCGAGGGCAAGGTCGATTGGCTTCACGAGTTCGGGAGCAACGTGGATTACGGATACGAGACGTTCTACGCCACGCTCGGCGCGGTCATCATGGGCAGCAAGACGTACATGGACATCTTCGGGTTCGGCGTGGGGTGGGTGTACCCGAATGTCGAGTCCGTCGTGATGACCCACCGCGACCTGCCGCGCTTTCCGGACGCGGAACGTCTGAGCTTCACGCAGGGAGACATCGGCGCGGTGATCGCCGATCTCAAGACGCGCACCGACAAGGATATTTGGATCGTAGGCGGCGGCGATCTGGCGGCGCAGGCGATTTCAGCCGGCGTGCTGGACGAGATTCAGCTCGCGGTGATGCCGGTTGTATTGGGGCGCGGCACGCCGCTGTTCGCTGCATTTGACGGCCATCGCAGCCTGACGCTCACGGCGCACACCGTCTTCCCCGACGGCGTGCTGATGTTGACGTACACGCTAACGCGTTAGCCGATCAGCGTGCGCACGTTGCCGATCAGGAAGATCGACAGCACAACACCGCCGACGACGGCAACGGCCAGATACAGGTGCTTGTGCTTGTAGTTGATGGCGTAGAACTTACGCACGCTCGCGATCAGCGCCACGAACGCCACGATGTTGACGCCCATCACCAGCGGCACGGCGATCGAGTCGCTCAGGTTGAGCAGCGGCAGCAAGAACGGCAGCACGACGTATTCGAGGATGCAGCGCACCCCCGCAAACAGCATCGACGCCATGAATGTGTTTTCGGCGGCGCGCTGCTGTGAGAGATCAGAGGCGGGGACGCTCTGCTCTGCGACGTTTTCGGCGGGTGTGCTGGTGATCTGCATGGGGATGATTCCGCGTTTGTGGCCGGACATGCCCCGCAGTGTAGCACATTTCTGTAGATTTGCAGTGTTTTATGCGCTTTTTGGGGCGATTACTCGCCGATTCACGCCGGATTAGGGACGCGGCGCTCGCAGTGGGGCCGAATCCGCCGGCGCGACATACCGCGCGCGCTCGAACGGCTCACGGATCGCCAGCGCTAGGGAACGACTGCGTGTGTGGAAGGGTTTACCGGTTAGGCCAGCGGGGCGGGCCGGTCGATCACCATTTCGCAGCGCCGGAACGCCAGCACGTAGCCCAACTGCTTGAGGATGGGCCAGTACGGGCTGTTGACGGGGATGTTCTCGATCTTGGTGTCGAACTTGCGGTAGACCTGATGCACCGACGCCAACAGCGCCATCGCGATCTCGGCGTTGACCCACGGGCCGAACACGAAGTGCGACAGGACGTACGGGTCGCGGTGGAAGATGATCCAGCTCTCCTCGCCGTCAAGGGTGCGGGCGCGCAGGCCGGTCAGCTTGCCGAGGTTGCGGAGCGAGGCCGTCGCGTTGATCCACGTCGGCTGATCCTCGCGGCGCTGGAGCAGCCACTCGATCTCGTGCGGGCGCAGCGTCGTGATGTGAACATCTTGCACGGCGACTTCGGCGGGGGCCAGCGGGGGGCGGCGCAGCACGAGCATTTCGCGGCAGGCGCTGAATCCAGCCCGGTCGAACAGTGCGCGCGCGGCGTCGTTACCACAGATGATCTCGAGCGCCACATTCCGGGCGGAGGTCGTCCATGCCGCGTCGAGCAGGGCGTTGACGATGGACATGCCGATGCCCTGACCGCGATGACTCGATGCGACGCCGAACCGCGTAATCCATGCTTGCCAGTCGCGTATGCCCAGCAGGCCCAGCCCGATCGGCTCGCCCCAGCCGTCGATCGCCACGATCGACTTGTCGAGGGCGATGTCGTAAGCGTGGGCGTGCTCCTGCAAGCGCGGCCCATCCATCGGCATCGGCACGAGGTAGTCGGCACGCGTGATGTTGTACAGCCGTGCCAATTCATCCCAGCCGAGTTCGTTTGCAGGGATCAGATGCGTGTACGGGACGAGCCGGAGGAGATTGTTGGGCTGTAACATGGCGGTACTTCCGTAATGGGATGGTAGGCTCTAAGTTTCGGCGCTGTACGGTGCGGTGTGGTGCTCCTTATTCGCCGTACCCGGTCTCACTCGAACGGTAGGTCTACTTGAATTCGGGCGTGATGTTAGCTTGCGTTGGTGAGCCGCAATCTCAAGGCGTTAGAATGTTGGATTAGTGTTATTCGCAGGGTTGGTCTCTGCGATGTATTCATCGTATCACAATTATTGATCCGTGTAAATCAACGTTTCCTTAATTCTTTTCAGACTGGCCTATCCCTACCGGTTTTATGCGCCGGGACGTACACTGTGCGCTATGAGCATTGACGACCTTCCTGCCGCGCTGACCTCCCGCTTCGCCGAGGATCCCGGCCTCGCCCGCTATACTGCCGCGCGCCTCGGCGGCCCGGCCGACGCGCTGATCGTCGCGCGCGACACCGACGACCTCGAAGCGATTGTCACGGCGGCGTGGGGCGCGGGCGTGCCGGTGCGCGTGTTGGGCGGCGGCGCCAACGTGTTGATCAGCGACGCGGGCGTGGACGGACTGATCGTCATCAACAACCGGACGGCCGAGATCGTTCCGCTGGACGCGACCACATTACGCGTGAGCGCAGGGACGGCCCTGACTCATCTGACGCGCACCTGCGCCACGCTCGGCCTGCGTGGGTTCGAGTGGGCGGTGGCTGTCCCCGGCACGGTCGGCGGCGCGGTGGTCAACAACGCCGGCGCGCACGGCACGTCGATGGCGGACTGCGTGGTGTCGGCGCGGGTTGTCGAGACATCCGGCGCGCGCGAGTGGACGACAGCCGATCTCGACTATGCTTACCGGCATTCCGCGCTCAAGTCACGCGCTGATCGGCGCTTTCTAGTGACCGGCGCGACGCTGCGGCTCACGCCGGACAATCCGGCAGACATCAACGCGCGCATGGCCGAGTACAACGCGCATCGCAAGCGCACGCAGCCATCGGGGGCGAGCCTCGGCAGCGTGTTCAAGAATCCGCCGGGCGACTATGCCGGACGGTTGATCGAAGCATGCGGGCTGAAAGGCCATACTATCGGCGGCGCGCAGGTCTCGCCCGTGCACGCCAACTTCTTCATCAATGCGGGTGGCAAAGCGACCGCGGCGGACTACTACACGCTGATCCGGCATGTGCAGGCCGTCGTCGAAGCGCAGTTCGGCGTGCGGCTTGAGCCGGAGATCGAGCTGTTGGGGCGGTTCGCGGACGCCTAAGCATTGTGCTCACCTTAACGCACTCAACGCAACTTCGGATACAATCACGATAGGCGGACGCCGCGAACGATCCACGCTGAAGGACGCAGCATGCAGGCACGCTATACCGGTCAAGTGACCGCCGCCGAGTGGCGGTGGGTGACCACGGGCGCTACGATTCTGGCGCTGTTCATCCTGCTCCCCATGATCCTCCTCCCTATCCGCTTGACCGACCCGTCGCGAGCTTTCATGGGCGCCCTGCACGCGCCGGACGAAGCCGCGCAGGTGTTGAGCATCGTGCGCATCGGTCAGGACAACGGCTGGCTGTGGCGTGCGCTGCACACGGGTGAAGCGCAGTCCGGCATCTTCGCCGACCCGCTGTACATCGTGGTGGGACAGCTCGCGCGGATCACCGGCCTCGACGGGATCACGTTGTTCCACATCGCACGGGCGCTGGCGGCGCTGTTCATGTTCCACGCGCTGTACGTGCTGGGCGCGGCGATCTGGACGCGGCTGACGATCCGGCGCGTGTTCTGGTCGATTGCGTCCGTCGGGGCGGGCTTCGGTTGGCTGATCCCGTCGGGCGCGGCTGACACCGTTGGCTCGGGACTGTATCCGTTTCAGGCGGCGCTGCTCAATGTGCATCTCCCGCTGGCGATTGCGTGCTTGGCGTTCCTGTCGGCGGCGATCCTCGACGCGCTGGCCCCGGATAACACCACCAAGCCGAGCGTCATCAACAGCGGGCTTACGCTGATCGTGTTCTCTATCGTACTGGCGCTGATCTACCCGCAGGCGCTTGGCCCGGTGACCGTCACGTTCGGCGCGCTGCTGGCGGTCGACGGCGTGCGTCGCTCACGCCTGCGCCGCAACGCGCTGTGGTACCTCTGGATGGTGACGCCGGCGCTGCCGATCCTCGCCTACAACCTGATCCTCACTACCAGCTATCCGCTGATCTCGATGCTGTGGGAACTGCGCGGGCGAGACACCGTCCCCGCCGTCGGCCCGCTGCTGATCGGGATCGGCCTGCCCGGCCTGATCGCGCTGCCGGGCATGTGGCGTGGGCTGCGGCGGTTCGAGCCGGACGGCTCGGCCTACATGCTCGTCTGGCTGGCGGCGATGGTGGTGATGGCGTTTACGCTGCCGTTCGTGTACGGCGGTTTCCTGACCGGGTTGATGATACCGGTTGCCTATTTCGCCGCGCGCGCGACCGAAGACGTGTGGTTTCCACGCTTGCAGAACCGGCGTTGGCGCTACCGTGTGGTCGCGGTGATCCTGCCGTTGATCGCGGCCAGCCATGCGGCCGTGATGTTGGCCCCGCTGGAACTTGCACAGCGCCGCGTGACGCTGCCGGCCGACTATCTGCGCGCGTTCCAGTTAGTCCGCGGCACGGGCCGTCAAGTCGTGTTGGCCGCGCCGCAGGTGAGTGTATGGCTGCCGGTGTGGGCCGGTCAGCAAGTCGTGTCCGCCGGCCCCGCCTTGACGCTCAACGCCGGGCGCAAGGCCGAGGCCGTGGCGGCTTTCTTCACGGCCGATGATCCGGGTGACTGTCAGCCGGTGCTGCGCGGCGCGGGATCGGCGGCGGGGCGTTATCAGGTGGGGATTGTGCTGGTGGGGCCATACGAGCGGGCCATTGGACAGAGCACCGTCTGCCTAGACCCGCTCGCGTTTCTTGCGAAATACGGGGATGTCGAGGTGTACCGCGTGCCGGCTACGCCGTGACCGCGGGGATGAACTGGCGCTCCTCAAGCGATTCGAGTATCTGCGCGACGCATTCGTCGATGCTGTAGAGGTCGGTGCGGATGTGGATTTCCGCGTTCTCCGGGGCCTCATACGGGTCGTCAATGCCGGTGAAGTTCTTCACCTGACCCGCGCGCGCCTTCGCGTACCAGCCCTTCACGTCGCGGCGTTCGCATTCCTCCAACGGCGCGTCCACGTACACTTCGAGGAAGTTGGTGGTCTCCTTGCGGACGAACTCGCGCATAGCGGCATACGGCGAGATGAACGACGCGATCACGGCGACGTGGTTGCGGCTGAGCAGCTTGGCGACGAACGACACGCGCTCGATGTTCTTGTCGCGGTCTTCCTTGCTGAAGCCGAGGTCGCGGGTCAAGCCTTCGCGGACGGTGTCACCGTCGAGTCGTTCGAGGCGGACGCCGCGCGCGCGCAGTTCCTTTTCGAGCGCCAGCGCCAGCGTGGTTTTGCCAGCGCCGGACAATCCGGTCATCCACAGCACGAAGCCGGGGTGTTCAATCATCATGGAATGGGATCCTCAACACAACAGGTCGGACAAACGGGGGCCTATTGTACGGGGAATCCGCGTGCTTGTCAGTTCTGAATTTACTTGGGATACCCGAGCGCGTTGACGGCGCGCGCCGCCGCGACATCCTTAGCGGTGATCTTGCCGCCGGCGTCGTGGGTATTGAAGCGCACAGTGACTTTCTTGTAGCCGATATACAGGTCGGGGTGGTGGCCGAGGCCCTCTGCCAGAACGCCGACGGCCGAGGCAAACGCCGCGCCGGCCAGATACGCGTCGAATGTGACGGTGCGGGTCAGGGCGTCGCCGTCGCGCTCCCAGCCGGGCAGATCATTTAGCGCGCTGGCGATCTCAACATCGGTCAACGGAACGGAAGTCATCGTCGATTCTCCCTCGGTGTGCGGTGCAGGCAGTGTAGCGCACGCAGATAACGCGGGAATGAGAAGGGGACGGCTTACGCTGGCGGCAGGTCAGCACGCTGAACGGATTCCAATAGGCTCCAATCAGATTTTTCCTCCCTCAGCACTTATCGTCTGCGCGCCGCCGTGTGATATACTCCAATCCATTCCAACTGCTCCCTGCGCTGCCCTGCCGGAAGGACGACGATGCGGCATTTTCTCTCTCTTGATGACTGGAGTACGGACGAACTGCGCGCGCTGATCGACGAAGCCGCCGCGCTCAAGGCTGAGTATCTCGCGGGCGGCAACCGGCCGATCCTCAAAGGCAAAGTGCTGGCGATGATCTTCCAGAAGCCCTCGCTGCGCACGCGCGTGAGCTTCGACGTGGGCATGCAGCACCTCGGCGGCAGCGCCGTTATGCTGGGGCAAAACGAGATCGGGCTGGGCAAGCGCGAGGCGATCAGCGACATCGCGCGCGTGCTGTCAGGGATGGTACATGGCATCATGGCGCGGGTGTTCGACCACAACCACGTCGTCGAGCTGGCGAAGTGGTCAGGCGTGCCGGTGATCAACGGGTTGAGCGACGATCATCACCCGTGTCAGGTGATGGCGGATGTTCTGACGATTCGTGAACACTTTGGGCGCACCGATGGCCTTAAACTGGCATATATTGGGGATGGCAACAACGTCGCGTCGTCGCTGCTGTTTATGTGCGCCCATTTCGGGATCGACTTCAGCATCGCGTCGCCGCCGGGGTACGCGATTCCGCAGGCGGTGGTCGACGCGGCGATGCCGGTCATTCAGCGCAGCGAGATCGAGTTCACGCAGGTCGAGCGCCCTGAAGACGCCGCCACCGGAGCCGACGTTCTCTACACCGACACGTGGATCAGCATGGGTCAGGAAGACGAGGCGGGTGAACGAATCGCGGCGTTCGCTGGGTATCAGATCAACGCCGCGCTGCTCGATCAAGCGAAGCCGGACGCCGTCGTCATGCACGACCTTCCGGCTTATCGTGGCAAAGAGATCACCGACGAGATGATGGACGGCCCACGCGCGGTGATCTTCCAGCAGGCGCATAACCGCCTGCACGCGCAGAAGGCGATCCTTGCCCGCCTGTTGGGGAGCTGAGGGCCGCTGCCGGCGCTGATGATGAAGCACCGGGCGACCGAGTAGTAATGGAGAGATCCGGGAATGGCCGGGAACCGCGACGCATACACGGATTACATGAACGCCGGGCACGACGCGGCGTGGGAGCAGAACTGGGAGGCGGCCATCGACCATTATGGCCGGGCCGTTAAAGAGTTCGAAAACGATGGCGACGCCCGCCTGCATTTGGGGTTGGCGCTGCTGCGTGCCGACCGGCTCAACGAAGCGCTGCGCGAGCTGGAACGCGCCCAGCAGCTTGTGCCCGATGATCCGTCCGCAGCCGAAAACGCCGCCGAGGTGCTCGAACGTATGGGGCGCAACCGCGAAGCCGCGCAGAAATACGTGCATGTGGCCGAGGCGTATCTTGTGCTGCGCGACATCGACAAGGCGATCTTCAACTGGGAGCGCGCCGCCAGTCTGACGCCGGGCCTCACGAGCGTTCACGCGAAGCTGGCGCAGGCCTACGAGCGCATCAATGACCGCAAGCGCTCGCTGCGGCAGTTCTTGATCCTCGCCTACTACTTCCGCCGTGACAACGACAACGAACGCGCGATCCGTGCGGTTGAACGGGCGCTCAAGATCGACCCGCGCAACTCGTTCGCGCTGAACGGCATGAACGCGCTGCGCGCCGGCGGCGAGCTGGTCATGCCGCCGGAGGACGCGGACGCCGCGCCGCACACGATCCGCCATTCGGCGCCGCGCTTGGACGCCGATTTCGAGATGTCCGACGAGAGCGACAAGGCGCTGTCCGAGGGCGACCCGCGCGGCCCAATCGGCGAGTCGCTCAATCAGGCGTTGAGCATGTTGGCCGCGCATGTGCTGGAAACCGGCATGCTCGACGCGACCGGCGCTGATGCGCTCAAGGCGATGGAGCTTCAGCGGCAGGACGCGCGCGCAGAGGCGATTGACGCGTATCTGCGGGCGCTGCCGAATCTGAACCATCCGGCGCTCAAGATGAACCTCGGCGTGCTGCTGCTGCAAGCCGACCGCCCGCAGGAATCGGTGGGGTATCTGGGCGAGGTGTTGAGCGTCCCGCAGCTTCGCATCGGCGCGCTGCACGCGCTTGGGATGGCGAACGCGCGGCTGGGCAAACAGCAGCACGCGGCCCGCTTCCTCGTGCAGTGCTTACAGACGATTGAAACCGAGCGCAACAAGGCGCCGCGCGCGGAGGTCGAGCGGGTGTATCGCGGGCTGGTCGACGCGCTGGAAGAGGCCAACGACGAGATTCTCGTCGCCATCAACCAGCGCTTTCTGCGCACGCTCTCCGGTAAGGAGTGGCCGCAGCGCGTCAACGATCTGCGCCAGCACTTGGACGAGATGCTGCGCACGTCGGGCGCGGGCGGTGTCCGCGACTTCTTGGGCAGCGGCGGCGGCGACGAACTGGCCGAGGCGGTTCAGCGCATCGACCGCTACATCCGCGAGGAGCGCTTCCTGCTGGCGATGGACGAGGCGCATCAAGCCGTCGAGGAAGCGCCGTATTATCTGCCGGTTCATGTGCGCATGGCGGAGATCATGGTGCGCGAGGGGCGGCTGCGGCAGGCGATCAACAAGTACCAGATGGTCGCGCAGAGCTACATGGTACGCGATGACTTCGACCGCGCCGCCTCGATCCTCAACGAGGTGCTGGAGATGGCGCCACTCGACACCACCATTCGCACCGAGCTAATCAACCTGCTTGAACAGCAGGGCCGTCAGCCGGAGGTCATGCCGCATTACCTTCACCTCGGCAAGACGTACCGCCAGCTCGGCAATATCGACGGCGCGCGCGAGGCGCTCACGATGGCGCATGCGCTGTGCAAACGGTTCTCTGACGACGCCGAGCAGTTGGTGGCGATCAAGCACCAGATCGCCGAGATCGACATGACCCGCTTCGACCTGCGGCGCGCGCAGCGCACGTATGAGGAGATTCTGGAGCTGAGGCCGCACGACGAGCGCGCCCGCCGCCAGTTGATCGACATCCACTTCGGACAGGGCAACAGCAACGAGGCGGTCAAGCGGCTCGACGAGCTGTTGTCGCAGTATGCGCGTGAGAAGCAGGTCGGGGCGATCGTCAAGACGCTGGAGGAACTCGTTCGCCTGTACCCGGACGAGATCGCGCTGCGTTCACGGCTGGCCGGGCTGTACCGCCAGACCGGACGCAACTCCGAGGCGATCACGCAGCTTGACGCGCTCGGAGAACTTCAGCTCAAGGCCGGTTTGACCCAAGAAGCGGTCGTCACCATCAAGCAGCTGGTCAAACTGGGGCCGACCAACGCCAATCAATACCTGCAGCTTTTGCGGCAGCTTGAACGCTAGGAGCCGCCGTGGAACTGCTATGGGCGCTCGAAAGCTTCGACCTGCGCTCGGTCATCGATATCCTGATCGTCGCATTCCTGTTTTTCGGCGCCAGTATGCTGTTCCGTGGCACGCAGGCGGTCGCGCTGCTGCGCGGCACGCTGTTGTTGATCGTCGTGCTGGTGGCGCTGTCGGCGCTGTTTCAGCTTCAGGCGCTCGGCTGGGTCATCTCCAACCTGCTCACCGTCGTGGCGGTGGCGATTCCGGTGATTTTCCAGCCGGAGCTGCGGCGCGCGCTTGAGCAGATCGGGCGCGGGTCAATCTTCAACACCACGCGGCAGCGCACCGAAGACCTGCACGCCGAGATCGTCGAGGAAATCTGTCAGGCGGTCGACAAGCTGTCGGAGCGCCGCCACGGCGCGCTGATCGTGCTGGAGCGCGAGAGTACGCTGGGCGACTTCGTGCGCACCGGCATCCCGCTTCACGCACAGGTGACGTCGCAGCTGCTGCTCACCGTATTCTGGCCCAAAACCGAGCTGCACGACGGCGCGGTCATCATCAGCCGCGACGGGCGGATCGCGGCGGCGGGCGCGGTTCTGCCGCTGACCGCGAGCCGCAACCTGCCCAACCGCAAGATGGGCACACGCCACCGCGCCGCGCTGGGGATCAGCGAGGTCAGCGACGCGATTTGCGTGCTGGTCAGCGAGGAGACCGGCCGGATCGCGCTGACGCAGGGCGGGCGCATCGTGCTGCGCCTTGAGATCGACCGCCTGCGCTCGCTGCTGGAGAGCTTCTACAACCCGCAGACTATCGGCTCGATCGGCGCGCTGAGCCGCCTGCGCTTGCGTGTGGGTTCCGTCTTGCGCCGCAAACCGCCGAAGGTAGCCGCATGATTCGACGCGTTCGCGGCAACGTGCCGTGGTTCATCGCCTCACTGGCGCTCGCATTTATGGTCTGGGTCATCGCTACGCTGCAAGTCGACCCGATCCGCGTGACCGTGTTCAACAACGTCCCGATCCAGATGATCGAGAACGACGCGATGATTATCACCAACCGGTCGTCCCTGCGGCGAATGGTCGCGGTTGAGGTGCGCGCGCGCCAGTCCACCATCGAGCGCATGACGCCTGAAGACTTGACGGTGCGTGCTGACCTGAGCAACCTCAACGCCGGCACGCACGCAGTTCCGCTGACGGTATCGACCGCGCGACAGGCCACCGTCGATACGCGCCCTGCGCAGCTGACCGTGACGCTCGAACAGCGGCAGGCGCGGCAAAAGCCGGTCGTGGTCGAGTTCACCGGCGAGCCGCCGCCCGGCTATCAGCGCGGCGAGCCGCAGTTGGGCCAGACGCAGGTGCTGGTGACCGGCACGCTGGCGCAGGTCGATCGCGTCGACCATATCCGCGCGACCGTCGACCTCAGCGATCAGCGCACCGCGTTCAGCCGGCAGGTCGACATTGTGGCAGTCAACGCCAACGGCACGATCCTCAGCGACGTGACGCTCGGCACGGATACGGTCGAGGTCAGTATCGACATCCGCCAGCGCGAGGACGTGGTGGCGCTGCCAATCCGCCCGCAGATCGACTTCGAGAGCTTGGCCGAGGGATATGTCGTGCGGTTGGAGATGTACACGCCGCAGACGGCGACCGTGCGCGGGTCAGCCGCCGCATTGGCGCTGCTGCCCGACGTGCTCGACACTGCGATCATCGACCTGACCAACCGGACAGAGAGCTTCACGATCAATGTCCCGGTACAGCTGCCGGATATGCTCGCTAACGGCGAGGTCACGCTGTTGGAAGGCCAGAACGTCACGGTCGACATCGTGATCGAGACGCGCGTGGCGCAGGCGCAGTTGGATGACATCGAGATCACGGTGACGGGGGCGGTTAGCCCGGTGCGTGTGATCCCAAGCCTTGTGACTGTGCTGGTGACCGGCCCACAGCCGTTCATCGACGCGCTGACGGCAGACATGATCGTCGTTTCGGTGGACGTCACGCAGTTGGCGCCGGGGACGTACGACCTACAGCCCGTAGTGACGATCAGCTCCGGCGCTAATCAGCCGGACGAAATCCGTGTAATCCCCAGCACTGTCGGCGTCATCATCAGCGCGACCGAGCCGTAGGGCGCATGCTGACCCGTATCACACCGGGACGATGTGCGGTTTCCATTTCAGACTATAGCCGCGTGTCCTCTGTGGTTTGATCGTTGTGCCTGCTGTTGCCCGGCACGGCCGACCAACGGCGGGTCAGCGCAGATAACCGCTGATGGCTTTCGGGCTACGTCGTGCCTTCGACCGGCCAGACTTTGACATCGGCCGCCATCACGGTATGCAGGCGTCCGTCAACCGAGCGCACCATCAGCGCGCCAAGCGGCGAGACGTCCTCAGCGATACCGTCAACCGGCGGACTGCTCTCCACGCGCACCTTCTGGCCGATCGTCCACAGCTTCGAACGCCACGTCTCAAAGAGCGCCGGCGTGCCCAGCTGACTCGTGCGGGCATCATAAGCGGCGATGAGATGCGCAAAGAACGCGGCCGGGTCGGGTTCATGGCCCAGCGCCGAGGTGATGCTTACGGCTTGTGCGTTCAGCTCGGAAGTGGCGAAATCGCCCGCGAAGTTCACGCCGATGCCGAGGATCGCGCCGCGCAGATTCGAGCCGTCCCATTCCGACTCGGCCAAGATGCCCGCCACCTTGCGCCGGCCGATCAACACGTCGTTAGGCCACTTGAGGCGCACGTCACTCACGCCGATCTTCACCAGCGCGTCAGCGACGACAAGGCCGCCCAGCATCGCGACCTGACTGAGCCAATGCACTTTGACGCGCATAACGACCGACATCGCCAGCGCGCACCGGTCAGGCGCGACCCACACCCGTCCCATGCGCCCGCGCCCGGCCGTCTGCTGGTCAGCGATGACCATCGAGCCGCTCAAGGCCCCTTCCAGCAGCCATTCCCGCGCGGCATCCATCGTGCTCGGCACGGACTCAAAATACTTGTAGGGGCGTTCCCCCAGTGTCGCTGCGACGATTGAAGCTGTAAACGTCATGTATCATTTCGCTTCCAGAAGGCGAAGCGACGACGCCACCGCTGCAAAATCGTACGGCGTGCATCGCCCCACACGGTCTCTGCTTGCTCGTTCTCCGTTTCGGACGGCCGACGTTCTGCCGGGCCGTACCGTTCAGCGGTATACATCCGCGTAATCACGCTCACCGGCCGTTCGGCGTTGGGAAGCTGTCGCATGATGTGACGGCGGCGCTCGTCAGGGGTCTGCTCCGGCGCGAAACGGATGCCGATCAATCCGAGATAGCGCTCAAGGCGCGCGTAAACACGGCTGGCCGGGCTTAGCCCGCGTAAACCGCGCCATTCCCACCACCAGTATAACAACCACAGCAGGAAGATCAGAATAAGGACGGCCACGACGATAATCAGCACGAGGCCGAGCGCCGGCAGCAGCAGATCGAGGACGCTGCGCGGCTCAGGCGCGACCGGCGGCGGGGTGGGCAGAATGAGCGCGGTCGGCGTTGGAGACGGCGTCGGTGTCGGGCTGGGAGACGGCGTGGCGGTCGGTGGCACGACGGTATCCTCAGGCAGCGTCGTGCCGGCTATCGTCGGCGTCGGCGATTCGGTCGCTGGCGGCGGCGTGAACGTCGCGGTGGCGGTCGGGGTCGGCGAAGGCGTCGGGGTCGGCGTTGGGGATGGCTCACCTTGCGGATTGTTCAGGCTGGTGTCGCTCAAATCGTCGCCCTCGCGCGTCAGCGGCGCCTGATTCGAGGTCGGCTCAAACTCGATCCAGCCGTAATTCGGGAAGTACGCCTCGACCCACGTATGCGCGTCGTTCTCCTTGACGATGTACTGGCCGAGCGGGCCGTCATACGTCCCCTGCGAGAAGCCGGCGGCCATGCGCGCGGGGATCCCCTGACTGCGCAGCATGACGACCATCGCCGTCGCGTAGTAGTTGCAGTAGCCCTGCTTGAGGTCGAACAGGAACCAGTCGATCGGGTCGAGGCCGACAGGCGGCTCAGGGATGCTCTGGTTGTATTCGATGTTCTCTCGCAGCCAGCGCTCGATCGCCTTCGCCTTATCGTAGCTGTTGGCCGCACCGGCCTCCGCCACGATCTGCGCGGCGAGCTGCTCGGCGCGGTCGCTGATCACGTTCGGCGTCGTGCGCAGATACTGTGGGTGCGAGACGATCCATTCGGGGTAATCGCTGCCTGCCGCGCGCAGTTGATCGGCGGTCGCCACGCTGACAAGGCTGGTGGCGGTATACGTCGCCCCGCGCTGAAGCACGCTAAGCGGCCGGATCGCCGAGATGTTCATGGGCGGTGCGTCGCTGTCGTTGAGATAGGTCAGGTCGGTGCGCGTCTCAAGATCGATCTGCGCGGGCTGCGGCGCGGTATGCACGATGCGCAAGCTGCGCGCCCCAACCGTGTACGTCATCGTGACCTGCGCGCGCGCCTGCCCGTAGTCGACACGCGGCACGAACGGCGAGTACGGTGTCGTCAGCCGGATCTCCGCGCCGCTTTGCCACTGGCCGAGTTCATACGTGTCGAATACCCGTGAGCGCCAGTAGTAGCGCCGGTCGTTGGAGGCTTGAACCGCTAGAATCGTTTGATCGCCGAGTTGAATCGCGCCGCTGAGTTCAAGCTGGTCGCCACCGTAGTAATCGGCGCTGGTCGGGCCTTCCGAGCTGATCGGCGCGAACAGCCGGTTCCACACCTCGCTGATCTCGGTCAGCGGGTCAGAGCGCAGAAATTCCTGAAAGTCCTTGAGGCGTTCGTCCAGCCCGCTGACCGGTAGAAACCACGCCAGCAGCACCATCAGCGCGGCCAACGTCGTCCCGACTATCAGAAACTGCCGGCGCAGGCGGCGCGGTACGCGCACCCCGTTGTTGAACCATTCCCATTCGCGCTGTTCGAGCGCCGACCGCGCCAGCGCAATCAACGCGCAGAACAGGAACACGTATAGGTAGCCGTCGAGGTTGTTGTCACCGGCGTAGAACACGGCGTTAAGCACAATCACCAGCGCCGGCGGCAGGATCGCCCGCCACGGCCGGTCGACACGGAAGATGTGCCACGCCGTGTTGTAGGCGAGGAACCACATCAAGAGGCTGACCAGCAGGGTAAAGACCAGCGCGTCCTGATTCACGCCGCCGGTGATCGCGTCGTTGAACCATTCGAGGCCGCGCTGAATGACGGTGCTCGCGCCGCCCTCGACCGAGAACCCGGCCACGATCACCGTCATCCCGCTGCCGATCAGCGTCATGATCAGCAGGCCGATGAACTCGTTGAAGCGGCTGCGCGCCATCACGAAACCGAACGCGATGCCCAGCAGCCCGACCGCCGTGACAACGCCCGGCTCCAGCGACAATTCCGCCAGATACAGCGTCAGGACAGGCATCAGGATCAGGCCGCACGCGATGATGAGCATCAGCCAGTCGCTGGGGCCGAACAACTGCCGGTACGCGTTGACCAGCGCGGCGGTTATCGGATTAGGGCGGCGGGCCGGCTGCCGGCGCGCGGATGCACTGCTGCTCATGAGTGATTCCGGATCAGTGAATACGCGTCATTGTAAAGCCGTCACATACCGGCGGCAACCGACACCCGCGCTACGCTTGCCGTACTTCGCACCGGTGAATCCTATAGAAAATTTACAAAACTGGTGCAGCGATTAGAAAAACTGGGTTACACTTGTGATTGCGCGGTGGAACCTTGGGCATCGCGCAGCGCACACCCAAATGCGGCTTAGTGAAAGCGTAATACGATGTCCGAACCTCGCTCCCGTACCCCAGCGCGGTCGTCTAACCGACAGCGCAAACCAGCGCAGGTCACCGCTGCCCCATCGCTGCCACCTACGCCAGTCACCGATGTCCTCGATCTTCAGCGCGTCATTGGCAACCGGGCCACAATGAAACAGCTCGGAACCAGCGGCGGCCTGCTGCCACGTCCCACACCAGCGGCCGGCGGGCGAGTCCTGCGCAAGACGATCCAGCGCAACCCCCTTCAAGGCGCGATCGAGCCGTATCTCAAGCAGTTTGCCCTCACCGCGCAGAAGCTCGGCCCGGTGCTTGGAGAGAAACTCGAAGGCGCTAGGGAGCGCATGGGTGAGTTCGGGACACAAGTGAAGGACACCGTCGTTGAGAAAGGCACGCAGCTCAAAGATAAAGCCATGTACGAGTACGACATGTACAAGGCCAAGAAGAAGTACAAGGAGAAGTTCGGCTCGGACAAGGACGACGACGAAAAAGGCTTGATGTCCAAGATCAAGAACTTCAAGAAATACGCGTTCGGTTCCGATTTCACCTTTGAATTCGATGTCGTCGACAACCTCGAAGATATGCCCGCCGGCATGGGCGCGCTTCAGTTACAGATCCACGAAATTGGCAAGATGAAGGACTCGCTGACGACGGCTTACCGCCAGTCGAAGGGTGAGGATCGCAAGAAGTACTACGAGTCGCTGCAAGAAATCGAGAAGAAGCGGCTGGAATTGCAGCAGAAGCTGTCCGAGCAGATGCGGGTCTACGGTGAGGTTCAACGTCAAGCCGTCGAGGACATGCAGAAGGAAATCCTCGCGAACCTGCCGGACGACGTGAAAAAAGCCGCGCAGAGTGACGGCATGGATCCGGCCTCGACCAACCCACTCGTCATGCAGGCGGTGCTTGACCTGTTTGAACTCATGCACCCGATCGACTTCCGGCGCATCGAACTGACCGCGCGCCAGAAGGCCTACGCTAACGTCGATCCATCCTTGATCCCGATGCGCAATACCGCCGAGGGCCAGCTTCTGAGCGACACCCACAAGGCGTTCACGCAGGAATCGCTCGACGAAATGTGGATGGATCAGCAGAAGAAAGAAAAGAAGCAAGAGAAGAACGAAAACATCTTCCAGAACAAGATCGAACTGGGCCGGCGGGCGCGTCGCGGTGAGGAAGTCACCGATGAAATGCGGAAAGAGGCCAACGAAGGCAAGACACGGCTTCCCTCGACCCAGCCTACCCCACCGCAGGTCAACACGGGCGGCGGATGGACGGTGCCGACCCTACCCACTCGCCAGCGCAGCGGCGGGATCAGCCTCGGGTCGCGCGGGCCGCAGCCTCAGCCGCAGCCGCAGAACACCGGCGGCGGTGGGGGTGGTGGTGGGGGTGGCGGATGGCAAACCGGCGCCCCACAGACCAATCGCGGCGGCATGACCTTAGGCGGCAGCCGGGGAGGTGGCGGCGGCGGCGGATGGACTCGCGGCACGGTCGCGCCGCAGACCGACCGCGGCGGCTTCACGATCGGCGGCAATCGCGGCAGCACCCAGAAAGAGAAAGGCCCGCAAAGTACCGAGAAGATCACCGAGGATGTCGACAAGGTAACAGATATCCTCGGCAAAGTCACGATGGGCACGAAAATAGCAGGTAAGCCGGTCGGTAAGCTGGTCAACACCATCAGCGGCGGCACGCAGGACGACGAAGGGTTGCTCAAGGCGATCCCGTCGGTGCCGGCGCTCGCCGGGGAAATCACCGACACCGTCGCGTCAATCCTTCTGATTAAGGACGGCAACAGCGCGCAGCAGAAGCTGGGCGAGAAGAAGCTCAGAGACAACATCTTCAGCGTGTTCAAAGCCGTGGCGAATGTCACGCGCAGGACGCTCAGGGTGGTCGAGCAATTCCAGCTCAGCGAGGTGGCAGAGTCCACAGGCGCGACCACTGCGCTCACCGACCTCGGCGTGCCCATCGTCGGCATCATCACCAACACCGCCATGATGGTGAAGGCGGGGATCGACGCGGGCATTCAGGGATCGCTCAGCTCAGGTTACAAGGATCTCGGCAAGGAAGCCGAGGGCAGCGGCGACGAACAGCAGAAGGCCATGAAGGGCGCGCTGAAGCACGGCGAAGATCGTGGCGCGACGCTGATGAAGCGCGCAATCGGCGACGGCGTGGTGTCCGGCCTCGCTCTCATCGGCGACATCTTGATTATGACCGGCGTCGCGGCATCGGCCGGTATCCCCGTCAAGATGATCGTGCGCGGCATCCGCATGGCTAAGAAGGTCGGCGAAAAGCTGCAAGATAGCTACAACACCGGCAAAGAGCTTGAATCGCGTTACAAGGCGCGCCTCGGCTTGCGCGGGTCGGAGACCGATGTCTTCGAGCGCAGTGGCAAGTACGCCAGCACGGCCCTACTCAAGCGCGCGCTGGATGGCGACCCGATTTCCATCAAGGCCGTCAAGCAGCACGGCATCGACGAGAAGATGCTGCAAGAAATCCGCGACGGCAAGGTGCTGTTCATACAAGCGCGCGACCTCATCATGCACGACTGGAAAGAGAAGGACAAACCAAAGACCATCGGCATGCAGCTCAAGGAAGGGCTGAACAAGGTCTCGAAGGCAATCGCGAAACTGACCGAAGATAAGGAACAACCCCCGGAACGGCAGGAGTACAACATCAAGCATCTGGGCAGCCAGCCGTTCCCGCAGGATATGCCGCAGCAGCCCGAAGAGGACTGGGACAACCCGACCGACTACGAGGAGCCTGAAGTCGAAAAAGGCACGTTGGAAACGGTCAAGGAAGGGTTGATCGGGGTCGGCAAGAAAGTCGGCGGCGGAATCAAGAAGCTCCCCGGCACGATCGCGGGTATCCCCGGCAAGATCGGCAAGGGCGTCGGCAAGACGTACAACTACAACATGAAGCTGGCGGTGGTGAAGTACAAGTTCGTCAAGGTCGTCAAAGACGCCGTGCAGTACGGCGGTGAGACGCGCGGTGGCAACTGGGTAATCAACCGTATTCTGAGCAAGGATTCGGATGTCGATGAGCAGTTCAAGCGCGCCAAGCAGATCATCGACGACAAGGGAACCTTCAGCGACAACCCGGATCTCCGGGTCGAACTGACCAAGAAGCTCATTGAGATCATGACGCTCGAGATGGAGCTGAAGCAGAAGTACGGCATCTATGACAACAAGCCAGAAAAAGACGACGACAAGGAACCGTGGAAGTACTAGGCCACGGCTCGAAAGGACGCTCTCGTGAGGAGTATGTTTGAAGCGGCGACTCAGTTTCTGGTCGACGATGGTTGGCCGGTCAAGCGCATTGAGGAGACCAACAGCCTCCACATGCTGTTCAAGGGCGAGAATGGGGTATGGACGTGTATCGCCCACGCGCTGGAGGAACGCCGCTCGCTGTTGTTTTATTCGGTCTGCCCGATCGAGATTCCACCCGAACAATACGGCGAGGTCATGGAGTTCATCACTCACGCCAACTACGGCATGTTGAACGGCGCGTTCGAGTTCGACCTCTCGGACGGCGACCTGCGCTATCGCACCGCGTTAACCGTGCCGGACGCCGACCCAACGCCCAAGTCGCTGCAGTTCATCATCTATGACAACGTCACGACGATGGACTTGTATCTGCCGGGGCTGTACGCCGTCGCCTCCGGCGAAACGGACGCGCTGCACGCCATCGACATGGTTGAACGCCACTTGGCCGACACGGATGATACATAGACGAGGAGCACGCGGACGCCCCCAACGCAGCATGAAGGCATGAACTTGTCCTTTCCTCTCCATCTGAGTACGATCTATTTGGGGATACCGGGGATTTGGTGGCGAACGTTCATCGGCACAACACCTAAGCGCGAAGTTGAAGGTGATGAGTGATGAGAAAACGCCGCGCCGTACAGCTCGACTAACGCTGCAAGATGGGAGACCGGATCTCTCGACTTACGAACACCGGCTTAGAGAGGAATCCTCAAACACAGTAAGGCTTAGAGGAGAAGTGGATGATGTTTCATACTCGCATTGCGCCAGCCCGCCGACCCGCGCGCAAGCGCAGTAAAGGCAGCGGGTTTATCGATGTACCGCAGCCTGCCGTACACGATGTCGTCGCGATGCAGCGGGTGATCGGCAACCGCGCCACCCTGCAGCATCTCAACCTGCTGCAGCGCCTGCCCGATTCCGCTGCGATGATCGCGCTAGCGGGTGAACCCAAGAAGAAATCGACACGCTACAAGGCGTTTCTAACCAAGCTCGACACTTATCGGAATTTCATACGTTCCAATACCGTCGGGCGAAACGCCGGGGAAGTCACCGCGAACTTCCGCAACGCGCTCGATATCATCGCTGAAGCACAGGCGGCGTTGGATCCGCTGATTGCCAAAATCGATTCGAAGGGGTTCGGCACGTTGAGTGGCACCAAGCGGAAGCGGCAGGCCATCTACAACATGAAAACCGAGCTTCAAAAGGAGCGCGCCAGCCTCATCATGACGCAGACGCGCTACGCTACTGGCGATCCTAAGCTCGGCGGCGCGATGATCGCCAACGCCTTGTCGAGTTCGAAGACCCCGCAGGCCATGCGCTTGCTCCAGAGCAACATCACCGGCGGGGATCGGGGTGGCTCGTCCGAGGTCACGCGCTACAACCAGTCGGGTACAGAGGGGTTCTTCAAGCAGAACAAGGACGCGTTCGCTTTCAAAGACCAGCAGGAATTCGACACCGCCGAGGATGCCAACGGGATACGCATCGGCCAAATCGGCACACGCCTGCGCGCGAAGATGCAGCAGCAAATTGACCTCAACGCACAGCTCACGGCGCTCGGCGATAACCCTGACGCGAACGCCGCAAAAGCCATTCAAGATCAACTTGAGGTCGTCAACGATGAGGTACAACAGATTCAGGCCGAGATGGATACGGCCCGCACCGAATGGAACGCCAAACAGAATGAGTTCTACATCGGCACCCAACTGGTCGGCATAAACCCTCACAACCCGCGCCTTGCCAACCGGGACGTCGCGATGTCGCGCATCGATCAACTGCTCGGCGCCAATGTGATCGCGCATGCCCAGCTCGCGTTTCAGGAGACGAACACGGGTGACAAGTCCGGCAGCTATATGGAAAAAGCGAAAGGCCGTAGTGTCGATGCGATGCGGCGTGACAATACGCTCGACCTCAACAATGCCAAGCTGATGCAGCAGCTTTCGCGCCTCCACTTGATCGACCTGCTGTGCTTCCAAGTCGACCGTAACGCCGGCAACATCTACATCTCAACGGACTTGAACGGCAATGTTAAGGTAACCGGCATCGATAATGACATGGCGCTCGGTACGAACGACAACATCAGCATCCGTAATCAGGAACTGCCACCGCTCTCAAAGTATGTCGACGCCGACCTCGCCAATCGGCTTATCCAACTGGATACGCGGGTGCTCTCCGATCTGGTGACCGATCTGCTCACGCCGGGCGAGATCAATGCGATGATCTCCCGCTTCGAGAAACTGAAGCAGCAGCTGATCAAGATGCGCGACAACAAGCAGCTGCTCAGCCCCGATCAGTGGACTCTTGCCGTCAAGAACGAACTGTTCCAAGAGGACAAGAGCTACGTATCGAACGCACGTTAAGCGAGTAGTTGAAAGCGTCGAGTGATGAGTGATGGGAAAATGCCACGCTGTGTCGCTCAATGAACACGGCGCGGCGCTTTCTCATCACTCATCACTTTCAACTTCGTGCTTAGGGATGAGCCGGTCTACGTCTCGTTCAGCGGCACCTTGAAGTCGAAGATGCCGTCGCGAATCGCCCAGCGCAGGCCGGACTTCGGGCTGTACAACACGTCTCCCTCTCGCGTGAGGGGGCCGCCGCTTTCCGGACAGACGAACAGGTTGATCGGATCGGCGGACACGTCGATCGACTGCGCCGTAGGGCCGCCGGCCGGCAGTTTGCTCGACCGCACGAAAATGCTCGGGGTGAGCAGCAGCCCGCTGTATTGCAGCACGGTATCCAGCGCGGCCAGCGTGCCGGCCGGGATTACCCGCTTGAGCGCGCCGAGGCGGAACCACGAGATCGGCACGCGCCGTTCGATGGCGAACCCGTGCTGTTCGAGCGCGTCCACCATGTACTGCGGGTGGAACACGAAATTGAGTTCGACGAACTCATACGGCTCGCGCGTGTACGGACTCCATGACTGCCGCTTGAGCGCATAGCGCGTCATAGCCTTGAAGTTCTGCTTGTTGGCGTGTTCGAGCATGAACACGCCGCCGTCGGTCATCACCCGCGCGACCTGCTGCAAGGCAAGCTGCACGTTCGCCATGTGATGAATCGTGCGGATCATGCTCACGCCGTCGAACTGCGCCGGTTTGAACGGCAGCGCGTAGGCGTCCGCCGCCACGTAGATGAATTTGCTGCCTGCGCCGAGTTGATCGCGTGCGTACTCGAGCTGCGAGAACGAGTAGTCCAGCAGCACAATCTGATCGTAGGACTTCAGGTATTCCGCCGTAAGACGGCCAAACCCCGCGCCGATCTCCAGCAAGCGCCTGCCACGTTCCGGCATCAACCGCCGCAGCACGGCCCGCTCGACCCGATCCTCGTAGTCCCGCCCCTGATTCTCCCAGAACTCGGTACGATAGTTCGATCCTTCGTAATCACAGATCGATGGACGGTCGGGCCTCGGTTCTCTCATCATGTCGGCAGGTCTCCAAATATCCCACGGTGACCGAAGTCGGACGGCCTACTGCGCGGCGGGTTCTGCGGCAGCGGCGTCGCTGCGCATGTGTATGTAATTGAGCTTCGACAGCTCGCGCACCTGCTGCTCGGCGCGATAACTGCTGCGCACCAGCGGGCCGCTTTCGACCCACTTGAAGCCCATCTCGCGGCCGATCTCGGAGAACTTGGCGAACTGATTCAGGTCGTAGAACGCCTCGACGGGAAGGTGCTGTTTGCTTGGCTGAAGGTATTGGCCGATGGTCAGGATATCGACGCCGACGGCCGCCAGATCGCGCATGACCTCGACCACCTCGTCGAACGTCTCGCCCAGCCCCACCATGATGCCGCTCTTGGTCAGCACCAGCGGATCCATCGCTTTGGCATTGCGCAGGGTCGCCAGCGCCCACTCGTAGTTATCCTGCGGCTGCACCTTCTTGAACAGGCGCGGCACGGTCTCGACGTTGTGATTCAGGATTTCAGGCTGGGCGTCCATAACGATCTTGAGCGCCGCCTCGCTGCCCTTGAAGTCAGGGATCAGCACCTCGATCGAGCAGCCGGGCTGAACCTGACGGATGCGCTTGATGACCATGGCGAAAATCGGCGCGCCGCCGTCCGCGCGTTCGTCACGGTTGACGCTGGTGATGACGACGTGGCGCAGGTTCATTGCCCGCACCGCCTCGGCGACACGGTTCGGCTCGGCCCAATCAAGCGGGCTGGGGCGGCCGGTCTTGATGTCGCAGAACCCGCACGAGCGCGTGCAGGTGTCGCCCATCATCAGGAACGTGGCGGTGCCGCGCCCCCAACATTCGGCGATATTCGGACACTGCGCTTCCTCGCACACGGTGTGCAGGGATTTCGAGCGCATCAGCCCCTGCACCTTCTCGTACTCGTCGCCGCCGGGCGCGCGCACCTTGATCCACGGCGGGCGGCGGCGGGGATGCTGCGGGTCGGGCTTCCAACCGTCGCCGTCCGAGGGCGCGGCGACCGGAATCTGCTTCAGATCAATGACGTCAGACACGACTTGCACACTCCAGATTGCTTACGATGAGTATATAGCGTTCACGGGTCACAGGCTAGGCGCACCGGCGCGGGCGGCCACCGCTTGACCTGCGCGTGCTGATCCGGGCCTCGGCAGGGGCTTGACTTCCGTCCTTTCGCGCAAGCCCGACGGCCGAGCTTATCCTACTGGACGCAGGCATGCCGGTTGAAGTTACCGAAGACGAAAACAGGGGGCGCTGGCCCCCTGCTCGCTATCGGATCGATCGACGCAGCAGCTTACGCCAGCGCGTCGTAGCCCGGCCCCTTCTCGTAGAAATCGTAGTTGGGCTGGATGTCGGCGGTCAGGTCGACCACATCGCCTTCTTTGTGCGTGATCTTCTCGCCGGCCATGGTCACGCGCTCCTGATTGGCGGCCATCGTGTAGGCGCTCGGCACTTCTTCTTCGATGAAAATCGCCTCAAACGGGCACTCCGGCACGCAAGCGCCGCAGTCGATGCAGGTGTCCGGGTCGATGAAATACCACGGCCATTCGCTTTCCGGCTGGCCGGGCACGATGCACTCGACCGGGCAGACTTCCGTGCAGGCCCCGTCACGAAGGCACAAGCTGGTGATGATATGGGTCATGTCTAACCGTCCTTAACCCGAAATTGTCGAACGTTGTCCGAATCATACGGGGTTGCCTTGCATGAATTCTGGAACTTTTGTTGGATTTGAAAGCCGGGTTTCACGGCAGTTATGCAAACTCTCATCCACACGGAAAAGAATCTTCACCGGGGTTAAATTCCGCGCGCTATCCTTCGGCTAATCGGTACGGATCAACGGCCGGATTTGGTCGAGCAGCGCAGGGCCGATCCCGCTGACGTTCGCCAATGCCTCGACCGACTGGAACGCTCCGTATTCGCCGCGATACGTGACGATGCGCTGCGCCAGCACCGGGCCGATGCCGGGCAGGGTGTCGAGTTCGGCGGCGGTGGCCGTGTTGACGTTGAGGATCTCGCCGCCGACCGGGGTCGCCAGCGCGCCGCCAGCCGCAGAGACGGTCGGGACGTGCACCTGTGCCCCGTCACGCAGCAAGTCGGCGAGGTTGATCCGGGTCAGGTCGGCGGTTGCGAGGACGCCGCCGGCCGCGTCAATCGCTGCCTGCACACGGCTTCCGGGCGGCACGGTGTAGCTGCGATTCGGATTGACGACCGCGCCGGTGACGTACACGGTCAGCGGCAGTGGCTCGCCGGTCGGCTCAGGGGTGCGGGTCGGGCGCGCCGCGCTGACCTCGACACGCTGGTGGCGCGGCCGGCCGAGGATCAGGATGATGGCGACACCGATGACGGTGATCGCAAGAACGACGACCATCGTAATTCCGCTGCGGTCGCGGTTCGGGTCTTGTGCACGGCCCATGATTACTCCTTGACGGCATCCCGGCAATGTCACGTGAGCATACCGCGAATTGCCGGATCGCTGGTAGGGCCCTCATACGGGTCTACACACGGCTCACCTCCCGACCTTGCGCTTCATTCGTCCCCGTGCAGAGAAGGGGCACGATGACGTCCCTCAACCCGTGCGACATGCGGGGGCGACGCGTCGTATCATAGAGAGAGGCCGTTCACATCCGAATCCTGCGCGTAGGCCAGCAGGGGGTAGGTGTGACGACTCGCGGTGAAAACGCCCATCCCCCGTGATGTTCAACGATCAATTCGAGGCCAACATGACAGAACACGACAATCCCTTTACCGCCAAGCTGCCCGATCCAACCGGAGCAATGAGGCAGCTGTACAAGCTCCCCATCTTGCTCTACCGCTTGGGCTTTGGCCCGCTGGTCGGCAAGCTGTTCATGATCCTGACGACACGCGGACGCAAATCCGGCTTGCCCCGGCACACGCCCGTCGAATATCGCACGTACCACGGCCGCAAATACGTGATGGTCGGTTGGCCGAAGTCGGACTGGTACCGGAACATCCTTGCCGATCCGCTGGTGACGATTCAAACCGCCGCCGGTACCGAGTCGGTGAAGGCCCGCGCGTTGGCGACGGACGAGGAATATCTCGACGTGTGGGGGCTGGTCGAACACGACCCGGTCATGCAGAGCATGCTCAAGTTGAGCGGCGAGAACTTCACCCGTGAGTCGTTCCTTGCGCAGAAAGCGCGCTTCGTGATCCTGACGTTCGACCCGGTCGACGAACCGACGCCGGCCGCGGTCGAGCCGGACTTGAAGTGGGTGCCGCGCGCTGCGTTCAACATCGCAGTAAACGCGTTGATGGCCCTTGCAGTTCGGCGCATCCTCACGAACCGCCGGGCTGCCCGCGCAGAGCTGCCTAAAGCGCTTCCGGCAGGCAAGGTCAACGGCGTGCGTCCGGCGGGCAAACACCGCCGCTAGACGAGTAGTTAAATGTGCTGAGTGATGCGCGATGAGAAAATGCCACGCTGTATCGCTCAATGAACACTACGTCATAGGAGGCCCACTCTCTCGACTCTCGAACGGTGATCGGGCGTGTCTCAGCGTGTCGACACGTGTCCTGTACAGCACGTCGAGACCGGCGGCGGCGCGCTGCCGCTGACTGGTATTCAAGTAAGATAAGTCCAAGCCAACCACATTGTTCGACTGACAGGCGCCTCGTGTCGTACACTAAGATCAAGTGCTAAGGCAATGAGAGAGAGACCTGTCGTGGACGCCATCAGCGTGTTCGACATGCTAAAGATCGGGGTTGGCCCGTCCAGCTCGCATACGATGGGGCCGTGGCGCGCAGCGCAGCGGTTCATCACACAGCTTGACGCCAGCGCCGGGATCGACCATGTCGACCGGATTCACGTCGAACTGTTCGGCTCGCTGGCAAAGACCGGGCGCGGACACGGCACCGACATCGCCGTGATGATGGGCTTGAGCGGAGAGGATCCGCGCACGTGCGACACGACCCTGCTTCATGCCAAGGTCGAGGCGATTCGGTCGCGGTGTCTCCTGCCGCTGAACGGCGTGCGCGATCTCTCGTTTACCCCCAGCAGCGACCTGACGTTCCACTTCGACCAGACGCTCGACTTCCACCCGAACGGCATGCGTTTCACCGCCGAACTGTCAGACGGCACGGAGATAAGCGCGACGTACTACTCGGTCGGCGGCGGGTTTGTCGTCGAGGAGGGTGAGCCTGAACGCACCGACTCCGTCGACTTGCCCCATCCATGCACGACGGCCTCGGACGTGCTTCGGGCGTGCCGCGAGCACAACCTGTCGATCTCCGACCTCGTGCTGCGTAACGAACTGGCATGGCGTCCCGCGGACAGCGTGCGCGTGGGCCTGCTGGAAATCTGGCACACCATGGCAGAGTGCATGTATCGGGGATGCCACACCGAAGGGGTGCTGCCCGGCGGCCTCGATGTCGTGCGGCGCGCGGCCGGGATCAACCGCCTGTTGTTGGGCGGGATGCGTCACCCCAGCGCCGATACGTGGATGCGCGCTATTCAAGCCCGCCGCTACTCCATGCACGAGATGGTCGAGTGGATCAGCTGTTTTGCGCTGGCTGTGAACGAGGAAAACGCGGCGTTCGGGCGCGTCGTGACCGCGCCGACCAACGGGGCCGCAGGGGTGATCCCGGCGGTGCTGATGCACTACGTCCTCAGCGAAGGAGCCAGCGAAGACGACGTCGTGCGCTTCCTGCTGGTCGCCGGGCAGGTCGGCATGTTGTTCAAGCACAACGCGACGATCTCGGCGGCATTGGGCGGGTGTCAGGCGGAGATCGGCGTCTCGGCGGCGATGGCGGCCGCGGCGCTGACCGAGGGGCTGGGCGGATCACCGGAGCGCGCGCTGATGGCGGCGGAGATCGCCATGGAGCATCATCTCGGCCTCACGTGCGACCCGATCGGCGGGTTGGTGCAAATCCCGTGCATCGAGCGCAACGCGATGGGCGCGATGAAGGCCATCACGGCGACTCATATCGCGCTGGTGAGTTCGCCGCGCAACGCCAAAGTCACGCTCGACACCGTCATCAAGACGATGTGGCAAACGGCGCAGGACATGAGCGCCAAGTACAAGGAGACGGCCGAAGGCGGTCTGGCTGTTCTGATCCCGGTCAACGTCATCGAGTGTTGAGGATCGCGCCGATTCATCTACGGAATTGAAGGGAAGGTGGCGAGCGCAGCAGGGCCGGTGATCCCGGCGGTTCGTTCCGGGGCGGCATCGCGGGCTGGATCACGGACTTCGCCACGACGCGACCGCTGTTACGCCTACCCGCATAGTTAGGGGACTTGAGGCAGGGCGATAGTCAGCGTCGAGCCGCGGCCCAGCCCCTGACTCTCCGCCCAGATGCGCCCGCCGCACAGTTTGATAACGGTGCGCGCGACGCTGAGACCGATGCCCAGCCCGCCGTGCGCGCGCGTCATGTGGTTTTCGACCTGAAAGAACTCGTCGAACACGCGCTCGATATTCTCCGCTGTGATCCCCACGCCGGTGTCTTGCACGCTGATCCAGACTTCGTGCGAGCGCGGCTTGGCGTCGATGGTGATGGTGCCCGGCGCCGGGGTGAAGCGGACGGCGTTATCAAGCACGTTGCCCAACGCCAGCATCAAACGGGCGCGGTCGGCCTTGATCTTCAAGCCATTGACCGGCTCGTAAAGCTGGATGTCGTGGGCTGCCGCGCCGGGCAGCGAGGCGACCTCTGCAGCAAGGTCGTTTCGCAGCGTCGCCAGATCGATCGGTTCGAGGTGCATGTCCGCGATGTTGGTGGTCATGTAGCGCAGTGTCGCCATGCTGTCGAGGATCGAACGGAGGTGCAGCGCGCTGCCCATGACCGTGTCCGCGTATTCCGCGGTCTCCGAGTTCGACGCATCTTCTTTCAGAAATGTTGCGTAACCAATGATAATGCCTAACGGAGTCCGCAGCTCGTGGCTTGCGATGCTGATGAACGTATCTTTAAGCCGGTCGACTTCTGACAGCTCGCGGTTCGCGGTGCTGAGGGCCATCAGCAGGCGCGCTACTTCAATCGCGACCGCAGCTTCCTGCGCCAGCATCATCAGCACCTGTTCGTCGCGCGGGCTGAATGGCGGGCGCTTCTTGTTCACCACTTCCAGCACGCCGATCACACGTCCGCGCGCGATCATCGGAACACCCATCAACGACCGCGTTTGAAACCCGATGTCCTTGTCGACATCTTTGTAATGCCGGATGTCGGCAGCGACGTTATCCACCCGATGTGGCAGCCGCGATTGAAAGATCGTTCCGGCGATGCTCTCCATCGGCACCATAGTTCCGATCAGGTTTGGCGCGTTTGGGTTATTGCTGTTGGTGCTTGCGAAATACAGTTCGTTGCGGTTTTCATCCCACAACAGCACCGCCGCGGATTCACAGCCAGTCAATCCGGCGGCCGCGTCCATGATCGTCGACAGCAGACGTTCGGGCTGCGGGTCGGGACTGAGCAGCGTGTCATTCAGCCACGTCGTCACATCCAGCAGCTGCCGCAGCGCGGCCACCTGCGCGTGCAGCCGTTTTACTTCATTCTCAAGATCGTTCGGATTGGATGCCATCTGCGAGCTGCCTATCCTTCACGACGTATTCTAGCGCGTATCGTGCGGCCTCACATGCGTTTTATCATTCAACAGCTTCAACACGAAATCTTCCTATTTTCTTTTAGTAGTACGTAGTAGGCGCTGTCGATATGTTGACAACTTTAGCGCACGTCGTTTTTCCCTGCGATATATATCACCAGTTATCGCAATTCCCGCCGCTTATCCCCGGTTATCGACACGCGATGTCCCAAATGCCAGCAGAGTCGGGCATGTGAACTTGGGAAAACTTGCCGACATTGCTTGTCGACAGCCGGGCGAATTCTCGACAACCTGTCGACAACCCCCGGCGCTGCGGCGGAGTTATCGACAAAGCCCGGCAGCCTTATCGACAGCAATCGACAGGTTATCGACAGAGTTATCGACATGTCGATCGTTCTCGCCGCCGCATCCCCTACTCGACTTGGGATAAATCGGCCCCGTTTCTGCGATATAACACAAGAATGACACCATATCCCAAAAGGTGTTGGGATATATCACGGGAAGAAAATTGGGAAAACGCCGCAGTTTGGGAAATAAACCCTTAACGCGCGTCCTCAATTTAACGGCCTATCAAGCATACCGTCGGTTGACTTCCGGCCATTTGGGAAAACCGGCTTGGGATT
>JAANMW010000441.1_pt1 | contig 48060 bp, 41 predicted proteins | sample 7279671 | NCBI WGS metagenome assembly JAANMW01 (sample SAMN14094541, study PRJNA606508) | bioreactor metagenome | isolation source: A lab-scale SPAN reactor treating ammonium-rich wastewater day 247 | place: Ireland: Galway | collected 2017-09-19 | reverse complement strand
GCGAGGCTTGGCTGCTCACCGCCAGCGGCCACGTCCCTGTCGAGGGTTTGGACCCCTCCGACGGCCCCCAGGGTACAGGGCGAGGCTCCCGCCGAGCCGTGCCCTCGACCAGCGGTGGTCCAACCAGCCAGTTGGCGACCCACCGTCTTCGGCACCGCGGCTCGGCAGGAGTCTCGCCCTCCCGATGCCCACGACTTGACGCATTCCCGGCACAGACGAGCGGCGAGGACTCACGGCCGCCGTCGGGCACGACCATGCCGGCCCGACTCCGTTCACAGCACGAGGCGTGGGATGCCGCGGTCGACCGTCACCCGGCGGGCCGGGAGCTCGGCGATGTCGCCGACCGCCGCGTCCGGGACGTCGGTCACGTCCAGGCAGACGGTCTGCATCGAGATGCGGCCCAGGATCGGGCAGGGGACACCCTTGACGGTGACCGTCGGCGGCCGGCGACGGAGGGCGCGCAGCGCGCCGCGCCAGCCGGCGTTGAGGCTGGCCGGCTCCAGCGACAGGCCGTGCTGCCACCCGACCAGGAGCGTGCCGACCAGCCGCTCGCGGCTCAGTACCGTCTCCGAGCCGTAGCCGATGCGGGCGCCGGCTGGCAGACGGCGGACTTCCACCAGGCGGCTCTTCAGCGCCCAGGTGGGTTGCAGCTCGAGCGGCCTGGGCAGGTCCGGACCCGGGTACTGCCCGTACAGCAGCGTCCCGACGCGGACCAGGTCGAGCCGCGCCTCGGGCAGGCGAAGGGCGGCGGCGGAGTTGGCCGCGTGGACCAGCATCGGACGTGGGCAAAGGCGACCGACCAGCTCCAGGAACCGTCCCAATTGCCGCCGCGTCGGCTCCGGATCGCGCGCCGCGCTGTTGGGAAAGTGGGTGAACACGCCCTCGATTGCCAGCCCGGCCAGGCCCTGCACGGCGCGGTGCAGCGCCGGCGCTGATTCGGGCAGCGCCCCGTCGCGACCCATGCCGGTGTCGATCAACAGGTGGACCGGCGCCACGCGTCCGGCCTCGCCGGCGGCCTCATTCAGCGCCTCGGCCGCGGCGGAGCAGCCGATGGCGGCGGTGAGGTCGGCCGCGATCACCCGCCCCGCGTCCTCCGGCAGGTGTGCGGCCAGGAGCAGAATCGGGTGATCGATCCCGCCGGCGCGCAGCTCCTCGGCCTCGTCGATGGTGCCGACGCCCAGCATCGTGGCGCCGCCGGCGACGAAGGCTTCGGCGGCGATGACCGACCCGTGGCCGTAACCGTTGGCCTTGACCACGGCGCACAGGCCGGCCGGGGCGACCAGCTCGGTCACGGCGCGCGCATTGGCGATCAGGGCGTCGCGGCGGACTTCGACCCAGGTGGTCACTCGCCGGCCACCGTGAAGGTGTACTCGCGTTCGACCACGCTCCCGTCGCGGCGGTAGGCGGTGACCAGCAGCGCGTGCGTCCCGGCGGCCAGTTCGTCGCAGTGGAGCGTGAACTGGAAGCGGGTCTGATTGGAGAAGTACCGGCCCTGTCCGTCCAACCGGGCGGCGACGTAGTTCAGGTCGGCCACCCCGCCGATCTCGATCCGCAGTGGCACCTCGCCGGACAGCGCGGCGTCGGCGTCGAGTCCGATCACCTCGACCTTGGCCGGCGTCGCGGGCGGACGTTTGGCGGTCAGAGAACCGGCGGCGTTGTCGCCCCCGGCGTCGGCCACCACCGGGCCGGGCGCCACCGGGGCGAAGGCCAGCCGCGGCCAGTTCCGCTCCCGCTCGCCGGCGTAGTAGTAGTCGATCACCACCTGCACTCCCAGCCGGTGCATCTCCGCCCGGCGCGGGAGCGGCGTGCGCAGCCCCTGCCGCTCGCTCTCGAACAGCAGCGCCACCCGGCCGTGATCCCGGGCGTAGTGCCGGTGGCACAGGTTCATGTTGTTCGACCCGTCCCAACTGCTCACCCGGACCGGGAAGCCGGCGGTGATCAGCCGGTTGAGGATCAGCGCCTGGAGGTCCCGGGCCTCGTCCCCGCCGGTCACGGCGATGGTCGGCTCCGGCGCCTCGACGGTGTTCAGGCCGTGTGCGTCGCGCCAGTGCAGCTCGTGGAGATCGAGCACCACCTGCGGATTCCACAACCCGAACAGGTACTCGACGGCGCGGGTCTCGGGCTGCCGGCGGTAGATCCAATCGCGGTTGAGGTCGGCGTCGCGGGCGTTGTGCCGCTGGTTGGCGTCGGCCCCGTCCGGGTTGACCATCGGCACGATCAACAAGCAGACCCGCTTCAGTTCGGCCAACAGGCTCGGCGAGCCCTGGGCCACCTCGCGGATGAGCTGGAGCATGGCCACGGTCCCGGCGGGCTCGTTGCCGTGCTGCCGGCAGAGGATCAGGATGCGGGTCATGTCGAGGGGAGAGACCGCCGGGTCGTTGGCGATCACCACCGGGATCGGCCGGCCGCGGACCGAGTCGCCGATGCTGGCGACGGTCAGGTAAGCGCTGTCGCGGGCGGCGGCGGAGATGAACCGCAGCACCTGAGCGCTGGATGGATTGTAGTCAAGCTCCGGCAGCTCGGCTCGGGCGCAGGTCCCGAGCAGCACCACCGTCACCGCCAGGCGTATTGTCCGCTTCCTCATCGTGGCGTCCCCGTTGCTCCGGCCGCCGTAGTGTCGGCGGTCAACCTCCTCTCGGCGACAATCTTGTGAGTGTCCGTGGCGATCACTAGTTCTTCATCGACCGGCGCGACGACCATCTTGACGGCGCTGTCGTCGGTCGAGACGAGCCCGCCGCGGCCCTTGACGCAGGCCCGGTTCCGGTCAGCATCGAGCCGCGCGCCGAGATGCCCGAGCCGCTTGGTGACCCGTTCGCGCAGTTCGGCGTCGTTCTCGCCGATGCCGCCGCCGAAGGCCAACACGTCCAACCCGCCGAGATCGGCGGTGTAGGCCCCGACGTACTTGACCAGCCGGTGGACGAACAGATCGACCGCCAGCCGGGCGCGCGGCGTGTCGGCGGCGAGGATGTCCCGCATGTCCGGCGCCACGCCGGAAACGCCCTTCAGGCCGGACTCCCGGTTGAGCAGATCGTTGACCTCGGCCGGCGAGCGGCCCAGCCGGAGCAGGTCCAGCACCACCCCAGCGTCCAGGTCGCCACACCTGGTGCCCTGGACCAGGCCCTCCAGCGGCGTGAATCCGGTGCTCACGGCGACGGAACGGCCGTGGTCCACGGCGCAGGCGGTGCAGCCGCTGCCGAGCATCAGAAGCACGGCGCGCAGCTCTTCCGCCGGTCGGCCGAGCTGCTCCGCCACTTGCCCCAGAATCGATCGCATAGCCACGCCGTGGAACCCGTACCGGCGCACCCGGTGCTCCTGGTGATAGCGGCGCGGCAGGCCGTAAAGGTAGACCTCAGGCGGCAGCGCGGCGTGGAAGGCGGTGTCGAAGACGCAGACTTGCGGCACGCCGGGCAGCGCCGCCAGGCAGGCGCGGATGCCGGCCAGGTTCGGCGGGTTGTGCAACGGCGCCAGATCGCTGCAGGCCTCGAGCGCGGCAATCACCTCGGGCGTCGCCTCGACCGAGCCGGTGAACGCCTCACCGGCGTGAACCACCCGGTGCCCGACCGCCTCGATCTCGGGGGGCGCCGGGCCGGCGTCCGGGGCGTTAAGCAGCTCCAGCACCCGGCCGATGGCGGCGGCGTGGTCCGGACAGTCGGGCGACTCGCGCCGTTGCTCGCCGTCCGGCCGGGAGAAGGTCAGCCTGGCTTGCCCCTGCCCCACCCGCTCGACCAGCGCCTGGGCCAACGGCCGGCCGGCCGGCATGGCCAGCAACTGGCACTTCAACGACGAGCTGCCGCAGTTGAGGACCAGGACGGTGGCCGGGCTCACGGCGCGCTCGCCTCGTCCTTGGCCGGCTCCGCGGCGGGAGCGGCCTTCTTGCGCCGCGAGGCGGTCGGCTGAGGCGGAGCCTCATCGAGATCTTCGGGGAACGACGCCGGCCGCGCCCGCTCATCGGCCCACTCGCGCAGCTCGCGGATTTTGTGGTCCATGGTCCGCGAGATGGGCACCGTGACCTCGATCGCCGACTTGACGTCGTCGGTGGTGATGTCGCGCTCCTGGTCGAAGGCGTCGAACAGCGCGCTGATGATGGCCTGCTCGATCTCCGAGCCGCTGAAGCCCTGGGCGGCCTCGATCAATCGGTCGAGCTCGAAGCTCTCCGGCTGGCGGTTGCGGGTGCGCAGGTGGATCTCGAAGATCTCCCGACGCTCCTTGCGCGATGGCAGGTCGATGAAGAAGATCTCGTCCAGCCGGCCCTTGCGGAGCAGCTCGGGCGGCAGCTTGGTCACGTCGTTGGCGGTGGCGATCACGAACACCGGCTTCTTCTTCTCCTGCAGCCAGGTCAGGAAGTAGCTCAGCACCCGGGCCGAGGTGCCGCTGTCCTCGCCGCCGCTCATCCCGGAGAAGCCCTTCTCCAGCTCGTCGATCCACAGCACGCAGGGCGCCACCGCCTCGGCCACGGCCAGCGCCTTGCGCATGTTCTGCTCGGACTCGCCGACGTACCGGCCGAATACCGAGCCGATGTCGAAGCGCAGCAGCGGCAGCTCCCACAACGCCCCGACGGCCTTGGCCGCGAGCGACTTGCCACAGCCCTGAACGCCGATCAGCAGACAGCCGCGTGGTTCCGGCAGGCCGAACGCCCGGGCCTTCTCGGTGAAGCTGCTGCGCCGTTTGCGGAGCCAGTCTTTGAGCGCCGACAAGCCGCCGATGTCGCCGAACCGGGCGTCGCTTTCGTAGTATTCCAGCGTGCCCGACTTGCGCACGACCTGCTTCTTCTCGGACAGGACCACGTCCACGTCCAGGCGCTCCAGCTTGCCGTCCATCACCAGCGCCTTGGCGAAGACGTTCTCGGCTTCGGACGAGGTCAGCCCCAGGGCAGCCTTGACGAAGGATTCCTTGCCCTCCTCGTCGAGCTTGACCAGGTCTTCGCGGCCTTTCGCCACCGAGCCGATGATCCGGTCCAGGATGGCTTCCAGGTCGCGGTACCCCGGCAGCTCGTAATCGACGACGGTGACGTCTTTTTCCAGGTGGCTGGGCACCTTCATCACCGGGGAGATGATGATGATGGTCTTGTAGCTGCTGTAGGGCAGCTTCATGGCCAGGTCGCGCAGCCGCCGCTCGACGCTCGGGGCGTTGATGAACGGGTCGAAATCCTTGAGGATGAACAGCGTCCCGCGGCTGTCGCGGCGCGTGCCGTCCTCGCCCCACTGGTCCACCAGGTCGAGAGCTTCCAGCGCCTGATCGATCTCGACCGTGGCGCTGCGCGCCTTGCGCGGCGGGGTCAGCGACGGGCGGCCCGAGCCGCCGGCGGTGGTGTTCAGCCGGAGCGGGGTCCGGCCGTCGGCCGTGGTCCAGCCCTCGGTGATGGACCAGGTAAAGAGCTCTTTCTCGTGTTGCCCGGCGATCTGCCGCAGGGTGCGCATCACCCGCGGCTCTTCCCACGACACGATGTAGAGAATCGGGTACCGCGCGCGAATCAGCACATCCAGCTCGCGCTGCCGTTCATCCATGGACTCACGCCTCGTAGAGCAGTCTCGACCCGCCTGGTGCGGACCCTCAGTATGCCGCATCGCCCGGCCCCAGGTCAAATGTCGCGGCCCGACGGCGCTCCTCAGCGGGAGGCCAGACCAGAAACGGTGTCAGACACCGTTTCTTGGCCGTTGCTCGCCAAGTCAGCCGAAGGCCAGGATGGAGTCGGCCAGCCGGCGGCGCCAGGGGGCGTAGTCCGCGCCGCGCCACGGCCCGTCTTGGTCGTAGGTCGCCCGCACCGGCACCGCCGCCTTCAGCTCGGCCAGCAGCTTCTCCGCGGCCGCCGCGGCCGCCGCGTTCCGACCGGTCCGCCGCGCCTCGGCCAGGCGGGCCTCCAGCGTGTAGACGTACCGCCCGTCGTCGATCCCCTCGCGCACGCCTTCCCACCGTTGCGTGGGAATCGGCCCGTCGGGTCCCGGGTAGGCCAGGCACCAGTCCCCGTACAGACCGTCGAAATCGCAGAACGGGTTCGAGTTGGAGGCCGGGGCCTGGTAATGCCAGGGGATCAGGCACGAGTAGCCCATCCGCCACAGGCCGAAGCCGTAGGTCATCCGGGCTGAGTTGGGCACCCCGCGCGAGCAGGCCACGAAGTTCGGGTAGCACCAGAAGATGCGCCCCTGCTGGCGCAGCGCCTCGACCCGCTCGGACTCGGTGCAGAAGATCGCCGAGCACCAGACGTCCAGCACCTCGTCCAGCGGCCGGCTCCCCGGCCGCTCGAAGACCTGCGTGGCGTAGGTCTTGGCGGTCGGCACGCGCTTGATCGCCGCCAGCGTCTGGGCCAGGAACGGCACCGCCTCGTCCGCGGCCTCGTCGATGGGGTAGTAGTAGAAGTCAGGCCAGCCGCGGGCCAGCCGGACCTGCTCGACCTGCTCGACGATCCGGGTCAGGGCGTCGAAGTAGCCCTGCGGCGCACCGGTCACGCCGTAGAGGTGCTTCGGCCAGGTCTGGCCGGTGAAATCACGGTAGATCGCGCCGGAAAAGAAGGCGCTCATCATCACGCCCGGCGCGTCGCCCCACAGCCCGAACCGGCGCAGGAACTCGATCCGCTCGTCGAGCTCGATGGTCGCCTGCCACTGGCCATCGACCTTCTTCGCCCCGATCCCGCCCATCTGCACGGTGTTCATCCCGTGCTCCTGCATGTCCCGCGCCTCGGCCTCGGCCCGGCGGCGGATGGCGGCCTGCACCGCCGGGCTCTGGCGGGCGCTGAGCCCGTCCAGCGGCGAGCGGTAGTAGTTGCCGAAGCTCTTGGCCGGGTCGCGCAGCAGCGTCAGCGGGAGCACCTCCAGTTCGAGCGCCACCCGGCTCTCCGGCGCGTTCTCGGCCCGAACCACGGCCTGCCCGCGGTAGACGCCCGGCCGCGCGTCCGGCGGCACGTGGATGGTCAGCCAGAAGCGATGGCAGACGCCTGCCTCGACATCGGTCGGCGCCACCGGGTCGAGCAGCTCCGGGACCACCCGGTACCGGTCGAACACGGAGTAGTGCGTCCGCACCGGCCAGCAGCGGACCTGCCTGACGTCGATCCGCTCCGCGCCGATAACGCCCGGCCCGCGCAGCTCGCCGACCGCAACGGTCACACCGTCCAACGGCTTGAGCGCCTGAACGGCGACGTTGAGCGGCTCGTACTCGCCCAGCGTGGCGAACGACGAGACCGCCTGGCACCGCTCGTCGGCCGCCGGGACGCTGTCCGGGTAGATGTTCTCGACGTACGGCCGGGTGAACACCACGTACCCGCGCCGCCGCTCCTCGTCGGTCGGCGGTGGGCCTTGCTCCGGCGCGTGCGGCACCTGGCGCCAGCGCGGCCAGAGATCGGCCGGCGAGCGGAACACTTCCTGATCGATGGGCCCGGCGAACTCCTTCCTGGCCCGCCGCAGGTCACCCGTCGCGAACACCGCCAGGGCGTTGACCACGAAGCCGGTCTCGGGGGTGAACTTGACCGTCAGCCCGTCGGCACCGGCTCGGGCCGGAACGAAGCGCGACTCGAAGATGTGCCGTTCCGGCAGCCCGATCCGCACCGCCCCGGCGCCGGCGTCGACGGTGAAGTCGTTGACCGGGGGCTCATACCCCGACGGGAAGCCGGCCAACAGCCAGACGACGTAATCGCCCGCCGGCAGATCGGCGCTGAACTCGACGGACTTCTCCCCGCCGACCAGGTCCTGGGTCAACTCGTTCAGGTACACCGAGGGCGGGATGTCGCGGCGGTAGTGCTCGTTGTGGACCCACTCCCGGGCCGCCGGCCGGGTGACTTCCTTCAGCCCCGCCGCGGTCCGCCAGCCGTACTCGTGGCCCGCGTCGCGGACCGTGTCCTTGGTCACGGCGGTGAACCCGTCCCGCACCGGCGAGCCGGCCGGCCCGAAGTCGTAGGCCCGCAGCGGCCGGAGGCGCAGCGCGGCGATGGTCGCGGTCAGCGCCTCCGCGCGTTGGGAGATAGCGGCGGCCTCGGCCAAGGTCAGATTCGGCTTCCCGGCCAGCTCACGGAGCGCGTCCAGCTCGGCCTGCTGTTTGGCCGCCCGGCCGTCGCGGGTCCACAGGAGCTCGAGCGCGCCGGCCGCGATGTCCACGGCGCGGAGCATGGCGTCCACTTCCGGCCGCAGCAGCCGCAGGTTGTCCAGATAGATGAACGAGTCGGCCTCGGGCTTGCCCTTGTAGACCAGCACCTCGGCGACCTGGGCGGTGCCCACCTTCTGGCGCACCTCGTCGAGGGAGACGACCACGCGCTGGGTCACGCCGGACTGGAGCGCGTACCCCGAGGTCCAGCCGTTCTTGCCCGGCACGCCGCGGATCTCCAGCGACACCCGCACGCCCTCGGGCGCGTCGGTGGTCAAGTCCAGCGCCAGCGCGGCCCAGCCCGACCAGTCGGCCGGATAGAGCTGGCTGGTGGCGAAGGCGGTCACCCGCGGCCACTGCTCCTCACCGGCCTGGCCGGCATACTGGCGGAAGTGGATCCTCCCGGACCGCCGGCCCTCGGTGGCGTACTTGGCCGAGGCTTCGAACCCGGTGCCCAACGTCTTCCACGCCGCGACCTCGGCATCGGTCTCGAAGCTGGACCAGGTCAGCACCGCCTGCTCCTGCGCCGCCACGGCCGAGGCCGTCAAGACCGCCAGGAAGAGGAGCCGCCACAGGGTGAACATGGGAAACCTCCCGCGGCGAGGCGATTCGCAAGCAAGACGGCCCGCTCCTCCGCCGCAGTTGGGTGAAGGGAAGGGCGTTCCTGAGGGGAACGGTCTTGGTGCTCGACCCGTCGAGGGGGAGCGATCGATGAGGAGCGTTGCCCGGTTCCTGGTCCTCCTGCTGCCGGCTGCAGCCTCTGCCGCCGGGCCGACGACGGCGTACTCGGCCGATGAGCATACCCTGCTGCTGCACCACTTCGACGGTCACACCGCGCGCGACGGCACCGCGGCGGACTTCGCTCGGGGCAACCCGGTGCCGCTCGACGGCGGCGGCGCGCCGACGCTGATCGACGGGCGGATCGGCAAGGCGTTTCTGTTCTCACCGACCTACCGCGGGCTGATCTTCGCCGGCAAGGGCAACTACGATCCGCGGCAGGGCACCATCGAGTTCTGGGTCCGGCTCCCGGCCATCGTGCCCGGCGCATGGAGGGCCACCAAGGGGCTGTGGCAGACCTACCAGGGCGTGCCCGAGAAGACCCGCCTGGTGATCTGCGTGGGCGATTTCAACACCGCCCGCACTGGCAGCAAGGCCACCGACCTGGTGGCCGACCTGCTGGATGGACAGTTGGGCCTGAAGACGGACATCGGCACCTGGAAGCCGGCCGAGTGGCATCACGTCGCGCTGCTCTGGGACGAGCAGACCGCCCGCCTGCTGCTCGACGGCGTGCGCGTAGCCGAAGGCCGGCACCCGCCGCTGGAGGCCGCGCCGGTGTTCGAGGTCGGCAGCAACACGCTCGAGGCGTTGGACGAGCTGCGCATCTCCGACGTCATGCGGACCGAGCTGGAGGTGTCAAACGCCGTGAAACAAGAGACTCCGTACAAGCCGGTCGCGACCAATCCGCCGCCGGCGCCGAAGCCGCTCCCGGCCATGCCGCCGCGACCGCGGCGCCCGGCCGTGGTGACGCTCAAGCCCGGACTGCCGAACCTGTTCATCGACGATTGGCTGATCGAGACCCAAACCAACCTGATCCGCCGGCTGGGGCAGGTGACCAAGTACGAGGGCAACCCGGTCATCGCGCCGGAAGGCGCCTGGGAAGAGACCGCCGCGTTCCCCTTCAGCGGCGGCGTCATCCGGCTCGGCGACGAGGATTGGCGGCTGTGGTACAACACCTACGTCCGCTGGCGGCGCGGCACCGACGGCACCAGCCTGTGCTATGCCACCTCGAAGGATGGCACCCACTGGGTCAAGCCGGACCTCGGCCAGTTCGAGATCCGCGGCAGCAAGGCCAACAACGTCGTGCTGCACATGCCGTTGGACAACGCGGCGGTGCTGCACGACCCCCACGACGCCGCGCGGCCGTTCAAGTGCGTCGTCTACCAGACCCTGGCCGAGGGCACCGGGCTGTACGGCTACACCTCGCCCGACGGCCTCAAGTGGACCCCTCTGCCGCACATCCTGATCAAGGACGCCGGCGACCGCAGCTCGTGCTGGTACGACCCGCTGCGGCGGAAGTTCATCATCTGGACGCGGTACTATCCGACCTACCCGGGCCGGTACATCTTCCAGTCCGAGAGCGACGATTTCGAGCACTGGACCGAGCCGCAGATGCTGTTCGACCAGTCGGCCACCGACAAGCCGCAGAACCTCCAGCACTACGGCGCCGGCGGATTCGTCTACGGCGACGCCTACCTGGGCTACCTGGAGATGTTCCACGTCCCGTACCGGCGGCTGGACACCCAGCTCATCTGCAGCCGTGACGGGCGGTCGTGGCAGCGGCTGTGCGACGGGGAGGCGTTCCTGCCCAACGGCCCGGAAGGCAGCTTCGACCACTTCTGGGCCTTCCCCTCGGCCATGGCGCCCATTCGCGTGGGCAACGAGCTGTGGTTCTACTATGCCGGCCGCGGTCACCCGCACGCGGGCCCGGCCCCGCCGATCTGGCCTGGCACCGACGAGGTGAGCGCCCCGCACCACAGCTACTGGTCCGCCACGGGCCTGGCCAAGCTGCGTCTGGACGGCTTCGCCGCCATGGACGCCAGCGGCGAGGTGGCCCTGCTGATGACGGTGCCGCTTAGGGCGGAGCAGATCAAGGAGCTGGTGATCAACGCCGACGCGGACAACGTGCCGGCGGGCAGTTCGTGGCTGAAGGTGGGCCTGATGTCGGTGGACATGACCCCGCTGCCCGGGTTCGAGGTGGACAAGAGCGACGCGCTGACCAAGGATCGGGTGGACCAGGTGGCGAGCTGGGCCGGCAAGTCCGACCTGAGCGCGCTGGCCGGTCAGCCGTTCCGGCTCCAGTTCCAGTTCGTCAACACGCGGCTGTACTCGTTCACGGTGCGGTAGCGGCGCCCGCGGTCACCGCACCTCGACCGTCGCTTCGGCGCTCAGGCCGGCGGTCAGGTCGTCCACTTTGACCGTCCAGCGTCCGGCGGAGTCGTTGAGTGCCGGCGAGAAGGGCAGCGCGAAGGCCCCGTTCTCGGCGCAGTAGAAGTCGTTGTACTCGGTCGCCCCGCCGGCCGGATCGGTGACCGTGACGCGCACTGGCTGGAGGCCGGGCAGCGGCTTGCCGGCGGCGTCCTGGACGGCGATGCGCACGCTCGCGGTCGCGCCGCGGGTGACGGCCGGCGCGGTGATGGCGACCTTCGCCGGCGCCAGCGGGTAGAGCGCCACCAGCTTGCCGCCCAGCTCGGTCAGGTCGACCTTGAAGGTGTAGCCGTCGCCGTCCCGAGTGGCTGGCAGGGCCTTGCGCTCCACCAGATCGTAGGGGTGCAGCGGCCCGGGCCAGGAGCGCAGGCGGATGGTCACCGTGTGCGGGACCAGCTTGCCCAAGATGGCCTGGTACCGCCCGACCCGCTCGTCGTAGGTCCGGTTGTCGTTGACCACCGCCAGGTACTTGACCCCGTTGCCCTCCATCAGGTTGACCAGCGCTCGCGGCGAGTCGGCCGAGATGTCGGGCTCGACCTTGCCGGCCAAGGCCTGCTTCAGCCGCCGGGCGACCGATTCCATGATCTTCTGGTCGTCCTCGGCGGTGACCCCCTTGGCTTCGGCCAGTTTGGCGGTCTTGGGATTGAGCTGGTCGTCCCACTCGGCGAACATGACCCCGCTCTCGATGGCGTCGGCGTTGACCTTCAACCGGTAGCTGAAGTCGCACTCGAAGCGGACCGCGCCGGGCACCTCCGCGCCCAGGTACTGGTCGGCGACGACCAGCCCACCGCGTTGGACGAAGGCCAGCACCTCGTCGTGCATCGACTTGGTGATCACGTCGCAGCGGGGCATGAACAGGACGTCGTAGTCCTTCAGCGCGCCGGCCTGGACATGCTCGTCGAAGAGCACGTCACCGTCGAGGTGGCACATCGCCAGGACCGCGTAGAAGTCGTAGATCTGCTGATTGGCGTAACCGGGACCGCGCGGCGACTTGCCGTACAGCCGCGAGGCCTGCGACGACAGGACCGCGATCCGCCGCCGGGCAACCTTCAGGCGGGTGATCAGGGGCCCGTACGGCCGATAGACCCGCTCCGACAGCTCGCGGATGGCGTCCGAGGTGGCCAGCGGCACGCGGAGCTGGTCGGCCGGCTGGTTGTATTTCACCGGGTCGCAGGCGCTGGAGTAGTAGTAGCCGACCATCTTCGGCGCGCGGGAGAGGATGATCCAGGAGACCTCCCGGCACCGGCCCGGACCCATCAGAGTCCAGCCCCGGTGGTTGGGGTTCTCGGCGAACCACTCCTTGGTGCTCGACTCGCCGCTGACCGACCGCGGCACCAGCGTGCCGGGATAGTTCAGCAAGGTGACGGTCTGCAGGTAGCCTTGGTCGGTTCCTCGGGTGAGCGCCCGGAGCGTCTCGGTGTAGAGCATCATCTTCGGGTCGTTGTTGGTGTAGGTCCAGGTGCCCACCAGGTCGAGGCCGGGGAACATGTCGCGGTAGGCCACCTGGCGGTAGGGATCGGTCAGCGTCAGCAGGTCCGGCCGCGCCGCCTTGAGGTCGGCGGCGGTGCGCTGATTGGCGTGGGCCAGCCCGTTGCCGCGCTGGTAGACGTACTTCTGGAAGACGTACCCGCGGTCGTCGTCGGCCAGCACGCCCGGCGCGACGTACTTCGGCTCGCCGCGCTCGTCGCGGGTGAAGCCCAGCACGCGCTTGGTCTGCTCGACCCCCTGCTCGTTGAGGTTGTCGAACCACAGATCGTCCACCAGCTCGGTGTTGAAGAAGGCGATCTTGATCGCCGGATGCCAGCCGACGGCCTCCATCAACCGCTGGTTCTTCTCGGCCCGCAGCTTCTCGACCTCGGGCGCAAACGGGTTGACGAACCGCTCCTCGTGCCGCCCGGCGCCCTGGTAGCCGATGCCCTCGGCGGCGCGGTCCAACTCCTTCAACTCCCGGTGCGCGATGCCGCCGCAGGCAAACAGGTTGGCCCGCGCGCCGCGCTTCAGCCGCTCGTCCAACTCCCGGATGTAGGCGGCGCGCTGCTCCGGCTTGTAGTACACCTCGACCGGACCGCCGACCACGGTGAAGCCGTGATCGGGATAAAACGTGTGGAACCCGCCGCCGTAGGTCCACAGCCAGACGTCCAGCCGGTCGTCGCGCAACGGTTTGACGACCGACACGTCGGCCGTCGCGGCCGCCTCCTGCCCGCCGGCCCGGACCACCGCCTTGAGGGCATAGTCACCGACTCGGACCTGCCCGGTCGGGACCGCCACCGACCCGTCGCCGACCGGCTGCTCGACGACCCGCAGATCACCCATCAGGACCTCGACCCGACCGCCCTTCAGCGCGTCCGGAACGGTCAGCTTGAGCGCAATCGTCTCGCCCCTCAGCCATGCCTGGCGAGGCAGGGAAACCGACACCTCTTGCGCCAGGACGGCGCCGGCGGCGAGGCAGGTGACGGCGAGCAGCAGGGACTTCGGCATGGTAACCGCGCTCCACAGACAACGGGGTTCGTCTTCGCCGTCCACCCGTTGCAGTCCTGCCCAAATACCACCGCCGCCGGCTGGCGCCGGCGGCGGTGGTGGGGTCCACGTGTCCTGGATCAGCCTTTGATCTTGTCGTACTTCTCGCCGACCTTGGCCCAGTTGACCACGTTCCACCAGGCCGCGATGTAGTCCGGCCGGCGGTTCTGGTAGTTCAGGTAGTAGGCGTGCTCCCAGACATCCAGGCCGAGGATCGGCCGGCAGGCGCAGTCGACCACGCCCTTCATCAAGGGATTGTCCTGGTTGGCGGTCGAACAGACGCAGAGCTTGCCGTCGGCGGTCACGCCGAGCCAGGCCCAGCCGCTGCCGAAGCGGGTCGCCGCCGCGTTCGAAAAGGCTTCCTTGAAGGCCTCGAACCCGCCGCACTCGGCCTTGATGGCCGCGGCCAGCGCGCCGGTCGGCTCGCCGCCGCCGTCCGGGCTCATGAGCTTCCAGAACAGGCTGTGGTTGGCGTGCCCGCCACCGTTGTTCCGCACCGCGGTGCGGATGCTCTCCGGGACGCTGCTCAGATCGCTGATCAGCTCCCGGACCGGCTTCGCCGCCAGCTCGGGATGACCGGCCAGCGCGTCGTTCAGCTTCGCCACGTACGCGGCGTGATGCTTGCCGTGGTGAATCTCCATCGTCCGCGCGTCGATGTGCGGCTCGAGCGCGTTGTGGGCGTACGGCAGGTCCGGCAGTTCGTGTGCCATGTCAACCACCCTTCGGTTGGGTCTTCCAGAGGTACAATGCAACGTCGAACTCAGTCTAAGCCGGGGGCGCGATAGCGTCAGCAAGGGGAATCTTGTGCCGGGCAAGAAACCCGGAAGGAGGCCGGCGGCGGCGCGGGAACCCGGCCGGGCGACGGGCAGGAGTCGGCGATGAAGATGGTCCGCATGATGGGGGAGCGCCGGGTCGAGGTGATCGACGCGGCCGATCCGGTGCCGGCCGAGGGTCAGGCGCTGGTCCGGATCGAGGTCTCCCTGGTGTGCGGCAGCGAGATGCACACCTGGCGCGGCGACAAGGCGCACGACGCCAACGCCGGGCACGAGCCGGCCGGGGTGGTGGTCGACGCCTCGCGCTCGACGCGCTGGAAAGACGGTGATCGGGTCGGCATCCACGCCGTCTGGGGCTGCGGCACCTGTGAGTGGTGCCGCCGCGGCTGCTACACCTGGTGCGACTCCTTTCGCGGCTGCGCCCCGGCGCACAGCCAACTGATGGCCGTGCCCGAGCACGTGCTGGCCCCGCTGCCCGACGACGTCGATTTCGAAGTCGGCGCGCTCCTCGCCGGCGACGGGCTGGGCGTGCCGTTCCACACCAGCCAGCGGCTGCCGTCCCGCGGCGGCGACACCGTGGTGGTGGTTGGCTGCGGGCCCATCGGGCTGGGCAACATCCTGCTCCACTCCTTCCGCGGCGCCAATGTAATCGCCTTCGACCTGGTCCCCGAGCGGCTGGCCATGGCCATGGACTGCGGCGCCAGCCACCCGCTCAAGGCGGACGAGGTCGATCCGGTCGAGGCGGTCAGGGAGCTGACCCGCGGCCAGATGGCCGAAGCCGCCATCGACGCCACCGGCCGGCCCGAAGGCTTGGCGCTGGCGCTCAAGGTGGTCGGCCGCGGCGGCATCGTGGCCTGCAACGGCGAGAACCGCGAGGTCACCATCCACGTCGGCCGGGACCTGATCCGCCGCGACATCACCCTCTTCGGGAGCTGGTTCTTCCATTTCCGCGAGTATTGGGACATGCTCGAGCTCTACCGCCGCGGCCTGGCGTTGGAGAAGCTGGTCACCGACCGCTACCCGCTGGCCCGCGCCGGCGAGGCGTTCGCCGACTTCGAGTGCGGCCGGGTCGGCAAACCGGCGCTGCTGCCGCAGCGGTAGTCGGGCCGGCACGACGACACCGACCGACGAAGACCGGATGGTTGAGGGGGGCGCGCCGGAGGATGATCATGCGAGTCTGGCGTGTCGTGGCGGCGCTCGTCCTGACGGGCGTCGTCAGTGCTTGCTCGTCGTCGGCCGCGGCCGATCCGAACGATCCCAGCCAGGTCGGCACGGCCACCGACCGCGCCGTGCTGGAAGCGGCCGTGCACGTCGCCTCGGCCGGGCTGGGCGGCGTGGCGGCGACCTCGGGCGGCGGCTACGAGGCCGCGGTGATCCGCAACTTCGTCAATGCGGTGCGGTTCCTCGGCGACCGAAGCGGCTACTTCTTCGTCTACGACTACAACACCAACGTCTGTGTCGCCCACGCGGTGCTGGCCGATTTCGTCGGGCAGGACAAGACCAGTTACCAGGACTCGCGCGGCCTGTACGTGATCCAGGAGCTCGCCAAACTGGCCAGGAGCACCTCCCAGGGCGGCTACCTGGTGTACCACTGGAACAACCCCAACACCGGCCAGGAAGAGCGCAAGCTGGGCTACGTCGAGGTCATTCCGGGCACCACGCTGTACATCGGTTCCGGGGTGTACGTGCCGTAGGGCGCGACCATCCGCAGACGGGGGTGTGTCCCAACGTACCAGGCCGGCAAGCTCCGGGAGGGCGAGGCTCCCGGCGGTGGTGTCAGTTGCCGCTGCGGATGCGGATCTGGAAATCGACCAGGTCGTAGGCCGCCTCGAGCTGGTTGCCTTCGAAGGTCTCGCCCGACGGCTCGATGCCGTTGGTGTTGTCGACGGTCAGGCCGTTCTCGACCCGGAGTGTGAGGAAGCTCGTGCCGACCTTGCCGAAGCCGTCGGTCTGGCGCGGCTCGATGGGCACCTCGCCGGGAAGGACGATCTGGTTGACGGTGATGAAGTTGATCTCGAGCTGTTCGGCGTTCGGGTCGTTGGGGTCGGCTCGGATGGTGGACAGGTCGATGGAGCAGGAGAGCGTGCCGCTGGAGCTGGTCGAGTCGTAGAAGAAGGGCTGGCCGAGCGCCTCGCGCGGCGGGACGATCTGGCCTTCCTGCTCCGGCTGGTCACGGAACAACTCGAACCGGCCGAGGTGGAACTCCACATAGTGGTTGTATGCCCCGGTGGCGCGGCCGTTGCCCAGGAAGGTGGTGAACGGCGCGATGATCTCCGGCCCGTCGGCGTCGCGGGCGTTGCTGTCCAGCACGAACAGGTAATAGGCGTTCTGATCGATCGGCCCGCGCAGGGTCATGCGCATGTCCAGCAACTGCCGCTCGCCGCCGACGCTGGGCGTGGCCGGGAACTTGGCGCAGGCGGCCAGCAGACAGCTCGCCACGGCCAGCGCCAAGCGCGCGGGCAAGCGCCACCGGGGCCGCGCCGTCACTGCTTCGGCCTCGCGCCCAGGACCACCTTGAGCGCCCGCTCCTGCCCGGCGCGGAGCACCTTCAGCTTCAGCGTGTCGCCCACCCCGCCGGCCAGGACCCGCTGTTGGAGAGTCGCCGCGTCGGTCAACGGCTGGCCGTCGAGACTGATGATCACGTCCTCGGGCAGCAGCCCGCCCCGCGCCGCCGGGCTATCCTCGCGGACCTGATCGACCACCACGCCGCGCTGGCCGGCCAACCCGACCCGCGCCGCCTGCTCCTCGGACAATGTGCTCATGGCCACGCCCAGCCACGGCACGCCACCGGACTCGATCAGGTGGGCGGCGATCTGCATCGCGTCGTCGATGACGATGGCGAAGCCGATCCCGGCATAGGTCTGGGTCGGCGAGAAGATGGCCGCGTTGACGCCGATCACCTCGCCGGCCAGATTGCACAGCGGCCCGCCCGAGTTGCCCATGTTGATGGCCGCGTCGGTCTGGATGAGGTTGCTGTAGTCGCGGCCCGGAATCTGCATATTGCGGTTCAGCGCGCTGACCACGCCGACCGTCACGGTGTGCGGGAAGTCGCGGAACGGGTTGCCGATGGCGATCACCCACTCGCCGGGCTCCAGCCTGGCCTTCAGCCCCAGCGGCGCCTCGGGCAGTCGCTCCGGGGCGATCTCCAGGACGGCGATGTCGGAGAGCTGATCGGCGCCGATGGGCTTGGCCTCCAGCACGCGCCCGTCGTCGAGGGTGACCTCCAGCTTCTCGGCGCCCTCGACCACGTGCTGGTTGGTCATCACCCAGCCCTTGGCGGCGTTGAACACGAACCCCGAGCCGGACCCGCGCAGGACCGGCTCGCGGGCGCCGGGCGGCCGGCTCAGGTCCTCCCAGGGATTGAACCCCGGCCCAGGCTTGCGGCCGATGTTGTCGATGTTGACCACCGCCGGGTTGATTTTCCTGGCCGCGGCGGCGATGGTGTGCCCGGTAGCCTCGCTCGGGCCGGGCGCCGGGCGCGGATCGGTGTCCTTGTCCCCGGCCGGCGCGGCCGGGGTCACCGGCGCCGCTGGCGGCGCGGTGGGGCGACCGGCCAGCAGCCCGCCGCCGAACCCGGCCAGGGCGCCGGCCAGCACTGCCGCCGCCAGCAGTCCGGCCGACTGGAGCCGGGCGCGCTCCGACATGTCAGTCCTGTTCCGCCTGCTCGAGCTGGCGCACCAGGTTGGCCATCTCGATGGCGGCGACGGCGGCGTCGGCGCCCTTGTTGCCGTGTTTGGTCCCGGCCCGCTCGATCGCTTCCTCGATGGTGTTGGTGGTGAGGATGCCGAAGATCACCGGGATGCCGGTGTTCTGGCCGGCGGCGGCGACGCCCTTGGCCGCCTCGGCGGCCACATAGTCGAAGTGCGGCGTGGACCCGCGGATCACCGCGCCGAGGCAGATCACCGCGTCGTACCGGCCGCTGGCAGCCAGCTTCTCGGCCACCAGCGGGATCTCGAACGAGCCGGGCACCCAGGCGGTGTCGACCGCGTCCTCGTCGACGTCCAGCCGGCGCAGCGCGTCCAGCGCGCCGCCCAGCAGCTTCGCGGCGATCAGCTCGTTGAACCGCGCCACGACGATGGCGAACCGGAGACCGGTGCCGACCAGCCCACCCTCATACGTGATCCCCATCGGAACCACTCCCTTCCTCGTCGACCGTGGCGCCGCTCATCGCCGCGAGCAGGTGCCCCAGCTTCTTGGCCTTGACATCCAGGTAGCGCGCATTGTCCGGAGTCACGTCGGCCTCCAGCGGCACGCGCTCGACCAGCTCCAGTCCGTAGCCTTCCAGCGCCACGATCTTGCGCCAGTTGTTGGTCATCAGCCGCATCCGCCGCACGCCCAGGTCCAAGAGCACCTGCGCGCCGAGTCCGTAGTCGCGCAGGTCGGCGGGGAAGCCCAGGTGCTCGTTGGCCTCGACGGTGTCCAGACCACGGTCCTGCAACTCGTAGGCGCGAAGTTTGTTGAGCAGCCCGATGCCGCGGCCTTCCTGCCGGATGTGGACCAGCACCCCGCGCCCCTCGCGCTCGATCTGCTCGAGGGCCAGCCGCAACTGCTGCCCGCAGTCGCAGCGGCGCGAGAACAACGCATCGCCGGTGAGGCATTCCGAGTGCATCCGCACCAGGGTCGGCTCGCCCGGCTCGATCTCGCCCTTGACCAGGGCCACGTACGGGCTGCCATCCAAGGTACTCTCGTAGGCCACGCAGGTGAACTCGCCGAGGTCGGTCGGCAGCCGGCAGGTGGCCACGCGCCGGACCAACTGCTCGTGCCGCCGCCGGTGGTCGATGATGTCGGCGATGGAGACCAGCTTCAACCCGTGCCGCGCGGCGAAGTCCCGCAACTCCGGCAGACGCATCATCTCGCCATCTTCGCGCTTGATCTCGGCCAGCACCCCGCACGGCGCCAGCCCGGCCAGGGTCGCCAGATCGACCGCCGCCTCGGTATGCCCGGCGCGGCGCAGCACCCCGCCGGCGGCCGCCTGCAACGGCTGGACATGCCCTCCGTGGACGAAGTCCCGGGCCGTGTGGCTCTCGACCAGCTTGCGGATGGTCACCGTCCGGTCGCGAGCCGAGATGCCGGTGGTGATGCCCTGCGCCGCGTCCACCGGCACCGCGTAGACGGTGCGGAACGGGTCGCGCGCCGTTTGCTCGATCAACGGGATCTGCAGCTCGGCCAGCCGCTCGGCCGAGGTCGGCACGCACAGCAGCCCGCGGCCGTGGCGCTCGATGAAGTTCACCGCTTCGGGGGTGATCCGCTCGGCGGCCAGGATCAGGTCGCCTTCGTTCTCGCGGTCGGCGTCGTCGACCACCACCACCATCCGCCCCCGACGGATCTCGTCGATGGCGTCCAGGATGGGATCGAACCTCACCTCGTCGCGGTCATCGCTCACCGGCGCGCTCCGGACCGTAGCCGTGTGAGGCCAGCCAGTCCAAGGACATTCTACCACCGGCCGGCGCCACCCGGCCCATCGCCGCCGCAACGTACTTGGCCAGCACGTCCGCCTCCAGGTTGACCCGGTCGCCGGCCCGGCGCTCGCCCAGCGTGGTCACCGCCAGCGTGTGGGGGATGAGGGCGACGGTGAACGACTCGGCGCGGCGCTCGACCACCGTCAGGCTGACCCCGTCCACGGCGATGCTGCCCTGCGGCGCCACGTAGATCAGCACCTCGTCGGGCGCGGCCACCTCGTAAGTCACCCACTGGTCGTCGCGGGTGATGGCCCGGACCGTGCCGACGCCGTCGACATGGCCCTGGACGAAGTGGCCGCCGAACCGGCCGCCGGCGGCCAGGGCGCGCTCCAGGTTGAGCCGCGAGCCCGGCTTCAGCTCGCCCAGCGTGGTGCGCCGGAGCGTCTCGGCCATCACGTCGCAGACGTACTCGGGCGGGTGCAGCTCGGCGATGGTCAGACAAACACCGTCATGGGCCAGGCTGTCGCCCAGCGCGGCGTCCGCCAGGACCCGTTCGGCCCGGACCCGCAGCCGCGCCAAGTTGCCGCGCCGCTCCAGCGCCACTACCGTGCCCAGTTCTTCGATGATGCCGGTGAACATACAGTCCTCGCCAGTAACTGCTCAGCCACGCCGTCCGGCAAGGAGCCAACCATCCCACAGCCTCTTGCGCAGCAGGCCGTCGGGCTGCCTCTCGTCCCGCGGCGCACCGACCTTTCCCCTCCTTGCAAGGAGGGGATCAAGGGGTGGTTCGCGACCGGTCGCCCTCGCGCTCTCGATCTGACCACCACGCCCCAGCTTCGTCCGCCAGCGCCTCGCCCTGCTCGGCGATGACGGCCAGCACGCCCTCCAACTCGGTCCCGACCTGGTGGTTGGTGAACCGCAGGATGGTGATCCCCAGGCCCTCGATGAAAGCGGTGCGGGCACGGTCTCGATCCTCAGCCTCGGCCGACTCGAAGTGGCTGTCGCCGTCGATCTCGATGGCCAGCCGGCAGCGGGGGCAGTAGAAGTCGACGATGTACGGCCCTACGCCGTACTGACGCCGGAACTTAAGCCCCCGAAGCTGACTGCGTTGCAGCCTCGACCAGAGCACGACCTCCGGCACCGTCATGGTCCGGCGCAAGGCCGACTGACGCCTGCACTGTCCAGGGCGGCTGGTCTCACGGTGCATGGTTCGTTCCGCGTGGCGTGCTCGTTGGCGAACCACCCCTTGATCCCCTCCTTGCAAGGAGGGGAAAGCCCTGGCCCCAGCCTTCCCCGCCCTCCAACAAGCCGGGTCCCGGGCGGGAACTGGTGGCTGAGCAGTTGCCCTCGCCCGCCAGGTACCCGGTGACCAGCAGATCGTCGCCGACCTGTCTCCATTCAACGTCGCTCAGCGCCGGCGCCGCTCCCAGCGACTCGCAGCCCGGCCCGTCCCAGGGAGTCGGGCCGTCGCCGCCGACCAGTTTCGGCGCGATGAAGGCCATCACTTTCTGGACCAGGCTCTCGCGCAGCAACGCGCCGGTCAGCGTCCCTCCGGCCTCGCTCAACACCTCGACCACGCCGCGCCGGGCCAGCTCCGCCATCAGCGCCGCGAGGTCGACCCGCCCGTCTCGCTCCGGCAGCCGGAGCAGTTCGACGCCGGGCCGGTCGGGGACGACCTGAGCTTCGCCCACCGCCAGCCAGGTCGGCGCGGCGCCGTCGGTGAACACCCGCGCGGTCGCCGGCGTCCGGCCGCCGGTGTCCACCACCACCCTCAAGGGGCTGCGCGGCGGGCGCTCGACGGGAGCGAAGTCGGCCAGCCGGCAGGTCAGCGACGGGTCGTCGGCAAGCACCGTCCCGGCGCCGACCAGCACCGCGTCGACCTCGTCGCGGCGGCGGTGGACCAGCGCCCGAGCCGCCTCGCCGGAGACCCACCGGCTGTCGCCCGAGGCGGCGGCCAGCTTGCCGTCCAAGGTCATCGCCCACTTGGCGGTGAGGAAAGGCCGACCCGTGCGGCGCTGGTGCAGGTAGGCTTCAAGCTGGCGGCCCGCCTCGCCGGCCAGGAGCCCGGTGACGACCTCGATGCCGGCTGCCCGCAGCCGCGCCGCGCCGCGGCCGGCGACCAGCGGATCGGGATCGTCCACTGCGTAGACCACGCGACTCACGCCGGCGGCGACGATGGCCTGGGTGCAGGGCGGTGTCCGGCCGTGGTGGTCGCAGGGCTCGAGGGTGCAGTAGAGCGTCGCCCCGCGCGCCGCCTCGCCGGCCGCCTCCAGCGCCACCCGCTCGGCGTGCGGCCCGCCCAGCTCGGCGTGCCAGCCCTCGCCCACCACCTGCCCGTCGCGGACGATCACGCAGCCGACCAGGGGATTGGGCGAGGTCCGCCCGCGCCCCCGTTCGGCCAGCTCCAGGGCCCGGCGGAGATAGGCTTCAGGACTCATCGCTGTCGCCCGGCGGCTGCATCGCCTCGTGGATGAACTGCTCGACCAACCCCAGACTGGCCCGCTCCTGCCGCCGCCGCAGCCAGGCCAGGTCCACCGCCGCCAGGAGCACCAGCGCCAGCGCCAGCAGCAGCACGGCGTAGAAGCAGCCGAAGAACAGGCCGGGGTGGCTCAGTGGCTTGGCCAGCAGCATCGTCCCAATCAGCAGCCAGATCGCCACCAGCACCAGGGCGCCCAGCACGCGCAGACCGAAGTGCTCCCGCGACAGCGGCAGCTCGCCCCGCCGCCAGCGCAGCGCGTGAACCGCCAGCGCCGCCAGCGTGGCGGCAACCAGCAGTCCGATCACCCCCGCCGTCAGCGCCTGCTGCGTCACCATGACCTAGCCAGATTACCACAAGCGGCGCTCAGGTGTAGGCGAGCTGCCCCGTGGCGAGGCCGTCGTGATCGGCGGTCAGCCGCAGCCAGTGGGCGCTGAAGCCGGTCGGGAACTCGAGGTGTTGGTAGCCGGCCAGCGGCACCTCGTCGTAGACCTGCCAGTCGCCGTCGCCGCGGAAGTCCACCTCGATGGTCACGGTCACCTGACGCGCGTCGTGGGTCATGTGCAGGCACTTGTGCTCGAACCCGGTCATCAGGTAGGGATCCGACGGCTCGCCGGCGCGGACCGGCGTCTCCCACCACGGCCCGCCCCAGCCCTGCGGCTTGCCGAAGCTCCACAGATCGTCGCTCTTGCCCAGCCACAGGTTGGCCTGCGGCTCGCCGATCCACAAATTGTACGAGCAGGCGCTGGCCTGATTCCCGGCCAGTACCAGCAACCCCCGCCAAGCGCAGAAGTCGGCCACCATGCGCAGGTGCTGCGCGACCGGCTTGACGCCCCACACCCGCCCGTTGTAGGCCAGCGGCGACAGCTCGTAGAACAGGCCGTGCATGTCCATCAGGTAGCGCTCGGTCTCCACCTCCCGGATGCGCGGCCACTCGGTGTACCAGGCGTGGTCGTAGCAGTGGCTGGCCTTGGGCAGCCGGTAGCGCGTCCAGACGCCGTCGGCCAGCACGTTGAGCAGCACCGAGGCGCGGTCCCAGCCGAGCGCCAGGGCGGCGGCGTGCTCGGCCATGGGCTTGCCGGTGACCTCGCAGAAGGCGGTCTCTTCGAGGATCCGCCACGGGCCGTGCCCGGACCATTCGGCCAGCCGGCCGCCGGTCGAGCACCCCCGGTGGTCGCCTTCGGCGTAGGTGTTGTTGGCGACGATTACCCGGTCGCGGGTGGTGAACCCGCCCTTGTAGTGCGCTCGCGAGCCGGCGGGCAGGCGGAGGTCGTCGTTGAGGCGGAACAGCAGCCTGGCCTCCAGGCTGTCCAGCTCGACCTCCCACAGCTCCGATTCCATCCCGAGCATGAGCACCTTGTGCTCGGGATCGTCGAGGTGGGTCATGGTCGCGGTCAGGCGGTGGTCGACCAGCGCCTCGATGGTCCGCACCCGGTTGTCGGTGTCGATCACGTGCGGGCCGATGACCAACTGACTGCTCGGGACATGGACCATCCGGTTGGCATACGTCCCGACCCGCGACGCCTCGTGGCGGTGCAGTTGCAGGTCGGCATCGACAAAGTAGAGCCCGGTCCCGCCGCCGGTGGTCCGGGTGTGGGAGACGTAGGTCACCAGCCACAGCCGGTCGCCCCACGGCATCAGCGCGCCGATCCCCGCCTCGCTGCGCGGTCCCTTGAGTTCAGCGCTGACGGCCAACGACGGAACCACCCCACCCAGTGACAGCGGCGTACCGGAAGCCATGCGGGTTCTCCGGCCCGGAGCTTCGCGGGCGAGGCGGGGGGTCCTGTCTACCCCAGCAGCGCCTCCAGCCCGACCGTCAAGCCGACCGGGAGGTCGAGCACTCGCCTGGCCGCCAGCACCACGCCGGGCATGAAACAGGTCCGGTCGACCGACCGGTGCGACAGCCGCAGCGTCTCGCCGGGCCCGCCCAGGATCACGTCCTGATCGGCCACGAACCCGGGCATCCGCACGCTGTGGACGTGGGCAAAGCCGCGCGATCCGCCACGCGAGCGGTCGAGGGTCTCGGTCTCGTCTACCGGCGTGTCGCGGAACTCGCCGCCGCGGGCGGCCAGCATCCCGTCCAGAGTCTTCAGCGCCGTGCCGCTCGGCGCGTCGCGCTTGTGCTCGTGGTGGTACTCGATGATGTCGGCGTAGTCGAAGAACCGCGCCGCCTCGGCCGCGAAGCGCATCATCAGCACCGCCCCGATGGCGAAGTTGGGCGCCATGAAGGCCGGTACGCCATGTTCGCGGGCCAGCGCGTCCAGCCCGGCGACTTCGTCCGCGGTCAGGCCGGTGGTGCCGACTACCGGGCTGACGCCCAGCGCGATCAGCCGCGGCAGGTTGGCCCGCGCCGCGTCGGCCACGGTGAAGTCGATGGCCACCCGCGGGCCGGTCTCGCGAACCGCCGCCTCCAGGTCGGTGTAGAGCGGGAACGGGTAATCGCCGCCCGCCACGGCGTCCAGCCCGGCCACGGCCGACAACCCGTCGGCCTGCGCCACCGCGTCGGCCACCATCCGACCCATCCGCCCGGCCGCGCCGACCACCATCACTCGCACTGCCTCGCTCACGACTGCACCACCTTCCACCACGCCGCCTGCCGCTTCTCGGTCACCGGCCCGACCAGGCCCAGGACGTACTCCCCGTCGCCGAACATTCGCCGCGCCACGCGCCGGAGGTCGTCGGCCTCGACCGCCTGGACCGCGGCCAGCAGCTCCGTCAACGGCTGGTAGCGGGACTCGATCAGCACCGATCTGGCCAGCCGGGCCAGCCGGGCGCCGAGCCCCTCCAGCCCCAGCACGGCGGTGGTGCGCGAGTATTCCTTGACCCAGGCCAGGTCCTCCTCGCTCACCGTCCCGTCGCGCATGGCCTCGATCTCGGCCATGATCACCTTGAGCACCTCGCCCACCGAGCGCGGGTTGGTGACCGCCTCGACACTGAAGATCCCCGCGTCCCGGTACCCCTGCCATTGGCTGCTGACCTGGTACGCCAACCCGCGCCGCTCGCGCACTTCCTGAAACAGCCGCGAGCTCATGGTCGCGCCGAGCAGCGCGTCGAGCAATCCGGCGGCGTGGCGGTCCGGATCAAGGCTGCCCGGCGCCGGGGCGGCCAGGCAAAGGTTGATCTGATCGACCTCGAACCGCTGCGAGACCGGGCCGGTGCCGAACCGCGGGACCGGCGGCGGCGCGACGGCCGGGGACTTGGGCAGCGTTGCCAGGCCGTCGGCCACGCGGCGGCAGAGCAGCGCGTGATCGACCGCGCCGACCGCCGCCACGACGGTGCGCGGCGCGGTGTACGAGGCGCGCTGGTAGTCCGACAGGACCTCGGCGGTGAGCCGCTGGACGCTCTCCGTGGTGCCCAGCACCGGCCGGCCCAGCGGGTGGTTGGGGAACGCGTGCGCGGCGACCAGCTCGTTGACCAGATCGGCCGGCGAGTCCTCGGCTTCGAGGATCTCCTCGACCACCACCTGCTGCTCGAGCTCGATGGTCCCCGGATCGAACTCGGCCGGCAGGACCAGGTCCATGAGCATCGCCAGGCCGCGGTCGAAGTGCTCGGGCAGGACCTGAAGCGTGTAGCAGGTGTACTCGTGGGTGGTGTAGGCGTCGAACCGGCCGCCCAACGCCTCAAGCGCGCGCGACAACTCGTAACTGTCGCGCCGGCGGCCGCCCTTGAACACCATGTGTTCCAGGAAGTGGGCGATGCCGGCCTGCTCGGCAGGCTCGTGGAGCGCGCCGCAGGCGAGCCACAGGCCGAGGTGCACCGATTCGGCGCCGGGCACCGACTCGGAGGCGACGGTCACCCCTGTGGGCAGGCGCTCCTCGACGACGTCGCTCATATCAATGATCCGGCGGCCCGGCGTTCGGCCGGGCCGCCTGGGATGGATCGTGAGGCCGGAGGCGTCTACTCGTCGCCGCCACCGCCGCCGTTGCCGTTACCGCTGTCGCCGGCGTTGCCGCCGTCGCCGGCGTTGCCGCCGTCGCCGCCTTCGCCGTCGCGACGACCGCGCGGGCCGGGCCGGTCGGGCTCGCCGTAGCCGTAGCCACTCTGGCGCTCACCGGCGCGCTGGCCGTGGTCGCCTTCGCGCGGGCCGCGGTCGACGCCTTCGCGCGGGCCGCGGTCATCACCTTCGCGCGGACCGCGGTCGCCGCCCTCGCGCGGACCGCGGTCGCCGCTGTAGCCGCCGCCACCACCGCCGCGGTAGCCACCACCGCCACCGCCGCCGCGGTAGCCACCGCCGCCGCCACCGCCCCGTCCGCCGCGCCCGCCGCCGCGTCCGCCGCGGTCACGACCGCGGTCGCCGCCACGGTCGCCGCCCCGCGGCTGCGGGTGGCGGTCGCCGCCTTCACCGCCCACGTTGACGATGATAGGAATGTCGGTCCGCTCGAGGTTGATTCTGCCTTGGTCGTCGATCTCGGTCACCCGGACGGGCAGCCGGTCACCGATGTTGACCGCGTCCTCGACCCGCCCGATGCGCTCGGCGGCCAGCTTGGAGATGTGCACCAGGCCTTCCTTGCCGGGCAGCACCTCGACCATCGCGCCGAACCCGAAGATGCGCGTGACCGGACCTTCGTACTCCTCGCCGACCTTGACCTCCCGGGTCAGGTTGCGGATCCAGTCGGCCGCCGCCTTGCCACCGGCCGAGTCCGAACAGGCCACGAACACACGGCCGTCCTGCTCGATGTCGATCCGCGCGCCGGTCTCTTCCTGGATCTTCTTGATCATCTTCCCGCCCGGGCCGATTACCGTGGCGATTTTCTCCGGGTCGATGTGGACCACCTCAATCAGCGGCGCGTAGGTGGAGATCTCCGGCCGCGGCTCGGCGATGGTCTTGGCCATCTCGCCACGGATGTGGACCAGCGCGTCCTGCGCCTGCGCCAGCGCGGATTCCATCACCTCGCGGGTCAGGCCCGTGCACTTGATGTCCATCTGCAGCGCGGTGATCCCGTTCTCCGTGCCGCAGACCTTGAAGTCCATGTCGCCGCAATGGTCCTCGAGGCCGAGGATGTCGGTCAGGACCAGGTTCTTGCCGCCCTCCTGCAGGAGGCCCATGGCCACGCCGCTGACCGGCGCGCTGATCGGCACGCCGGCGTCCATCAACGCCATGGTGCTGCCGCACACGCTGGCCATGGACGACGAGCCGTTGCTCTCCAGCACCTCGGACACCAGACGGATGGTGTAAGGGAACTGCTCCTCGGTCGGCAGGACCGGCACCAGCGCCCGCTCGGCCAGGAAGCCGTGGCCGATCTCGCGCCGACCCGGGCTGCCCATCCGCTTGGTCTCGCCCACGCTGTAGGGCGGGAAGTTGTACTGGTGGTAGTACCGCACCTGGTACTGCTCGTGGAGCCAATCGATGGTCTTACGGTCGCCGACCGTGCCCAGCGTGGCCAAGGTCAGCACCTGCGTCTCGCCGCGGGTGAACAGCCCCGAGCCGTGGACCCGCGGGATGGCGCCGACCTGGCAGTCGATGGGCCGGACGGTGACCAGGTCGCGCCCGTCGGCGCGGAGACCCTCGTCGGCGATCATCTTGCGGATGACCTCGGCCTCGATGTCGTGCTGGTAGCGCTTGATCTCCTTGTCCCGGGTCTGGAGCGCCTCGTCGGCCATAAGGCTGTCGAACACGTCCTTGGTGATCCGGTCGAGGGCCTGGTAGTGCTCCATCTTGCCCGGCCGTCCCAGCGCCTCGCGCCACGGCCCGGCCATCAGCTTGCGGACCCGGTCCTTCAACTCTTCGTCGACCGTCGGCAGGCCCAGGTCCTGCTTCTCGCGGCCGACCAGCGAGCGCAACTCTTCCTGCACCCGGCACAGCTCGCGGATGGCCTCGTGCCCGGCTTCCAGGGCGGTCAGCAGATCGGCGGCGGCAATCTCCTTGGCGCCGGCCTCGACCATCATGATGGCCTCGGCGGTGCCAGCGACCATCAGGTCAAGCTGCGACTCGACGAGCTGGCTGGTGGTCGGATTGATCACCGGCTGGCCGTCGACCCAGCCGACGCGGACCGAGCCGATGGGCCCGCCGAAGGGGATGTCGGAGAGGTGCAGCGCGGCCGAGGCGCCGAGCGCGCTGAGCACGTCGGGGGAGACCTCGGGATCAACCGACAACGGGTTGATGACGATCTGCACTTCGCGGTTCATGCCGGTCGGGAACAGCGGCCGGAGCGGCCGGTCGGTCATCCGGGCGGTGAGGATCGACTTCTCGCCGGGCCGGCCCTCGCGCCGGAAGAAGGTCACCGGGATCTTCCCGGCGGCGTAGGTCTTGACCTCGAACTCGACCGTCAGCGGGAAGAAGTCGATGCCTTCCCGCGCGGCGCCCATGGTGGCGCAGGCCAGCGCGGTGGTGTCGCCGTAGCGGATGAAGACGCTGCCGTTGGCCTGCTTGGCCATCCGGCCCGTCTCGAGAATCAGTTCTTGCCCGCCGATGGTGGCGGTTACGGAGGTGATGTTCATCGTCCTTGCTCTCTCGTCTACCACAAGAGCGCGGGGGGCTGTGACTTGCGGAGAGCTCCAGGACGGTCGTGGCCGAACAAAGCGGTGGACGCTTCGCCGAAGGTGGACGTCAATGCCGCGACCAGCCGAGCTCCAATCGCGCGAGGCCAATGGCGATGCCCGCGCTCGGAGGAGCGCCGTCTAACCGCGGAGCTTCAATTCCTTGACGACCTTGGCATACCCGTCCGGATTGATGCGACGCAGATACGTCAACAGCTTTCTGCGCCGGGCCACCAGCCCGTACAGGCCACGCCGGGAATGGAAGTCCTTCGGGAAGGCCTTGAGGTGTTCGGTCAATTGGGCGATGCGCGTGGTCGTCAGCGCGATCTGCACCTCAGGCGATCCGGTGTCCTTCTCGTCACGTCGGAACCGGTCAATGATGGCCGTCTTCTCGGCCCCTTCGAGCATTCGTGTGCGCTCCTCTACCTTTTCTGTGCCCTGCATCCTACCACACCTGGCGCAGTCTGTAAACGCGTTGGTTGGGGTCGGAGCGCGCTTGAGATCGTCGGCCCCGGTCGAGTCCGAAAGGGCCGAGGCCCCCGCCGGCGCGTCGTCCCCCATCGTCGGCTCCCTTTCAAGGCGCGGCCGGGACGTTCGCGGCGAAGAAGTCCGCTACCAGCCCCGGCCGGCCCGACGACGTTCTTTGCCCCAACGGCTTGCGCCGTCAGGCCCGGACAAGGCCGGCGATAGGCTCCCCTCGACACGCTCCACGGATTGGCGCGTCACCGCGCCAACCCAGCCGCGCTTCAGAAAGTCGCGACCGCCCGCCATCCGAGATGGCGGTACGTGGACTCCGGCCTCCGTCTGAGACGGCTTGCAGGGGTGCCTTGAGCGCGGGCGCCGCACACCGGAAACCGATGTTGTTGTTGCGGTTGTCCGGCGTGTTCCTGTTGCGGTTGGCGGCCCGCAGGTTCGACGGGTTGTTGTTCCACGAGCCACCCCGACAGACACGGGCGCCCACCAGCCTTGCCCTTACCTTGCCTATCGGGCAGATCGCCCCCACCTTTAGCCATCCGCGCCGCTGGGGGAGTGCCTCCCCCAGACCCCCTGCTCTGCTTGGGGTCGATCCCTTCCCCTTGCGCGCTCTCCTTATGGTAAAATAATAAAGGGCAACCTAGAGCGCGGGCGCCGCACACCGGAAACCGAGGTTGTCGTTGCGGACGTCCGGCGTGGCCCAGTTGCGGTCGGCGGCCCGCAGGAACGACGGGTTGAGGTTCCACGAGCCACCCCGACACACACGGGCGTTACTCCTTGTTGTGTTAACTGGATCCTGCCCCGGCATCTTCGCGTACCAGCCCTCGTCGTACCAGTCCCGGCACCACTCCCACACGTTCCCCGACATGTCGAACAGGCCGAACCCGTTCGGCGCGTAGGAGCCGACGGGCTTGGTCCCACCCCCGTTGTTCGCCTTGGCGGCGTCGAACGTGTCGCCCCACGGATACGCCGTCGTCGTCCCGCCTCGCGCCGCCTTCTCCCATTGCGCCTCCGTCGGCAACTCCCGCCCCGCCCACGTCGCGTACGCGCTCGCGTCGTCCCACGACACCACCACCACCGGATGACGGTCATCCTTGTTGTACTGCGTGTCCATCTGACGCTTGGTCGCCTGGCAGAACTTCTTGTACTGCCCCACCGTCACCTCGTGCAGGTCCATCCAGAACGCCGACACAAACACGCGCTTCTGCGGGCCTTCATCGTCCTGTCGATTCTTCTCGTTCGGCGGGCTGCCCATCAGGAACTCCCCCGCCGGAATCAGCACCTGCGGCATGCCGTCCTTCGGGGACACCCGATACTGTATCCCCGGCACCGGCTCGTAGTTGCGCAGATACTCCGGCCAGCCCGGCGGCGGGAACTTCGCCCAGGCCACTTCCTTGTGCGCCTTGCCCGGTTCCAGGGTCACCGTCAAGGTCTTCTTGACCCCGCCCTGGCTGGCCTCGATGGTGTGCCGGCCCGGCGGCAAGCCCTCGATCACCGCCGGTGTGGCCGGACCGAGGAGGCCGATCTTCTGCCCGTCCAGGCTGACCTCCACGCCCTCCACCTCGACCTCGATGGTCAGCTTCGGCAAGGGCAGCAGCTTCAGGCTGACCCGGGTCGTCTCGCCCTGTTTGACCTCGACCGTCTCCTCCGCCGGCGACCAGCCGGTGGCCTCGGCGCGGACCGTCACCTTGCCGACCAGCAGGACCGTCTTCAGCGTGTCGCCCGCGTTCCGCGCCAGGCCCAGCTTCTGGCCGTCGATCAGGATGGTCGCGTCGGGACGATCGGCCGTCACCTCCAGCGTCCCTTCGCGGCGGATGACTTGGACCTTGGGGCCGGTGGGTGGCGCCGGTTCCGGGGCGGCCGGCATTGGCGCCGGCTGGAACGCCTTGGGGACTTCCGGCAGCGTGAAGTCGCCGCCCGTCGGGTTGGTGAACGACGGCGTCTGCTCCCGCCGTGACCTTTGCGCCCACGCGGCGACTTCGCGCTCCACGTACTCGGCCAGGGCGCTCAGTTTCACCCCACCAGCGCCGCCTCCCGCCTCGCCTGACAGCCCGCGCAACAGCCAATAGGTGAACGCCCCGTGGCCCTCGTCCGGCATCTCCCAGGCCCGCTGCCCCACGTCGCAGGCCAGCAGCAGCGCCGCGGTGATCCGGTCTTCCGGCCGCTCGGCCAGCTTCATGCGAATGTCGCGGGCGAACTTGTCGTCCAACCTGGCGTCGGCCTCGGCGCGGGCCTTGTCGGGATCGTTGCGGCAGGCGTCGATCAGGAACAGGACGTGCTTGGCCTGGAAGCCGTTGAGGACGCTGCGGACCAGGGTCATGGGCAGCGCGGTCTGGGCCAGCTCCTCGCGGAAGCTGTCGCTGGTCAGCAGGTAGGCCACGCCGTCTTTCTCCATGCCGTGGCCGGCGAAGAAAAAGATCAGCGTGTCGTCGCCCACCGCCTTCTCGCGGTAGCGCTGCAGGCCGCGCAGGATGTTGAACTTGCTGGGCCGCTGAAGCCGATCGGTGGCGTCCGAAGTGAGCAGCGTGATGTTCGGCTGCGGCACGCCGGCGGCGGCGAAGGACGCAGCCATGGACCGGGCATCGGCGACGGCGTAGGACAGCGACGAGATGCTGCCGTCGTCGTAGCTCTCGGCGCCGGCCGCGACGAGGTAGGTCTGGGCGGCGTGCGACAGCGAGGCGACCAACAGGACCCACAACAGCTTGCGCATGGCACTTCCCCACGACGGCGCTTCGGGCGGTTCGCGAACCGCCCCTACGTTTCCGAACGCAACCGAGTCTACCTTCATTCCCGCCGGCGCCGCAAGTGGCATGGGCTTCCAGCCCATGCGCATGGGCAGGATGCCCATTCCACGGGGTGCAAGTGGCATTGGCTGACAGCCGATGCGCATGGGCAGGATGCCCATGCCACCAGGGCTGCGGGCCACTTCCTCCGGGGGAGGAAGGGTTGGTGGTTGGGACCGTCATTCAGTCGGCCGGCGCGCGGAGTGCGTCGGCCAGGTCGGACTCCGCCACCTCGGTCTGGGTCCCGTCGGCCAGGCACTTGAGGGCCGCCCGGTCCGGCAGATCGTCGCGGACGAACACCGCGTACCGGGCGCGGGACGAATCGGCGGCGCGCATCTGGGCCTTCATCGACCGGCCCATGAGGTCCAGCTCGACCGCCAGCCCGGCGGCGCGAAGGGTGTGGGCCTGGCGTTGGGCCCGGACTCGCTCCGACTCCGAGCGGGCCACCAGCCAGGCGTCCGGCCGGCGCTCGTCGGCCGGCGCGCGGTCCAGCTCTTCGAGGATCAACAGGGCGCGCTCGATGCCCGAACCGAAGCCGACCCCGCCCACCGGCGGGCCGCCCAGCTCGGCCGCCATGCCGTCGTACCGGCCGCCGCCCAGAACCACGTTCTGAGAGCCCAACGTGGCGTGCGCGATCTCGAACACCGTCTTCTGGTAGTAATCCAGCCCGCGCACGATGCGGGGGTTGACCTCGGCGGCGATGCCCAGGTTGGCCAGACCGGCGCGCACCGCGTCGAAGTGGTCCTGCTCGTCGTCGGCGAGGAAGTCCAACATCAGCGGGACCTCGCCCAGGTGATGCTGGTCGCGCGGGTCCTTGCTGTCCAGAATGCGCAGCGGGTTGGTCTCGAAGCGGCGTTGGCTGTCCTCGGAGAGGCTCGCCAGGTGCGGCCGGAAATGGTCGCGCAGCGCCTCGCGGTAGCGGTCGCGCGAGGCCGGCGTGCCGATGGAGTTGAGCTGCACCTGCAACTGGTCGATGCCAATCGCCTGGAGGTAGGTCACGCCCAGGGCGATGACCTCGACCTCGACCTCCGGCCCGTCGCCGCCGATGTACTCGATCCCGACCTGATGGTGTTGCCGGTACCGCCCGCGCTGGGCCCGCTCGTAGCGAAACACCGGGGTGATGTAGTAGACCTTGACGAGCTGCCCCTGCGCGCCCAGCAGCTTGTGCTCGACCAGCGCCCGCATGACCGACGGGGTGCCCTCCGGCCGGAGGGTGAGGTCCCGCCCGCCGTGGTCCTGGAAGTCGTACATCTCCTTGGTGACGATGTCCGATTCCTCGCCGGTGGTGCGCCGGAAGAGGTCGGAATCCTCGAACAGCGGGGTGCGGATCTCCTCGACGCCGAAGCGCCTGCAGACGTCCCGGAAGGAGTCTTCGAGCGACTGCCACTTGTGGCTGTGGAAGACCCGCTGGTCGGGCTCCTGACGGGGATCGGCGCGGCCGGGGAGGATGTCGTGGGTGCCGCGCGGCGCCTGGAACGGCATCAACGAGACTCCGAATCCTGGTTGGTCTGGCGCTGCTGGGCGGCCTCGGCGTCGGTCTGCTGATGGACCTCGTTCAGTCGCTCGCGCGATTCGACGATCTGCTGCCGCGCCTCGGCCTGCAGCTCGCCCAACAGGCGGGGCTCGGACTGCAGCCTGGCCATGGCCGCTCGTCGCTGGCGGCTGACGCGCTCCAGTTCGGCGTGGAACGGGTGCGACGAGGCATCCAGCTCGCGGATCTCGGTCCGCATGCGGCGGATGTGGTTGTGGTACTCGCGCATCTCGGAGTCGTCTTCGGCCACACCGCGCAGGCGCAACTCGTTGATGTTGTACTGCACCTCTTCGGCGCCCTTTTCCAGCGCGGCGATGTTCTCCTTGATGCCCTCCACGGCCCGCGCGAGCTTCTCCATCCACTCGTCATAGACGTCGGTGATGCTCGCCTGCCGCTTCTCCTGCTGCTGCTCGTCCTTGAACCGGTCGTAGCGATCGAGCTGCTCACGCACCACATCGACGCTCTTGACGTGCTCAGCGGCCTTTTCGAGGCGGTTGCCCAGCCAGCCCTTGAGCTTCTTGGCGCCTTCCTTGGCCTTCTCGACCCCTTCTTCGAGCCGTTCGCGGCGCTCGTCGGCATCGCCCTTGTCGGCGCTCATGACGGTCTCCCGGCGGGTTGTGGGGCTTGGATTATAGGCGTCCCCCAGACCGCTGTCAACGCGGCCGGGCGAGGCTGCTACAATGGCGCCGGGAACGTCGGGAGGTCGTCTTGGGCAGTCAGGTCGGAACGGGCGCCCCGCCGTTGAAGGTCAGCATCGCCGGGATCCGTGGCGTTGCCGGGAGCGGGCTGACGGCCGAGCTGGCCATCCGGCTCGGCGCGGCCTTCGGGTCGTACCTCCGCGACACCGACCGGCCGCCGCGGATTCTGCTGTCGCGCGACACCCGGCCGTCGGGTCCGATGCTGGCCGCCGCCGTGCGCAGCGCCTTGATGGCCACCGGCTGCCGGGTCCGTGACCTGGGTGTCTGCCCGACGCCGGTGATGCAGTGGACCGTCGCCCACGACCAGGTCGACGGCGGCGTGGCCATCACCGCCGGGCACGGACCCGAGAACTGGAACGCGCTCAAGTTCGTCGGGCCGGACGGCGTGTTCCTCGACCAACACCAAGCCGCGGAGCTGCTGGACCACTTCCACCACAACCGCCACCGATGGGTCGATACCGCCCGGCTGGGCGAGGCGGAGATCGAGTCGGGCGAGGCGGTCGAGCGCACCCTGGCCGCGCACCGGGCGGCGGTGGTGGCGCTGGTCGACGCGCCGGCCATCCGCGCCTGCCGGTTTCGGGTGGCTGCCGACCTGGCCAACGGCGCCTGCCACCGGGCCACGCCGGCGTTGCTCGAAGACCTCGGCTGCGAGCTGCTGCCCATCAACGACGAGCCGGAGCAGCCCTTTCCGCACCCGCCCGAGCCGACTCCGGCGAACATGAGCCAACTGCGGGCGCTGGTCCGCGCTGGCCAGGCGGCGGTCGGGTTCTGCCACGACGCCGACGGCGACCGGCTGGGGCTGGTCACCGACGGCGGCCGCGCGCTGGCGGCGCAGTACACTCTGGCCCTGGTGGCCGGCGCGGTGCTGGCCAGGCGGCCGGGAACCGTGGTCACCAATCTGTCTACCTCCCGGCTGGTCGACGACGTGGCCGAGCGCGTCGGTGGGCGGGTGGTGCGGGTGCGCGTCGGGCAGTCGTACATCGCCGAGGGCGTCCACATCCACGACGCGGTGCTGGGCGGCGAGGGCAGCGGCGGGCTGATGTTTCCCGCGCTCTCTTTGGCCCAGGACAGCTTGGCCGCCATGGCGCACGTGCTGGAGCTGATGGCCCGGCGCGGCCGGCGGCTGAGCGAGCTGGTGGCGGAGCTGCCGGACTACGTCTGGCGCGAGGTCAAGGTCCCGCTGCCGTCCGGGCTGGTGGTTCACAACCTGCAGATGTTGCGCGACTGGGCGGCCGCCGGGCAGTCGGGCGGCACGGTCGACCTGACCGAGGGCCTGCGCGTGGTCTGGCCCGACGCCTGGCTGCACGTGCGCAGCTCGATCACCGAGTCGGCCCTGCGGATCGTCGCCGAGGGCAACAGCGAGGCGGCGGTCGAGGCCCGCTTGGAGCAGATCCTGGCGCTGCTGCGGGAGTGAGCCGGGCTGTTGGTGGTACACTACCCAGCGCGGCAGGCGGCCCAGAAACGGTGTCTGACACCGTTTCTGGCGGGCTGTTGGTGGTACACTACCCAGCGCGGCAGGCGGCCCAGAAACGGTGTCTGACACCGTTTCTGGTGGGAGTCGTTGAGGTGCAACCGGTACCGTCCCTGAAGATCAGCATCTCCGGCGTCAGGGGGATCGTCGGCGAGGCGTTGACGCCGATGTTGCTCAGCCGTTTCGCCCAGGCCTTCGCCAGCTACTGCGACGGCGGGCCGGTGCTGCTCGGCCGCGACACCCGGCGCAGCGGGCCGATGGGCTGTCAGGCGGTCATCGCCGGACTGCTGGCCGGCGGCTGTCGGGTGCTCGACGCCGGGATCGTGCCCACGCCGACCGTCCAGTACAACGTCCCCCGCCGCGGCTGTGCCGGCGGGATCATCGTCACCGCCAGCCACAACCCCGAGGAGTGGAACGCCCTCAAGCTGGTCAGTGCCGACGGCCGGTTCCTCAGCCCCTTGCAGGCCGAAGAGCTGCTCGACATCTACCATCAGGAAGAGCCTCGCGGCGCCGAGCCGCCCGGCCGGCGGGTCGAGCCGCTGACCGACGCCGTCGACCGCCACCTGGACGGGCTGCTGACCCTGATCGATGTCGAGGCCGTGCGCCGGCGGCGGTTCCGGGTCGCGGTCGACGGAGTCAACGGTGCCGGGTCGGTGATGACTCCTCGCCTGCTCGGCGCCCTGGGCTGCGAGCTGGTGGCGCTGAACCTGACCCCGGGCGGCGGGTTCCCGCACACGCCGGAGCCACTGCCCGAGCACCTGACCGAGCTCACCGCCCGAGTCGCCCAGGGCGACTGCGCTCTCGGCTTCGCCCAGGACCCCGACGCCGACCGGCTGGCCCTGGTCGACCAGACCGGCGACTGCCTGGGCGGGGAGTACGCCCTGGCGCTGGCGGTCAGGCACGTCCTCGACCGGAATCCCGGCGGACGGGTGGCGGTCAACCTGAGCACCAGCCGAGCCATCGACGACGTGGCCGCGCTCACCGGCGCGGCGGTCTACCGCTCGCCGATCGGCGAAATCAACGTCATCCTGGAGATGCTCCGGCGCGAGGCGGTGATCGGCGGGGAGGGGAACGGCGGGGTGATCTGGCCCGCGCTGCACCACGCCCGGGACAGCTTCGCCGGGATGGCGTTGATTTTGGAGCACTTGGCCACCACCGGCCGGACCGTGACCGAGGCGCTGGCCGGGGTCGGCCGGTACGTGATGCTCCGCCGCCGCGTCCCCCGGCCGCCACTGCGGGAGGTGGGGCGGATGACGGCCGCGCTGCAACGGCACTACGCGGCCGTGACCGAGGCACGCGTCGACACCCGGGACGGCGTGCGGGTCGATCTGCTGGACGGCTGGGTCCACCTGCGCGCCTCGAACACCGAGCCGATTCTCCGGCTCCAAGCCGAATCGCACGACGAGGCCATGGCCGCCCGACTGATCGACGAGGTGGCCGCCGTGGCCGGACTGACGGAGCAGCCGGCATGATCCCTGACTCGACCGCGGTACCGGGCCTGGCCGGTTGGCCGGAGTGGGCGGTGGCGCTGGTGCTCACCGCCGGGTGGTGCCTCAACGCCAGTCTGACGGTGTCCGCGGCCCGGGCGGTCGGCCTGCTGGCGGCGGCCGGGCTGGCCTTGCTGACCTGGCTGATGCTGGCCACCGGTTGGCGTGCCGACAGCGGGATGGTCTGGCTATGGTCGACCGTGGCCACGTCCCTGGCCGCCGGCACGGTCCTCCCGCTCTGGTTCCGCGTCCGGCTCGGCGCCCCGGTACACCTGGACCTGCGCCGGTTCTGGGCGATCGCCTGGCCCCTGGCCGCCCTGGTCCTCGCCGCCAACGCCGCCGTCGCCGGGCTGCGCCTCTACCTGGGCGAAGCCCTGCGCTGGGGCACCACCTACTGACGCCGGCTTCAGGCCAGGCGGTCGATCAACTCGCTGACGTCCTCGTACTCCTTGAGAAAGCCGAGGAACACCCGGCGGTGATTCTCTTCGTCGCCGAGGAGCTGGATGCACAGGTCCTGGGTGACCATGTCCACGCCGTCGGTCAGCTCGATGATCTTGCGGTACTGGCGGACGGCGCCGTCTTCGGCCTCGATCACGCCCTTGATCACCGCCACCACGTCGGTGGTGTCGGCCGGCGGCTGGAGCGACGCCTGCTCCATCTTCAGGGACATCGACCCCGGAACCGCGCCGAACAGGGTCTTGATCCGCTCGCCGAGCTGCTGGGCGTGCATCAGCTCGTCGGCGATCTCGGCGGTCAGCGACTCCTTGATCTGCGTCGCGCGCACGCCGTCGAGGTGGATGGCGTTGGCGGTGTAGTTGAGCACCGTCTCGAGCTCCGCGTTGTAGGAGCGCACCAACTCCTTGACGATCTTCTCCCGCTTGCTCTTGCCTTCCGCCATGAGTTCCGTCCTTTCGTGACTCCGCGCCGGAGGTCGACCGCGGTCTTGCCCGCGCGGGGCCGGGCTCCTGCCCGGCGGAGGAAACAGGCCGGCCGGCGGGGAATGCGCGAGCGGGAAGAAATCCTTGGCGGTCTATCTGGTGGGCATCGAAGGTGAGGTGGCGGGGCGGCGCTGGCGGCTGCGCGAAGGCGACGGCTGGCTGGGCAGCGCGGCCGACTCCCTGGTGACGCTACCGGCCGACGGCCCGGTCCGCGTAGCGCACCTGCGGGTCTCGCGGCAGGCGATTGTCCTCACCCCGCAGCCGGAGGCGGAGATCACGGTCAACGACCGGGCCATCGCCGGGCCGACCTCGCTCCGGCCGGGCGACCGGGTCGCCCTGGGCGGGCAGATCCTCGGTCTGGAGGTGTCCGCCGGCGAGGCGCGGACGGTTGCCGAAGACGACTCGGTCGGCGTCGCCCTCCCGCCGCCGGACCCGTCGAAGTGGCGGATGCTGCTGCTCCTGGTGGCGCTCATCCTGTCCATCGCGGCGGTGGCGGCGGTGATCCGGTTCGTGCCCGAGCGGATCGTCGATCCGGTGGAGAAAATCGATCCCAAGGTGCGCGAGGCGGTCCGCGCCGCCACGGTCTGGATCCGGGTGCCGGCGCAGGGGGGCGAATCAGAGGGCAGCGGGTTCGTCTCCAAGCAGGGCTACATCCTGACCAACGCCCACGTGGTCGATCCGGGAACCAAGATCCGCGTCACCTACGACGCCGGGACCGACCAAGTCCGCTCGGTCAACGCCCGGCTGATCCGCAAGGGACACGCCGGCGAGGCGGACGACATCGCGCTGCTGGCGGCGCCGACGGGTCAGATCAAGCCGCTCCCGCTGGTCGACGTGCGCGCCCTGAGCGAAGGCGTGCCGGTGGCGGCGTTCGGCTTCCCGCTCGGCTCGGCGGTGAGCACCAGCAGCCGCGGCCCGCAGATCAGCATCCGGGCCGGGCGGATCACCGCGTTGCGCAAGGATGACCTCGGCCGGATGCAGTGGATCGAGAGCGACATCGCCGCCGAGGTGGGCAACAGCGGCGGGCCGGTGGTCACCCACGACGGGAAGGTGCTCGGGCTGGCCACCATGCTGGTCGGCCCGAACCTCCGCACCGCCCGCATCGTCTCCGCCAATCTCCTCAAGCAGTTTGCCCCCGGCGCGGTGAAGTAGGGCGGCAGATCAGCGCGGCGGTCGGTCAGCTCAGGTCGACGAAGTACGTCGCCACCGCCGCGTCGAGCAGTTCGCGGGTGAGCTCGGGCGTCAGCTCGTTGAACCGGGCGATGTCCATCAACTGCAGGATCAGATCGCGCGGGTGGGTGGCCCGGAAACCGCGTCGGCCGTCGCGGTAGTGGTGGTCGACCAGGTAGTCGAGCATGTCCGCGCGGTAGTCGAGCCCCGCTTCGCCGCAGAAGTTGCGGAAGATGTCGCGGAACTGCTCCTCGGTCGGATCGCCGATCTCGATCTTGTACTTGATCCGCCGCAGGAACGCTTCCTCGACCAACTCCTTGGGCGCCAGGTTGGTGGAGAAGATGATCAGCACGTTGAACGGCAGCTTGACCTGCACGCCGCCGGCCAGAGTATGGAAATCGTACCGCTTCTCGAGCGGCACGATCCAGCGGTTGAGCAGATCCCGGGCGGGCATCCGCTGCCGGCCGAAGTCGTCGATCATGAACACGCCGCCGTTGGCCTTCATCTGCATCGGCGCGTGGTAGTGGTGGTGGGCGGTGTCCCAGACCATCTCCAGATCGTCCATGGTCAGCTCGCCGCCGACGATGATGAATGGCCGCTTGACGATCAGCCAGCGCCGGTCGGCGGACTGGGACGACTCCTCGGGCGCGACCAGCACCTCGTGGTGGGTGGGACCGAAGAGTTGGACCACCTGTCCGCCGGCCTCGACCGCGTGGGGCAGCAGAATGCCGCCGCGCATCGAGGCGCTCATCCGCTCGGAGATGAGGGTCTTGCCGTTTCCGGCGTGGCCGTAGAGGAACATCGACCGCCCGGAGTTGAAGGCCGGCCCGAGCTTGAGCAGCATGTCGTCGCTGAGGACCAGGCCGTGCATCGCCTCGCGCAGGTGGCGCTGGTTGAGCTGCTGCCACTCGGGCGCCTGGGCGCCGGCCACCGCCACGTACTCGGCCAGCGGCACCGGCGCCGGGCCGGCATAGCCGTTGCGGAGCATCACGTCGCGCGCGTAGTTGCCGCCCTTTTCGGTCAGGGCGAACTCCCAGTCCACCTCACGGACGCTGTCGCCGCGGCGCACCGCGGCCAGCATTTCGTCCTTGACCACGCGCAGCACGTCCTCGACCAGGCCCTGGTACGGCAGGCAGATTTCGTCGCAGATCTGTTTCCCGGTGAGGTTGCCGCGGATGAACAGCAGCTTGACCACGAGATCGACCAGGAACGCCTCGCGCAGCCCGCAGGTGGCGATGCCGTCCGGCGCGGCGGGCAGCTCGGGCATGGCCTCGACCGCGGCCTGCCGGCGCGCGGCCAGGAGTCGTTTGGCTTCCTCGAAGGCGGCGTTGTCTGCCATGGCTACACCAAGACGTGCGAGACCTTGACCAGGTCCGGGTCGAACATCTTGCCCGACTGCTTCTGCAGCTCCAGCAACGCTTCGTCCCGGGTCATCGCCGGGCGGTGCGGGCGCTCCGAGCACATCGCCTCGAAGGCGTCGGCGACGTGGATGATCCGGGCGCCCAACGGGATCTGCTCCCCCTCGATCCCGGGCGGGAAGCCCGACCCGTCGAAATGGGCGTGGTGGCACCGGACCATCGGCACCAAGGTCGCCAAGAACTCGATCGGCCTGAGCATGTCCGCCCCGACCTGGCTGTGATTGCGCGCCACCGACAGCTCTTCGGGCGACAGCTTGCGCGGGACGCGGAACAGGCGCTGGCTGGAGTTGATCAGCCCGATGTTGTGGATCCGCGCGGCGTACTCGATGTCGTTGATCTCTTCGTCGGTGAGGCCGATCATGCTGGCCAGCCGGCCGCTGTACTCCCTCACCCGCAGGCTGCGCCCCTTGGTGTGCGGAGTCTGCCCGTCGATGGCGTCGACGATCAGCGCGGCGGCCTTCTCAAACAGCTCCTTGAAGTCTTCGCGCCCACCGTCGAGCTTGACCGCGGCGCCCATCTCGACGGCCACGAACTCGATCACTTTGCGCACCAGCATGAACGCCCAGATGCGCAGATTGTCTTCCGGCACCGCCTTCAGCTCGGACAGGCCGAACGCCTCGACATCGTTCAGCCACTCCTCCATGATGGGCAGGCAGGAGGTTTCTAGCCGGCTCTTGAGGTCCTGCGAATCGCTGGCCGCGCCGGCGAGTCCGCCCTTACCGCTGTCCATCGCACCCTCCCGGCACACGCCGCTACCGGCGTGCGCCTCCACACTATTCGCCACGGCCGCCCCGGTCCTGCGCCGCTCGGCCGATTCTGGCCAGGGCCCAGGCGGCGTGTTCGCGAATCAGCGGCTCGTCGTCCGCCAGAGCCGCCGTCAGGGCGGGGACGGCCGCCGGATCGCCGCGGTTGCCCAGCACCACGCAGACGTTGCGGAGCAGGCCGCGCCGCTTCGGGCGCGACAGGGGGCTGCCGGCGAAGCGCGACCGGAAGCCGGCCTCGGACAACGAAAGCAGGGCGATCAGGTCTTCCGTCGGGTCGTCGGGTCGCGGTCGCAGCGCCGGGTCACTGGCCGCGACGGGGAACTTGCGCGACCAGGGGCAGACCTCCTGGCAGACGTCGCAGCCGAACAAGTGGTCGCCCAGGCCTTCGCGCAACTCCAAGGGGATTGGGCCGCGGTGCTCGATGGTCAGGTAGCTGAGGCAGCGCCGCGCATCGAGCCGGTACGGCCCGCGAAAGGCGGCGGTGGGGCAAGCGTCCAGGCAGCGGGTGCAGGAGCCGCAGTGATCGGCCAGCGGCTCGTCGGGCTCCAGCTCGAGGGTCGTCAGGACCACGCCTAGCAGCCACCAGGTGCCGCCGTCGCGGCTCAAGAGCAACCCGTTCTTGCCGATCCACCCCAACCCGGCGCGGGCCGCCCACTGCACCTCGAGGATGGGTCCCATGTCGACGTAGGCGCGGGCGCGGGCGCCCAGCTCCTCGACCGCCGCGACGACGGGCTTCAGCCGCGTCGAGAGCACCTGGTGGTAGTCCTCGCCCCGCGCGTAGCGCGCCACCGGGCCGCCGTCGTCGTCGGTCCAATAGCTCTCGGCGACCACCACCAGGCTGCGCAGGCCGGGCAGGATCTCCGCCGGGTCGCGTCGTTTGGCGACCGCATCCGGCCGGGCCAGCCAGGCCATGTCGGCCTGGTCGCCGCGGGCCAGGGCGGCGAGGAACGACTCGAACCGCTCCGCCGGTGCGGCCGGAGCCACGCCGACCCGAGCGAACCCGGCCTGGCGGGCGGCTTCTTTCACCGCCGCGGTGCGCGCGAGTCGAGTCAGTTCCACGGTCTCAGCGTCCTGCCGGGCCAAGATCCCGGCCGAGTGTTATGTTGACCCGGACAACTGGCACACGCGTATCATACTAAGTTTCGTGCGCCGCCGCCTCGGCGACGGTGGATGTGGGTGCCGCACCCGAGAGCAACCGATGCCGCGTCGTGCTCGGCGCGCCATCTGGAGATAGTCATGAACCGCAACTTGTTGGCCGTCTTGATGGGACTGGCCCTGGCGACGTCGTTGAGCGTGGCGCTGAGCAGTCCGAACCGGACCAGGAATGCGCGCACGGTCAGCGCGGACGCCGCCGCCCTGCCGGCCGGCTGTCCCACCCAGGCCGAGCCGGGTTGCTGCCCCGGAAAGACCGGCCACGACCCCATCGACGACTTCGATACCCGGTCCGCGAAGCCGGCCGCGCCGGCCGCGGACCCGGCCAAGCCCTAACCCGCAGCCCTCACCGAAAACAACCACGGCCCGCTCGAGCGAGCGGGCCGTGTGATTCGTGGCGTCGGCAGCGCTCAGCGCGGCGGGCCGGGCGGGCCGGGCTGACCCGGCTGACCGGGTTGCGCCGGCTGGCGCGGGATCTCGGCGAACGGCTTGACCTTCACCGTGACGGTGGTGCTGCCGGGCTCCTTGAGCTTGTCCTTGTCCCGGGCGGTGAGCTTGACCTGGTACTCACCGGCCTTGACATAGAGGTGGGTGGCCAGCGGCTCGTCGGTCTCGTCGCTGTCGCCATCGCCCCACTCCCAGACGTAGTCGACCACGCTCAGCCCGGCCTCGACCACGCATTCCAGCTTGATCTCCTGCCCGACCACCGCGTCGACGGCGGCCGGGCCGAGGAGCTGCGGCCGGATCGGCACTTCGTCGGTGACCAACCGGACCTGGCCGACGTAGAAGGCGTCCTTGGTGTCGCCGAACAGGCGAAGCCGGTTGAGCTTCGACGGCTTGCGCTCGTTGACCAGGATGAAGCTCTTGATGGGCACGAACACGCGCGTCCAGCCGGGATGCACCTCGTAGGCGTAGTCGAAGTAGAAGTCCTCGACCACCACCGGACCGCGGTCGGTGTCGAGGATGATCCGCAGGCTGCGCGTGGCGGGCGGGCCCTTGACCTGCGCCGGTGGCGCCTGACCGCCCTCGGGCGGCGGACCTGCCTCGGGCGGCGGCGCGATGGGATTGCCGGCGGCGTCGACTCCTCCGGCGGCCGGCACCGGCGGCGGGGCCATGCCCGGCTCCGGGATCGCCGGAGCGGGAGCGGCCATGCCCGGCGGCTGCGCCTCGGCGCCCGGCGGCGGACCGGGCGGCATCGCGCCGGGCGCGCCTTCGGGCGGCGCCTCACCGCCACCGGCCGGGCCGGCCGCCGGCTGCGGCTTGGCGAAGAAGACGATGTCCATCTGCAGGTACGACAGCTCCGGCCGCTCGAAATACGACTCGACCTCCGGCGGGGTGGCGAAGTCGAACCGGGCGCCGCGGTAGTAGCCGTCGGTGTAGACCAACAGGGAGCCGATGCCCTCGGCCAGACCCTCCTCCGCCTCGGACACGGTCCCGCTGCCCCACGCGCCGACCTTCAGGCCGTGCGGGTTGCCCTCAACCTTGCCGCCATAGAGCACCAACGGGTGCAGCTCGGGGATGTTGTCGGCGGCCAGCGGGTCGATCACCTTGCCCGACTTCAGCTCGGCCAGGCGCGCCTGCAGCTTGGCCAGCTTGGCCAGGTCGGCCTTCTGATCCTGTTCCAGCTTGCCCCGGACCGTGGTCGGCTGAGGCGGTCCGCCGGCGCCTTCGGCACCCGGAGCACCCGGCTGGCCCGGCGCGGCCATCCCCGGCTCCGGCGGCGCGGCCCCTGGCTCCGGCGGCGCCACCACGCCCGGCGCGGGAGGCGCGCCCGGCGCACCCGGCGCACCCGGCGCGCCACCGACCGCCGGCTGTTCCAGCAAGAGGTCGGGCGGCGTCTTGGCGATCTCGGCGGCGCGTGCCTGGAGGATCTGCAGCAGGGCCTTGATCTGCCGCTCGACGTCGCGGATCTCCTTCAGCTTCTTGGCGTCGGGACCCTTGACCGCCGACTCCTTCTCTTGCCCTGGCGCGGGGCCGACCAGCTTAGCCAGCTCGGCGTCGATGGCGGCCACCTTCTCCTTGAACTTGTTGACCTGCGCCTGGATCTTCTCTTTCTGCGCCTGCGGCGGGTTGGTCGCCAGGAGCTGCTCGGCCGCCTCGATGTTCTTCTGAAGCTGCGCCTTCTGGTCTTGCAGCTCCTTCACCTTGGCGTCCTCGGCCTGGGCCAGGACCGGCAGCACCGCGGCCAAGACCGCCACGGCCGCGATCAGCACTCGTACCATCCTCGTCGCCATGTCGCTCCCCTCACTCGCTGGTCGGACCGTCCGCGGTAACCGTCACCGGCAGGCCGTCGCCCAGTTGGTCCAGCGCGGCCAGGCTCTCCTCGCCGCCATCGATCCAGCCGACCACCGCCACCGGACTGGCCGGTCGGATCTCGTCCCCCACGCTCAACGGCGTGGGGCCGAAGAACAGGCACAGCGCCCGGCCCGGGGGCCAGAAACCGACCTCGCCCCGGTGGACCGTGCTCGCGGTCGCCTCGCCCGAATCGCCCGACGCCGGGGTGCCGAAGTAGACCTCCTGACCCCAGCGGTTGGTCCGGCTGTCGAACGGCGCCGCCGCCGCCACGCCGGCCGCCGTCGCGGTCTCGTTCAAGGCGACCGTCAGATCGATGTTACCCAGCCGGAGGCGCAACCGTTTACCCATCAGCCGCGCTTATACCACGTCGCCTGCCGGCGGGCAAGCGGGCGGCCCACCCGGCGACGGAGGCCGAGACCCGAACAGTCACCGGCGCCGCTCGCCGACTGCCGACCGCCGTCGCTCGCCGTGGCCCTCCGTCTGCCCAGGTCTCAGGCGCTGTCGGTGAACCGGTAGCCGATGCCGCGCACGGTCTGGATCAACTCGTCGTTGTGCTCGCCCATCTTGGCCCGCAACCGGCGGACATGGACGTCGACGGTGCGCGTGCCGCCGTAGTAATGCTCGCCCCAGACCAGGCTGAGCAACATCTCGCGGGTGTAGGCCACGCCGCGGTGGGTGGCCAGGAAGCGCAGCAGCTCGAACTCCAGCCGGGTCAGCTCCATCGGCTGGTCGTCGCAGTAGGCCTGGTACGCCGCCAGATCCAGCCGCAGCGGGCCGATGCGGAGGGTGTCGTCGCCGGCGATGGAGCGCAGCCGCCACTGTACCATCCGGACCCGGAGCTCGACCTCCTCGGGCCCGAACGGCTCGACCAGCAGATCGTCGAAGCCCTGGTCCGGCTGCACCCCGCCAAGCAGCGCCGGGGTGGCCACGACCAGGATCGGCAGAAGCTGAAAGCGCGGGTCCGTGCGGAGCTGCCGGCACAGTTTCAGCCCGGCCGGCCCGTCGGCGACCAGGTCGATGATGGCCAGGTCCGGCGGCTGGGCGTAGACCGTCTCGAGGAACGCCATGGCCTGCGGCGGCGTGTACACCACGTAGCCGAGACGGCCCAGCGAATAGCGGCAGTTGTCGACCAGCGTGCCCCGGTCGCCGAACACGTAGATGCGGTTCACCGGCTGCTTCCGTCACGGCCTCGCCCATTATACTGCCACGGTGTTACGCGCCCGACAGGAGCCGGGTTCATCATTCGGTAATCTGGCCGCCGCGCGGGCGCTGGCGCTGGAGGCGGACCTTGCCACAGTGCGGGCAGAGCCACTTGCGCTGCTTGTGGAAGGTGCCCGGCAGCTCGCGCATCGGGTGCCGGCAGCGGGGGCAGGTCACGGCGTGCTCTGCGGGCCGGTGCGCAGGTTGACCACGCGCCGGCGCGGGTCCCAGCGGACCTCGATCCCCAGCGCGCTGCCGAGCACGCGGACGGGGATCATGACGTCGTTGTAGACCTCCTGCGGCGCGGGATCGCTATGGATTTCGGCGCCGTCGATGAAGATCCGGATGTCCTGCGGGCCGATGAACGAGAAGATCCCCGCGACCAGGTTGTCGGCGACCTTGAGGCGCCAGCTCTCGTGACGCATGAGGGCCTCAACCTCGGGATTGGAGAGGTGATCGATCTCGACCACCACGGCGGGGCATTGGGGGAAGCGGAGGATCGGCTCCTCGCCGATGACGCTGCGCGACCACGGCGTGCGCGGGAAGCGACGCAGCAGACACTCGGCCAGGAGCCGGCTCTCCTCGCTGCCGTCGAGGTACACGCAGCGTGCCCCGTAGGCCTGGGGATTGGCGTCGAAGGCGCAGTGAAGAGAGAGGACCATGTCGACGTCGTACGGCTCGTCGGCAATGCGGGCGGCGAGCAGGGCGGCGGCCTCATCGCCGTGGCCGGCGGGCTGCTCCATCAGCTCGGCGGCGATCATCCGGCGGGTCAGCGCGGCGGCCAAAGCCCGGGCGACGCCCTCGACGACCTCGCGCTCAGACAGCCCGCCGCCACCGGACCGGCCCCGGTCGTCGGCGCTGTGGCCGGGATTGAGGATGACTTTCATCGTGCCGGGGTGACCGGTCGGCCGCCCTGTTTCGGGACCATGGCCGAGCGCCCGCTCAGATCACGATGCGCTCGTCGTCATCCTGCGGGTTCTCGAGATCCTCGAAAATGCGCTTGACGAAGGTCAGCAGCTCCATCGGGTTGAACGGCTTGGTCAGGTAGCAATCGACCCCGGATTGCCAGCCCTTGAAGACGTCGGCGTCGTTCGACTTCGCGGTGAGCATGATCACCGGAATCTCGGCCGTCGCGTCGTTGGCCTTCAAACGCTTCAGGGTCTCCATGCCGTTGAGCTGCGGCATCATCCAGTCAAGCACGATCAGATCGGGCGTCTCCTGCGCCACCAAATCCAGCGCCTGCTGCCCATCGTTGGCGGTCATGACTTCGTAGCCCGCGCGCTCGAGATTGACCTGGATCAAGCGCACGATATGCTTCTCGTCATCCACCGCCAGAATCTTCTTCGCCATCGTCGCCTCGCTCCCCAGCCAGTGGCTCCTCGCCGAGCCGCCCTGTCGTGACGGCTCAGACCTCTTCGGCCAGCACCCGCTCGATGACCAACATCAAGTCCGCCGGGTCAAACGGCTTCGTCATGTAATAGTGCACACCTTCGGACCAGCCGCGCAAGACCGAATCGTCGTCGGAGCGGCCGGTCAGCATGACTACCGGAATGTCCGCCGTGTCCGGATTGCCTTTCAGCTCGCGCAGCACCTCGAATCCGTCGAGCTTGGGCATCCCGACATCCAGGATGATCACGTCCGGCCGCTGTTGCGACACCGCGGCCAGGGCCGCCTCGCCGTCCTTGACCCAGCCGACCTCGTAGCCGTGCAGGGTCAGGTTGATCTCGATCAGCCGCCCCAGAGCGGTCTCGTCTTCGGCCACCAGTACGCGCATAGCTCTAAAGATCCGCGCCAGGCCGGCTCTCGCCGCGCTGCGGAGTATACCATACCGCCTTCAGCGCCGTCAAAATGCCGCTCACCCTCCGTTCGCGGTGACCTGCACCGTGACCAGGCCGTAGCCCTTCTGGTCGCCCTTGGTCACTTCCACCACCACCTGGTAGCTGCCCGCCGCGGGGTAGGTGTAGGCGTGCGACGGGCTCGCCGCG
>JAANMW010000434.1_pt1 | contig 48384 bp, 44 predicted proteins | sample 7279671 | NCBI WGS metagenome assembly JAANMW01 (sample SAMN14094541, study PRJNA606508) | bioreactor metagenome | isolation source: A lab-scale SPAN reactor treating ammonium-rich wastewater day 247 | place: Ireland: Galway | collected 2017-09-19 | reverse complement strand
TACAGAGGTTTCTTCGTTTAGGCAAGAGCAGAGCGGCCAGGGCCCCGCCGAACTCTCAGATAATCAGCCTAAGGCTCTCAAATAACTCGCCTCGCGGCACCATGCCCGCTCGCTCCTCTTGGGACATCCACTGCGTTTCTTTTGAGATGTCTGTGCGGATGTCTCGGACTTCTTGCATCACAGGATCGTGTCCGCCTATGAGATCTAGCTTCCGAGAGCTCCGGCTGCCCTGGCAAGCGGCACCCGCTTCCAGTGCTCGGCGATCGCCTCCTGGTGGATCACAGGCAGGTGGTCGCGGGCCGCCGGCCACGCTGCGCACATTGACTCCAATGTTGCAATTGCGACCTGCTCGGCGCGTTCGGGATCTTGCCCGAGCTGAGAAGCGACTCGGCGAAGAAGCGCCCTGTCAACCTGCGCTGGTTCTCGAGTCGATCCCAGTTTCAATGCCATTTCTCGGTCCACACCGGGCCAGGACACGGTCGCGACCTGGTCATAGACCGGGGAGAGCGAGGGCGACCTTCCGTCCGGGTACACGAGCGACCAGTTCTTGAGATGTGCGTCGTGATTGCCGATTGCAATCGCAAAGATAAGCCGGCGAAGTTGCTCCTCGTAACCGGATGGGCCCAGAATGGCCGCTGTCACTCGGAGAAGAGCATCGGCTTTCGCATCGTACTTTCGCTCCGGCATCCATCCGAAGACCTGAGCGAAGTCCTCCTGGTGAATCTTGTTCCCTCCAACTCGATCGTATCGGCGAACGGCCAGACCTCTCGGGTGCTCGGAAACCAGTCCACGAAGAGAGTCGAGGCTATCCGGCCCGACCACCATGAGCTCGGGCACGTCCAAGCCGATCGCGCGGGCCCATTCGAGCATGGCGAACTCGTTCTCTACCAGACCCGGGTAAGCCGTGGACTCGATTTTGACGATCCATTCTCCACCCAGTCCAGAAGCCGGAAAGGTCAACCGGTCGCCCTCCCGCACCATCGAAAACTTGAGTTGCACTCCGGCCAGCGAGAACCTCAATGCCCCGGTCGGAGCGGTCTGCGTCTGCGGATCGAAAGGAGGCTCCGGCCCCGTTTCGATTTCGACCTGGTCCTCGACCCGAACGAACTCGACTGCACCGGGAAGGTCGAGCCCCAGGGCTGACAGCAGCTCGGGATCGGAAGGGTTCTCCAAGCCGAGGCTGCGAACGATCACAGATCGTAATGGGCCACCAGATTCCGGAAGGAGATTGGCCAGGAAAGCAGGCAACTGACCACTGCGCCCCCCCCAGCGAGTGCGCGTCAGATCGTCCTCGAATTGTTGGCCCAGCGTCGGACGCGGTGACATCTCCCGATATGCCGCATCTGGCCGTATGCCAAGTAAGCCGCGGATGTTCTCCACCAGAGTTGCGACCGGAGTTCCGGCCAGGCGAACCTGGTAGGAGCTCACGCGACTTCGTCGAGCGAAGTCAGGTATTCGATGGAAGGCCGGTCGCGGTCCAGCGGATCCCAACAGGCCATACCAAGCAGACGGTCATGAATTTGTGCTCGCCTCAAGGACAAGAACAGGTCCTTCTTCCCCTGACGATAGGCCCGCGTGGCCTCTGAAGTGATAGCGTGTGAGGCAAGAATACTCTCGTTGTCATCCTGGCGCTCTCCCTGGAGTCGAGCCTCCAGCAAGTTGCGCAGTTGAGCCAACGAGGGAGGGTGCAGGAGCCGATTGGCGTTGTCTGGCTCGCCACGGATCACTCGCGGCAAAGAGCTCAGGCCGTGATTCTCGACCAGGTGGGCCAGTTCGATGCAAGCCCCGTCCGCAAGATTTTCCGGTTTGAAAAGCGATAGGCCAAGGAGGACCAACCGACAGCGCGCTGAGCGTGTGTCGGAGGCACCGTCAAGCCTGAGCTCGGTCCGAACGCTTGCGGCATGCTGCAGCATGGCCTGGATGCTGGCCTGCTCGTCCTCAGTGATTTGCGCCACGGCGTGTCGTCGGAACGTGCGCTCCTCGAAGCCCCCCACCGCCGTGAGGACCCGCCAAAGCCAACGGGAAAGAAGTGTGATCGAGCGTCCTGAGGGCTCGGGATGAAGGAGGAAAAAGCGTGCCAGGCTTTCGAGCACCAGCATTCGCGGCAGGAAAGCAATGTGGGGGATATGCGAGCGACGGAGAAAAGCTATAACCCGTGGCAACACCTCAGCCCCCTGCTGAGCGGCGCCCTCCAGGATCGAACGGTCTTTGTCCAGATATTGACCCAGAGGTCTCGTCACATCCAGGCCCCGCATCGCAAGAATAACCGGAGTGAGAGATTCCACCGCTATCTTGCCAAAACCTAGATTCGATAAGTGGGAAGCCAGCTCGGCCAGGGTCGTCATGTCGCCGCTCCCATCGTGGCCGTAGAGCGCGTCATAAACATCGGGCCAGTCGAGCGGCTTGCCACTCTTATTGATGCGGTAGAAAATCTCTCTCAGCACATCCTCATCTCCGGTCTCGACCGTGTAGACCGGCACCTCGTATTGCCGGATACGCGTTCCTGCCTCGAAGAGAGCTGAGCGGTAAGCGCGATTTGCGCCGTAGGCCCACTCGTGAACGAATTCGCTGAGCTCAGTGGCATCCAGGAGGTGGGGAAGGGCCACCCAATGGTCTGGGACCTCGCCCTCGGAGCCGGGGGTATGGAACGTCTCCTCGGCGGGGTCGAAATACACAACATACGGATCGACCGGTCCTCGTGGCAGCGGGACAGGTCGGCTCAGCGAGGCGGTCAGAGCGACCAGCCGTTGCTGGCCATCCACCACCCAGCGCGCATCCGCCCGTTCAGGTACCTCCAGCCGAAGTGGTCCCAGATAGACTGTCCCCTGTGCCGCAATCCGTTTCCAGAAGAGCAGCGAGCCGATCGGCAGCCCTTTTCGCAGACTGTCGAAAAGGGCCAGCACGTTGTCTGCCCTCCACTTCAGGCCTCGCTGGAAGTGTGGCACACGGATCTGGCCTTCCAGTGCCCTGGCCACCAGGCGCTCAATGGAGACCGCTCCCGCTTCTGGGGGTCGTCCAAGCTCCAGCTTTCGAGAGTTCGAGCGGTCGGCCATGACTTCGGGTAGTTTCTGGGCTGGCCCTATGAATCCTACTCAATGTCAGGGTGCGCAGACAGGTCAGGCTCCAGATTACTCACCACTGCTGTGCTAGATATTTCGCCGAGCAGCGTGTGGAATGCCCCCGGGCAGAGTGGCACTTCCTGTCACCTCCCGCGAGTATGCTCAAGTTGTCCCCGGAAACACCCTGGAGGAGGGCATGGCATGCAGAACACCCCCACCGCCAACCACGTCCAATCCCCAAAGATGCGTCCGAGCCTGCACACGCTGATCGGGCGGCAGAGCTTCAGCTCAACAGGGATACAGGCCGATGCGGACAGCCTGCGCCCGGGGACATCAGGCGACGGGACCTCTATCGTTTTTGACTCACAGGCCTTCAACCTGATCCCCGAAAAGACTACGGGATTTTTTGATACTTACTTGCGTAACCGGCTGACTCCCACGACCCAGCGCGTCAGTGTGGATTCTGCCGGGAACCAGAGCAATGGAGACAGCGGCCGGGCAACCGTGTCAGTCGGGGGGTTAGTGGCCTTCGACTCCGACGCAACCAACCTGGTCGCCAACGACATCAACAACCAGGTGGACGTCTTCCGCCACGCTTACCAGGCCGGCCAGACCATCCTGGTAAGCGTGTCCACCGGCGGCGGTCAGTCGGATGGATTCTGCGGTCTCTCGTCCATCTCCGCAGACGGGAACCTGATCGCCTTCGCGTCCGGAGCCACCAGTCTGGTGCCGGGTGGCCTGCCCGGGGTCGGTGACGTCCTGGTGCGCGATGTCGCCGCCGGCGTGACCAGCCGGGTCAGCGTCGACTCGGGGAACAACCCGGGCAACGATGACAGTGGAGCCCCCCGAATCTCCGCCGACGGGCGCTTCGTGGCCTTCTGGTCCGACGCGAGCAACCTCGTGCCGGGCGACACCAACGGCCTGCGAGACGTGTTCGTCCACGACCGCCTGACCGCCAGACCACCCGCGTCAGCATCGCCACCGACGGCGCTCAGGGCGATGGCCTGAGTGGCGGCACGGGGCAGGAGCCCGACAACACCCTGGACATCTCCGACGACGGCCGCTTCGTCGTCTTCCAGTCCGAGGCCAGCAACCTCGTCCCCGGCGATACCAACGGCCTCTCCGACATCTTCCGCCACGACCGCCAGACCGGCCTCACCGCCCGCCTCAGCGTGGCCACCGGCGCGGTCCAGTCCAACGGGCGCTTCCGACACCCCCAGGATCTCCGGCGACGGCCGCTTCGTCGTCTTCGTCTCCCACGCCACCAACCTCGACCCCCGCGACCAGAACGGCCTGGCCGACGTCTTCGTCCACGACACCCAGACCGGCGAGACCCGCGCCCTGAGCCTCAACCTCGACGTGACCAATCATCTGCACCGGGGACGTGACGCTGAACGGTGGGGGATCGTTGAGCACGACCAACATGGCCGCCGTGGTGGCGCGGGGGAAGGTGACCCTGAGCGGGGCTTATATCTGGACGGGAACCTGACCGTGAAAGGCGGGGTCACCGGGCGCGGGGCCATTCTTCGGAGGTTGGTCTACCGACACCGGGACGGAGGCCTCCCACTTAAAGCTGGTGGGAGCGTTCGTGCACCGGGCCGCCTCGGGAGGCCCGACCATGCGGGAGCAACCCGTCCGCGTGAGGCCGCCGCGTTCGCCCCGCCTCGGCGCACTCACTCGTCACTCAGACATGTTCAGAAGATGCCCCCACAGCGCAGTCGAGCCCGGCCCCGACCAGGAGCCGGCCCTTCGGATCAGATAGAAGGGACGCTCTCGAACAAACTGCTTGCCACCGACAGGACGCACCAGATCGGCTTCTTCTTCTCGCCTCGTCGACCAGGAGGACAAAATTGCCATTCCAAGCCCCGCAAGAACCGATTCTTTGATGGCCTCCGAGCTGGCCAGCTCGAGAACCCGCTCAAAGCAGCCAAACCAGTCGCCTAGCATGGCTTCCGCATGCTCTCGCGTGCTTGAGCCTCGGGGCCGTAAAATCAGGGTCTGGGTAGCCAGGCGCTCCTTCGTGAGACGGCGCTGGCCCGCCAGCGGATGATTCGAGGCCACGACCAGCTTCAGCTCGTCGGTGGCCACCAGGTGCTTCTCTAGCTCGAGCCGGCTGTGGTATGGGAACTCGCCGACAACGCCCAGAGACGCCTCCGTGCGCTCGATCAATCGGTAGACCTCTCGGCTTGAGGTGATCATCATGCGGGGGGTAAGCAGTGGATGGCTCCGAGCAAATTCACTCAGCCGAGCCGGAAGCAAATAGGCTCCCGGCGTGCTCGAGGCGGCCAGGGGAACATCCCCCCTCGGCTCTCCCAGAACGGCCGCTTCCACGTGCTCGAGCTGCCCTAACAGCAAGTTTGTCTCACGAAGCAGGGCGGTGCCCGTTTGGGTGAGCCTGAGACCGCCAGATAACCGTTCGAAGAGGGGCTGCCCAAAGCGCTTCTCCAGACTCTGAATCTGCGCGGAGACCGCCGGCTGGCTGATCCCCAGCTCCTCCGCAGCCCGAGTAAACCGGCCAGCTCGCGCGAGAATCTGGAAGACACGCAGAGGATAAAGATTGTAATTCGACTTCATAGAAGATAATGCTTATGGATCCTATAAGGAATATACGCTTGGATTTATAGTCAGGACGAGTTATCCTGCAAGGCATGGACCACCAGACCATCGAGCAGCTGGAGCGGAAAGTTCAAGCGGCCTACTCGGCCATCGCCCAGGAGCCCCAGGCCAGGCACTCTTTTCCGGTCGGGCGCGCGCTGGCTGAAGGAGTAGGCTATCCGGCCGATCAGCTCGACAGCTTGCCCAGCAGCACTGTGGAAAGCTTTTGCGGCGTCTCAAACCTGGCGGCCCTGTTCGAGCTTGAGCCAGGAGAGCGCTTCTTGGACCTGGGATGCGGAGCAGGGCTCGATCTTCTTCTGGCTGGCCGCTCTGGCGCCCACGGGGTCGGCGTCGATTTTAGCGACGCGATGCTGGAGAAAGCCCGGCTGGCCGTGGACCTTACAGGTCTTTCCGAGACCGTTCGCCTGCTGAAAGCCGACGCCTGGAATCTCCCTTTTCCCGAGGCCAGCTTTAACGTTGCTTTGATCAACGGACTGTTCAATCTCAATCCCCAGCGCTCGGCCATTTTTCACGAGCTGTCACGGGTCTTGCAGCCAGGCGGACGCCTTTACGCAGCTGAGATCGTTCTCGAAGAGCCGCTCCATCAATCGGACCGGGAAGATCAGAGCAACTGGTTCCGCTGAATAGCCGGTGCAAAGGAAGGCGGCGCCTTCCTCCAGGAGTTTCGCGAGGCAGGCTTTGCCGAAGTGCGGCTGGTTCGGCACCTGCGCAATCTTCGCACCCGTGATCCGAGAGCTCGCGTCGCCGAAGTCATCGTCCGGCGCTAATTTAAGACAGGTCCGGCCGCAACCCCCCCACGCTCTCGGGGCCCCTTAGCCCCGCCCGGACCTCTACAATCTGTCGGGGCATCGCGCAGCCGGGAAACCGGGTTTTCCAGGGGAAGACCGGTGGGGGCCAGTGCGGTCAGGGGCCGGGTAACGCCGACGGAACGAGGTCGGACGGGATCATTGCTCGTACCTCCACTGTTGGCTTGCCCTGGCTCTACACCGTTGAGCCTTCGCGCCCCGAGCCCGGACACCGAGGAGGTGCGGCCTTATTCCGCCTGCTGGCGAATCCCGTAGCGGTCCAGGTCGTGGTTCTCGGCCAGGTCCTGGGCCGCCCGGCGCAGGGTGGCCTCGGACAGGTCGCTGACCAGGAGCAGATCCTCGCACACGAAGTGGGTCATCCCCTCGGCCTTCATCAATCGCTGCACCTCGCCCGGAGTGAAGGCGGTGAAAGCGTAGGTGCGCCCGTCTTCCAGGGTGAGCAGCAGATCGGTGTTGCCCTCGGCGGGGTTCTCCACCTCGCCGATCCACAGCGAGCGAATCATCTCAGGTCGAACTCGCGGCGCAACAGGGAGATGGCCGAGTCTTCATTGGACTTGTTGCACACCACCAGCCACTGGGGCAGTTCGTCCTTCATCCGGTAGAAGATGCGCGTGCCCTCGCGCCCGCGCAGATAGCAGATGCCCTTGCCCAGAGTCTTGGTGCCGATGCCCGGGTTGCGATTGCCGGCGTCGAACTGATCGATCAGACGGGCTCCCTCCGCCTCGTGGTTCTGACCGATCTTGAAAGCTTTGAGAAATCCGGGCGAGGCCATGGCCTGATCGAGCGAGGTGAGCGGCTTGCGACTCGCCTCCTCGGCGGCGGCCGCGGCCGTCTCCAGGGTCTGCCAGTCGCCCCCCTCGGCCAGCAGATCGCGAGCCTGGCCCTTGTTCTTGCGAGCCCAGGTCATGGTGTCCACCATCTGGTCGAGCCTGGCTCCGGCCTTGCCGGGGTCGGGGACGGTCAGGGCGTCGAGCAGGGCCAGGGTGCCGTGGTTGCGCACCTCCTCGGGAAGCTGGGGGAAACGCTGCTTGATCTCGGCCAGAGCGGGATGATCGGCCAGCGGGGTGGAGGCGGCCGACTGCAGGATCCAGCTCATCTCCTCTAACGTGTGAGGAGCCTGCTCCATGGCCAGGGTCACCGGCACGGGAGCCTGCGGCGCGGAAGCGGGAGCAGGAGCAGGAGCAGACCTGGGAGCTTGCTCAGGAGCGGTGACGCTCGGCAGGCTCAGATCGGCCAGGTCGCCGCCGGGAGCGGCAGTTTCCGGCTGACCCACCGCCTGCGGAGGCTGGGCGGCGCTCTTGACCGGGGCAAGAAACGGGGTGGAGCCGAGGGAGGTGAGGGCATTCACTGCCAGGAGAGTTCTCCTTTCACGGGCGCGAGTCCTGGCGTTGGCGCTGGGCCAGGATCACGCGCCAGTAGCCCTTCACGACCCCGGGAAAGGTCTCGTAGTAGTCGGCCCGGGCCGCTTGTCCCGGGGCCGAGAGCCGACTGGCCACGCGCTGGGCTTCGATGGGGCTGTCGCCGCGGTAGACCACGTCCACGGTCAGATAGCCCTGCAGGAAGGCCGTCGGCGGGGGAGCCTGGGCCACGGGCGCGGGGGCCGGAGCCAGGTCGCGGAAGGGGCAGAAGCTGATGGGGCCGGGAAGGGGGGCGTCCGGGGCCAGCAGCTCCTGGCGTACCTGGGCCGCCGTCTGGAATCGGTCCTCCTTGCGCGTCTGCATCAGCTTGAAGACCAGCTTCTGCCAGCGCGGGTCGCTCAGCGGGCGCAGGCTCTCTTCTCCCGAGGCGAGCCGCACCGCGTCGGGAGGGGTGGAGCGGGTGATGAGGGCGTACAGGGTGGCCCCCAGCGAGTAGAGGTCGCTGCGCGCGTCCGTGCCGGCGCCGTACTGCTCGATGGGAGCATAGCCCGACGAGCCGAATCCCCGCAAGAGCTCGGTGGTGCCCCGGCCGGGGAGGTGGGTGCGGGCGATGCCAAAGTCGATCAGCTTGAGCCGTCCCGTGGACTTCTCCAGCATCAGGTTGGCGGGCTTGAGGTCGCGATAGAGCACCCGCTGGCCGTGCAGGTACTCCAGCGCGTCCGCGATCTGCAGGGCCCAATCGGTGATGAGCTCGGGGGAGAGCTGGCCGGGGGCGGTATCGAGCACCGTCTGCAGGTCCCGCCCCTGGATGAAGTCGGTGACCAGGTAGGCAAGTCCCGCCTGCTCGAAGCAGTCGCGCACGCGCACCAGGCCGGGATGCTCCAGGCGAGCGAGCAAGCGCGCTTCCTGCAGCAGCACCCGGGTCATGGCCGGGCGATCGGAGGGGCTGACGTGGCTCAGGTCGAGCTGCTTGAGGGCCACCTGCTGCCCCAGGCGGACATCCGTGGCGCGATAGACGGTGGACATTCCACCCCGGCCCAGCACGTCCTCGATCCGATAGCGACCCGCCAGCATCTGAGGCCCATGCTAACAGCCCGAGTTTAACGTTTGCAGTGTACAGGTTTTAACAGACGGTTAACAGTAGCGACTGTTCGGGGGAGTAGGCTACGGGCCATGCAGGTCAGCCAACTCAAGAACACCCCCTATCAGCGGATCAAGAATTCCCCGCCCGGCCGCTTCGTGCGCGAGAACAAGCTGGCGACCGGTGCGGTTGCCGTGGGGGGAGCCATCGTGTTGGCGGGAGGAGCCGTGCAATCCACGGCCGTGGCCCGGGTGGCCGAGTATGGCGTGATTCCCGCCGTGGGCGCGGGGATGGCGGTGGTCGGCTTTGCCGCCGCCCACGACGCGGTGGTCAACGACCTGGGCCGGCGCAACGGCCTGGCCGCCGCCAAGCTGGCGGCCGGCACCCTGTCGGGCCTTGCCGGGGTGCAGATCGTGGGCATGAGCTACGACATCCCGGTCCTGGAGCGAGCTCTGACCGGCCCCCTGGAAGCCCTTTCCGACCACGGTCTGGCGGTGCTGGGCACCGGCGTGGCCGGGGGCGGAGTGGCCGCCGGAGTGCTGGCCGCCCGCCAGTTCAAGCAGGCCTTCGGCCAGAGCGAGAATCGCCCTCGTCACGCCGCTCTGGGCGTGGCCGCCAGCCTGGGCTCGGCCGGCGGGCTGCTGGGAGGCACCGAGCTGATCGCTCGCCAGTATGGCATCGCAGGATTGAACCGTGCTTTCACCGGCACCGTCGAGCACCTGGCCCAGAGCCCGGCCGCGGCGGTGGGCGGAGGCGCCCTGCTCCTGGCCGGGGCCGGGGTGCTGGGAGCTGAGGCCGTGGGAAACTTCCGCAAGGGCGGCAATGACCTCCTGACTGTGGCCGAGGGGATGGGCGCGGTCAGCGCCGGCCTGGGCGGCCTGGAGCTGATCGGACACGGTGCCCGGGTGCCTGCTCTGCAGGGTCTTTTGACCCACAACGCCGACCTGGTGGGCTCGGCGGCCCTGTCGGTGGGGGGCCTGGCGGTCGGGCGACTGGCCCTCAAGGACGCTCAGGGGAACGGGCTGGGGGTGAAGAGCAGCCTGGCCCTGGGAGCTGCCGCCGTGATGGTGCCGGGTGGCCTGATGGTGGGCGCCGAGAGCCTTGGCATGATGGCCGCCGTGGATGTGTTGAGCCGGGGCACCCAACTGGGGCTGGGGGCCGGGCTGGGCCTGACCACCGTTGCCCTGGGTAAGAACGCCGTGCAGGCGGCCCGCAAGGGCGAGGTGGGCTCGGCCCTGTTCCAGGGAGTGGTGGGCGCCGGCACCGCCACCGGCAGCCTGCTGGTGACCGGGGACGCTCTGGGGATCGAGGCCATCAGCCGGCTGGGCCAGAAACTGGCCGATGCTACCATCGAGCCCCTGGCCGAGCACGTGCTCTGGCCCACGGCTCGTTTCCTCTTCGAGAACCCGGTAGCCGGGGCCGCGGTGCTGGCCACCGGGCTGGGGGTCTACCTCTACTACAAGCATCGCCAGTCCCAAGACTGAAGGGTCACATGACCCTTCAGTCCAGACCGGGCGACCCTCTAGCATGGGGGTATGCTGGTCGACCTCTTGATAGGGTTTCTCAGAGTTCTGATCGGGGGCTACCTGCGCCCCCATACCATGTTCGGTGACGAAATGCCTCGTCAGGGCCCGGCCCTGGTGGCGGCCAATCACCCCACCGTGCTCGACGGTGTGGTGCTGGGGCTGTGGGCCCCGCGTCGACTGCGCTTCCTGGTGGCCGGCCACCTCTTCGACAACCCGTTCATGGGCTGGTTCTTGCGAGTGACCGGCTGCATTCCGGTTGGCCGCCCGGGCAGCTTCGAGGCGGCTTTGCAGGCTCTGGAGCGCGGCGAGTGGCTGGGGATCTTCCCTGAAGGCACCATTTCGGGCTCAGAGAAGCTGCTCGAGTTCCGCACCGGGGTGGCCCGCCTGGCCCTGCTCACCGGTACGCCCGTCTATCCCACCGCCATCGCCGGCACCCTGCGATTGTTCTCGCCCGAGCGACACCGGCTGCAGCCCGGACCGGTGGTGCTGGCAGCCACGCGAGCACTTCGCTTCGAGCGCCAGAGTGAGCCGGTGGAAGAAGTGGTGCGCGAGTGCCTGACCCGCATTCGGCTGGAGTTGGAGGCCCAGGCCGAAGTGGCCCGTCAGGCCCTCGAACTGGCTCGCGGGCCGGCCGGCCTGCGCACCGTCTTGACAGGCCTGGTTCTGGTGCCCCTGGCCTGGGTGCTGAGCCGCTCCGAGCCCGTGCCTCAGGCCTGATCACGCACCAGGAACCGTGTCAGGGCTGACGAATTTTCTATGTCGTAAGCTCCCGAGAGGAGGCGTGCGTCATGGCCGGCGGTGGAGGCCAGCAGCAACAGGGCAATCCCGTGGTCAACCTGATCGAGGGCCTCAAGGGTCTGCTTCAGAACGTCCAGAACGTGGCCATGGCCTCGCAGGGAATCGCCCCCCCCGAGCCTGTCGACTCGGCTGGTCCTCCTCAGGTAACCGTCACGGACCGTCTGGACCACTTCCAGGAGGAGGGTGACGGCCAGCGTCTGATGCGACGCTATGAGGACGGCACCGTCCGCACCGAGAACGTGGCCAGCGGAGTCATCATGGAGGAGCGTCCCGACGGGTCGCTCTACGTATCCCTGGCCGAGGGAAGGCTGATCTACCAGGCCGCCCCGGGCGAGCCTCTGCTGGCCTATGACAGCGTGAACGGAGGGCCGCCCCGGGTTGCCCAGGCCAGCAGGGTGTACTTCGAGGCCGACGCCGAGCCGACCGTGGCCCTGCACTTCGAGGACGATTGCGGGGTCCACTTCGTGGAGTTGGAGACCCTGCGCTACTTTCGACTCACCCGCCCGCGCTAAAGTGCAAGACCAAAGGCCTTGCACTTTAGTGCGCGCTGGAACGCAGTTCCGGCGCGCTCGTCAGATTGTGCCAATGTGCAAGGCAGTGCGAGCACATTAGAAATCCGGCCGCAAACCCCCATGTGGTGTCGGAGGAGCTACGCTCTCGGGGGCTCCTACCCCCGCCTCCGCCACCACAAAATGGACCTCTCCGACATGTTGGGCGTCGCGCAGCCGAAAAACTGTGTCAAGGGGGTTTCCGGCTGCGCCCCTACGACTAGGGATCGACGTAGAGCACCTGGGTGTTCTTGCCCACCCGGTTGATCATCGGCTCGGGACGGCCTTTTTTGCGGACGATCTTGACCGTGTTGTAGTTGCCCAGGACGTTGATAGCGCTCCAATCGCCGTCCACCACCACGGTGTTGTGGTTGCCCAGCAGGTCGGTGGCTCCGCCCGTGCTGACCAGGGTCACGGTATTGTGGTTGCCCATCAGCACCACCCCTGCCTCAACCGACTGACCAACCGCCTTGACCACGTTGTGGTTGCCCATGATCTGAATCTTGTCCTCACCGGCCAGCGTGACCGTCTCGGTCTGGTGGTTGCCGACGATGTCCTGCACCTCGGCCAGGGCCGGCGCTCCCAGCACCAGCGCCAGGAAAAGCATTGCTCGCAGCATTGGCTGACGAACCCCCTTTGTTTGATGTGCCGGCTCCTTCGACCCTGGTGAGGCTCAGCCTCTCTTGCGCAGGCGCACGCCGGGGAGTCGCACGCCGTCGTTCTCCTCGCGCAGCCCGGCCACCCGCTCTCCCTGGTCGAGGTGGCGCACCTGGATCGCCTGCTGGGCGGCCTTGCGCACCTGGCTGAGGGTCTCTTCCAGGCTCAGCTGGCTGTGGGCCAGACCTTCCTCATCGTAGAGCTGGATTGACTCGGCCAGGCAGCGAACCAGGGGGCCGCGCAGGGCGTCGGGCTGATCCACGCGCGTTTGCAGGAGCTGTCCGGCAAAGTCCACCAGGCTCAGGCCGGGGTCTGGCTCCTGGCTGGGGGTGTGCTGGCGGAGCTGCTCGAACCAGTTTCCCTGCTGCCGGGGCGAGACCAGGGGGGCCAACCGCTGCAAAAACTCGCTTTCGGGGCCGGCCAGCTGGGGCAGCATGAGCCGTCCCACCAGGGCCCGGTCGCTCGGGCTGGGTCCGCGGGATCCTCTGGACCGGACCGCCCGGGCTCGCCTGCCCCGCCGCCCGGCTCACGACCCCGTTGCTCACCTGGCAAGGTTCGGCGCCAGAGCGATCAGCCCCTGGCCAGCGCCGTGACCAGGGCCACCAGGGCCCCGGCCAGCAAGGGCACGGCCAGGGTGCGCACCAGCTTGAGCGGCTCCACCTCCGCCAGTCCGGAGGCGTAGATGACCACCGCCGAAACGGGCGAGCTGGTACGCCCGAAGGCTCCCCCCAGGCAGGCCAGGGCGGCCAGCAGGGGCGGGTTGTGGGCGGGATCGATCCGACCCAGGAAGGTCTGGGCGAAGGTCAAGATCGGGCCCGATCCCGAGCCTGACAAGAACGATAGCGCCCAGGGAAAGCCGAAGGCCAGGAAGACGGCCAGGGTCCGGTTGTCGCCCACCAGCTCGAGCAGGGCCTGGGCCAGCCCGATGGCCTTCAGGCCGGCTCCAAAGCACTGGGCCGCGATGGTCAGCGAAATGATGCTGGCATAGGCGTGTCCCATTCCCTCGAAAAAGCTCTTGCTGAGCGCGCGCAGCTCGCGCCAGGAAAGGAGGGCCGCGGCCAGCACGCCGATCAGCATGGCCGTGACCACTCCCAGCCCACCCCCCACGGTTCCCTCGGAGGCAGTCAGCAGCCAGGACAGCCCGGGAGTGCCGGCGTGGGCCAGCAGCAGCAAGCTCACCGGCAGGAGGGGCACGAAGGCCCGGATCGGGTCGAGCCGCAGGGGCTCGGCGTGCACCGCCGGGGCCGAGCGTTCGTGACCGTGGGAGAGCTGCATGGCCAGCGCGGCCGTCACCACCCCCGCCAGGCTGGCCGGCAGGATGCGCTGGTGGATGGTCACCGCCTCCAGGCCCGTGCTGCCGGCCACGGCCTGGATGTCCTGGGCCCCCGGGTTAAGCAGGTCGCCCCCGAAGGAGGCTCCCAGCACCAGCGTGGCGGCCCCCACCAGGGGCGAGAAACCGGCTCCGCGCAAGAGGGGCAGCAGCACCGGGCCTAGAGCTGCGGCGGTGCTGGCCTGGCTGGGCACGGCCAGGTTGACCAGGTAGGCCGCCAGCACGCTGCCAGGCAGGAGCAGAGCGCCCGCCCGGCTCAGGGGCGCCGTCAGGGCTGCTACCAGGTGGCGGTCGCAGCCGGTGGCCGAGAGCACGGCCGCAAAACCCATGGCGGTGCAGATGGGGGCCACCACGCCGGCCACCATGGCCCGGGCGAAGGTATCGGGGATCAGGAGCGGCTGGCCGGCCAGGGCGGCCATGAGAAAGCCCGAGCCCAGCAGCACCAGGCGCACCTCGGCCCGGCGGGCCAGGAGGTAGATCGTGCCAGCCACGATCGCAAGGCCAGCCAGCAGGCTCAAGGCTGGAAGGGCAAACCGCAGGGGCAGTGATAGGCGCGCAAGGGCACCGGCTGGCGGCAGGCCCGGCAGCGCGCCAGGTCGAGCTCGTCAGCCTCCCAGGCGTAGAGGTGCAGGTGCTCCTTGCCCAACTCGTAGGCCAGCGCCCGGCCTTTCCAGAGGGCGCCGCGGAAAATGGCATCGCTTTCTCGCTGCTCGAGCGGGAGCAGAGCGCTCAGCTTGTGGTAGGGATGGGTGCCCACGAGTTTCCCGTCCAGGCCCACGAACTCGAGCCGGTTGGGTAATTCAGGTAGAAGCGAGAGACAGCGCTCCACCGGCTCGTCCTGAGGCAGTCCGCCCACCAGGGCGGTATAGGACCTGTTGGCAGCCAGATCCACCACCCACTGGGCGCGCGAGGCCAGGTAGTCCTCGCCGGCATAGACCCGGGTCTCCACCACCAGTTGCTGGTCGGAGCTTTGCAGCGGGGCATCCACGTGCACCGAGCTCGAGCGCGAGGGAATGAGCTTCCAGCGCGGCTGGTCCTCGAGCTTGAGCAGCAGCAGGCCCGAGACGGCCGGGCGCTGGCCTTCAAAGACCCGGTAGCTGCCCAGAATGCCCTGCTCGAGCAGAGCCAGCAGCTCCACTGCGGCCCGCGTGCCCGGCTTGCCGGGCAGGGGCCACTCGCCCCGGACCTTGCCGGTCTCCGGCTCCATCCAGGTCAGCCAGTCGCCGAGCAAAAGCAACACTCCATCGGGAAGCCAGGCGACCGAGAGGCTGGTGTGACCGGTCCGGGCCGGCCAGGGTGGATGAGCGAAGGTGCGGCTCCAGGTAGGCGCAAGGAACGGCAGGCGGGTATCCAGAGGTTGGCTCAGCTCTTCCGTCCACTCCACCATGCGCCGGTTCGGGTGGATGGTCAGCGTGTAGCGCCGGGCCGGTTTCTCGCGCTCCAGAGTCACTTCCAGCCGGTCGCCCTGGCGGGCCGCCTGCAGCGGCTTCTTGAGCCGCCGCCGCTCCTCCAGGAAAGGCTCGAGAAGATGGGCGCCAGCCGACCGGGTAAGCAGGGGCCGGTCGTCCAGCGTGAAGACCGAATCCTTGTAGTGCAACACCGCGCTGCCGCCCGCCTCCACCGCCAGGGGCAGGTTCTTGCCCGTCAGGAGCTTCTTGAGCATGACTACCCCTTCGGCACGTCCAGGTTGCTTTCCTGACCCGGAATTGGTATTCCAGGACAGGGATTCGGGCTGAATATCCGAATATTCACGGGGTGAATGGTGTGTTGGGGGGGGCTGGCCTGCTGGTCGGCCTGTTCGTCATCGTCCGGTTTGTTCTGCCGCGCATGGCGGCCAGGGCCAACGCCAGGTCCCTTCTCTTCATCTACGAAACCTGTGCCAGTGCCCTGCGCGGAGCCGGGCTGGAGCTGCTCTCGATGGAGCCGATGGAGGAGCCACCCGAGGGCCAGGCGCAGGGCCCCTGGGTTCGTTTGCGCCTGCGGATCGCTCCCAGGGAGTGTAAGAAGGATGGCCACCGCAAGTGGGAGCCCACCGAGCTGGCGCTGATCCCGGCCGAGCAGGTTCGAGGCCGCCAATTGTCGGTCGCGCAGGTCGAGGAGTCTGCCGGGCCCCACGAAGTGCGTCTGGTCGAATGGGAGAGAGAGCTGCAAGATCCCGACAACAGCCCCTCCACGCGCACCTTCCGCTCCGCCAACAGCGGCGAGCAGATCCCGCGGAAGATCGTGGGCCCCGGCGTGGTGGAGATGGTGGTCTGTCTGCCGCGTCGGCACCAGAAAATGCGACTTCATTATTGCCACGTCCTGGTCGGGCCCACGCTCGAGCTGGTCGGCGGGTCGCCGGAGCCAGAGCCTCTCGCGGCCGCCCTCTAAATGAGAAATCCGGCCGCACACCCCATGGGGTGTGGGAAGAGCTACGCTCCCGGGGGCCCGCCCCCTACCCCCGCCTGCGCCGCCACAAGATATTGCAGGCGTTCGGGTGCGCTCCTGAGCTATCCAAGAATCTCGCCCAGCCGACCGCTGACCAGCACTCCCCCCAGCGCGTCGGCCACGGCCGGATGGTGCCTGTCCTCGTGGCGATGCAGGAAGCCTTCCACGTCGTTCCAGGACTGCGGCTCTTCGGCCAGGTGCTCGGCCAGGGCCAGCACCCAGGCTTCGATGGGAACCTCGTCGCTTTTGCGGCCGTGGGGGAAGCCCGAGCCGTCGTAGCGCTCGTGATGGGCCTCAACGATGGGGGCCAGCTCGCGCAGCACTCGGCCCGAGCGCAGGAACTCGGCTCCGGCGGCGGGGTGGCCTTTCTCGACGTCGCTCTCGAGCTGACCCGCCAGCACCAGCTTGCCCACATCGTGATAAAGCGCGCTGCGCCAGATCAGGTTGCGCGACTGGGCCGACAGATCCATCAGCGTGGCCAGCTCGGTTGCCAGTCGGGCTACCCGCATCGTGTGGCCCCGCCGGCCAGGGGTCAGGCTCTCACTGGCTCCCACCAGCAGGTCCTCCACCCGCTGGGCGTAGGCTACCTGGTCTTCGGTGCGGCGGATGAGCTCCCAGGCCACTCCGGCCGCCCGACCCAGGTGAAAGAGAGCCTCGGCGGTGGGCCGGTCGGGATCGTGGGGCAGGCCCACCACCACCAGCACCCCCACCAGAGCGCCGTAGAGCATCACCGGGATGCCCACGTTGACCGGGCCTGAGGTCGCCAGCCCGGGCACCGGCAGCCCGCGCCGATCGAGGGTCAGCTCGAGGTAGAGAGCCACCCGTCCCGGCAGGGTCTCTTCGCCGAGAGGGATTCCGCTCTGGCTTTCCCACGGCCGCATCAGCATGCCGACCTCGCTGCGGAAGCGAAAGAAGCGGGCCTGTCCCTGGCCCAGGCAGTCGACCGCCAGTTGCTCGAGATCGCGGGCAAAGCTCTCGCGGTTACGGGCCAGCGAGAGCTGCTGAACAACCGAGAGCGGGTCGGCACTGAGCCTGGCGGTGGTGGACATGCGGCCTCCTGAAGAACTGACGTCATGTTGAGAAGGTTATCCCTATCCTTCGGGGGCGCCTCCCAACAAGTCCAATTGCAAAACCTTCAGCACTTCCCTTTACATCTGGGCTTGCTGGCCGGTCGAGATGCCCAGAATAGGCAACAGCACGCCCATCACGAACATCCCGACCACGCCGCCCACGACCACCATCATGGCCGGTTCGAGCACCGCCGTCATGGCGGCGATGGTGGCGTCGATCTCGGCCTCGTAGTAGTCGGCCACCCTTTCGAACATCTCGGGCAGAGAGCCTGCCTCCTCCCCGATGGCCGCCATCTGCACCATCAGATCGGGGAAGATCTTGACAGACTCCAGCGTGTCCGAGATGCGGTCGCCATCCTGGATGCGGCTGGCCACCACCGACAGCGAGCGGGCCACCACCTGGTTGCCGGCCGAGCCAGCCACCAGCGACAGGCTCTGCAAGAGCGGCACGCCGGATTTGAGCAGCTCGGAGAAGGCCCTGGCAAAGCGAGCCGAGGCCCCCTGCTGCACCAGGTCGTGGAAGAAAGGCACGAAGTACTTGCAGTAGTCGATTGTATAGCGCCCTGTGGGCGTCTTGCGAAAGAAATGAAAGGCGACCCCCAGCGCCAGGACTGCCAACAGTGTGAGGGCGATGTTCTGACCCGAGGAGACGAATTTCGAGGCCTGCACCAGCATGTGGGTGAGGGGGTAATCGGCAGCGATGTTGAGCTTGGAGTCCTCGAACATGGGGGTGAAGAGGGGCATCAGAAAAGCCACCAGGGCGTAGGAGAGGACGCTGGTGAAGATCAAGATGAACATCGGATAAGCCAGCGCCGAAGCGATCTTGCGCCGCACGGCCGCTTCCTTCTCCATCATCAGGGCCAGGCGAGCCACCGTCTCGGGCAGGTTGCCGCCCGCCTCGCCCACCCGCACCAGGTTGAGATACATCTCGTCGAACACCCGGGGGTGGTTGGCCAGGGCCTCGCTGAAGCGGGCCCCCTTCTGCAGATCCTGGCTCACCTGGTCGAGCACCCTGCGCAGGCTCGGACTCGAGTTGCGCCGTCGCAGCACGTGAATGATGCGCAAGAGTGAGAGGCCCGCCGCCAGGGTGGTGGCCAGCTGGCGGGTGAAGATCATCAGGGTCTTCTGCGAGATGCCCAGGTCGAAGCCGAGCTGCTTCTCCTCGCTCTTTCGCGAGGCTTCCACCTCGGCCACCTCCAGCACGGTCAGGCCTTTGGACTTCAAGTCTGCGAGCAGGGCGTGGTGGTCGTGGGCGCTGGTTTCCCCTTGCTGGGGTTTGCCGTGAGCGTCCACAGTCTTGTATTTGAATCGAGCCATGGCTGCTTCCCTTCAGCGTTCTGTGTAGGTGGTGGTTGCCTGACCGAAGGGGCCGGCTCCCTCCAGGAGGTCTTTCCAGCCGGTCGGCTCGCCCAGCTCAGGACGTTTCGTGGTCACCACCGCCTGCAGCCATTCCCGGCCGGACGGTCCCGTCTGCTCGAGCAACTGCCCGGAATTGTCGCGAATCTGCAGCGTCTGTCCTGCATCGATCCGATCGTAGCTCGAGAACGTGCTGGGAACCGCGATCCGGGTCACACCCTCAGAATCGGTCCAGAGCAGGTTCAGATACCCGGTGATCTGGCTTTTGACCGAGATGGTCATCCGATCTCCGATGGCGTATTCGCTCTTGTCGGTCTTCAGCTTGACGGCCAGGGTGGCGCCTTCCAGGGGCAGCTGGGCCGTGGCCAGAGCGGTCAAGGAGAGCAGGAGCAGGGCTCTCATGCTTTTCGCCTGGGCAGGGCCACGCCGCCCACCAACACGCGCTCCCCCTCGGACACCACCCGGGCTGATGGGGTCTCGGCCAGACACGAGGGCGTCAGGGTCAGGCGGTGCAGGTTGCCGCTCTCGTCGGCCACCAGCGCTCCCTCCTCCAGGGCCAGGGGCGGGGCCAGGCCGGATCCTGGCCGGAAACTGGCCTGAGGCTGGCCGGCCTCGGTGGTGAGGGCGTAGACCGTGCTCTCGCTGGCCAGGAAGGTGGCGCCGCTGGCATCGCTGACGGGCGGGGTCTCCAGCTTCTCGGGCAGCCTGCGGCTCCAGACCGGCTGTCCGTCCGCATCGAGGCGCAGCACGGTCTCGCCCGAGCGCACCACTCCCTCGGGGTTGATCTGGGGCGTGACGCTGCCGGGACGATGGCTCCAGAGCTTTTTCCCGCTCTTCGGGTCGAGGGCCAGCACGTCTCCGAACATGCGGGGCACGAACACGGTGCCCTCGGGGCTGGTGGCCAGCTTCCCCAGGTAGTCGCCCACCGGGTAACGCCAGGGGCTCTTGCCGTCCGGCTCATAGCAGTGCAGCACGTGGTCGTTGCCGTTGAAGAAGTAGAGATTGCCCTCCGGCCCTCCCCCCAGCGGTCCGCGAATGATCACCTGACCCATCAGCGGACGCTCGAAGCGCGAGACCCCGCTGCGGCTGTCCAGGTTCACGATCAGCCCGATCTCGTGACGGCTGATCAGGCCCAGCGTGTGGTTGCCGGCCAGGATGGGCGGATCGGACAGCCGTCCACGCACCTCGCGCTCCCAGCGCGGGTTGCCCTCGGGGTCGAGGCTGACCACGCGGCCCTCGCGCGCGGCCAGGTAGGCATTGCCCTCGGCGTCCACCAGGGGAGGGTGCAGCTCTCCCTCCAGCTTGCGCGTCCAGCGCAAAGTTCCGTCGCTGTGGCGCGCGGTCAGAGTGCCGTCCGGCTCCAGGGCAACGGTGGAGCCGTCAGGGCCGGTCGCCAGCGCGGCTCGAGCCGGCCCCGGGTGGCTCTCGGCCGGCTCCAGGCGGGGGTAGTCCCCACCTAAGAGGTAACGGGCCGTTCCTTGAAACGAGGCGCAAATGGGCAGCATCCCATCCAGGCTAGGGGGTGGGACTGAAGGATACCTGAACGTGCCTGCGGTTGACGGAGAAAGGGGCCATACAAGCGGCAGGCTGACGCAAAGCCGGTTGGGTAGGGCGTCCAGAAACCTGGTGGGCAGTTCATCTTCCTGTAACAACCTGGTCTTGCGGTCGTGTTTGAGTGGGGGCAAGAAACGGACCACACAAGCGAGGACACAATGCACGAGCCTGTTGAGCTGGTTGCCCTGGTGGGCAGCCAGAAAGTGACCAATGTACGCATGTCGAGCCACGGCGTGCTGGCTTCCGACCAGGCCCGGCGGGTCTGGGGGCGCAGCGATCACAGCCTGCTTTCCGAGGAGGCTCTCTCCTCGGTCGAGGGCGGCGCCTCCCTGCAGTTCATCGAGGCACTGCGCAGCACCCTCGGCAGCGATCTGGAGGCCCGCGGGCGCCGGCAGCGCCGGCGCACACCCCTTTGGAGAGACTTCAGCCGGCCATCTTGAAAGCCAGGGAGGCCTGCTCGAACCGGGCCCGCTGCGCGGCCGTCTCAAGAATACCGCCAGAGGCTGAAAGGGGCTGAGCTTCCTTGAGGGTCCCCCGCTACCGCTCAAGAGGCCGCTGGAGGCATCCGACGACCGGGACGAGAAAGCGTGGGAACCTCACGGCCCCAGGAAAGGAACCTTCATCCGGATGAGCATTCCCAGGCTAGAGAAGCTGGTCAGCACCCGGCTGCCCATCGAGGAGGGGCAGTTTCGCCTCAGCCTCTACCGCAGCGGCCTGAACGGCTGCGACCACCTGATGCTGGTCCACGGAGAGGTGCGGGGACAGCAGGGTGTGCTCACGCGCATCCATTCCGAGTGCTTCACCGGCGATGTGTTGGGCTCGCTGCGTTGCGACTGCGGGGCCCAGCTGGAGGCTTCTCTCCAGCTCATCGCCCGGGCTGGCCGGGGGGTGCTGCTCTATTTGCGCCAGGAGGGTCGCGGCATCGGGCTGGCCGACAAGTTGCGCGCCTACAACCTGCAAGACCAGGGGTTCGACACCGTGGACGCCAACGCCGAGCTCGGTCATGAGCCGGACGCGCGCGACTACACCGACGCCGTCTTGATGCTGCGGGATCTGGGCGTCGAGTCGGTCGACCTGATCACCAACAACCCCACCAAGATCCAGGCTCTGGAAGGGATGGGCCTGCGGGTTCGCGCGCGGGTTCCCACCAGGCTGGCAGTCAACCCTGAGAACCGGGCCTACCTCGATACCAAGGCCCAGCGCATGAACCACCTGCTGCAGCTGGCCCCCGATTCGGCCGCTCCGCTGGAGGAGCTGGAAGGCTGGCTGAACGTCCACCCGATTCCCGCCGATCGACCCCACGTCACGGTGACCTACGCCCAGAGCCTGGACGGCCGCATCGCCGAGCAGCGCGCTCTTTCGGGCTACGAGTCCCAGCTGATGACCCACCGCCTGCGGGGCTGGCACGACGGCAGCCTGGTCGGGATTGGCACGGTGTTGTCGGGCGATCCGTGGCCCTCCGCTTCCAAGTCGACCCTGATCGTGGCCGACAGCCAGCTGCGCCTGCCGCTTCAGGCCCGCCTCTGGTCCAACCCCGGCGGCCTGATGGTGGCCGCCGCGGTGGGAGCCGACCCCGAGAGACGCCGGGCGCTGCAAGAGCTGGGTGCCACGGTGCTGGAGCTGCCCAGGAACGGAGGCTACGGGGTGGACCTGACCAGCTTGCTGCGCACTTTGCACCAGCGCGGCATCCGGCGATTGATGGTGGAGGGCGGCGCCCGGCTGCTTAACGCCTTCCTGCGCGAGCGCCTGGCCGACGCCGCCGTGGTGACCATCGCCCCGCGCCTGGTGGGCGGCCCGGGCTGCGTCTCGCCGTCGGAGAACCGGCCGCTGCCGCAGCTCTTGGAGCCGGTCTGGCACAAGCTGGGACAGGACATGGTGGTCTGGGCCTCGCTGGCCTGATAGACTTCAAGCTCGAGAAGGGGAAGGTCGTGGACATCGACCTGCACCTCGTTCCAGCACAATCGCGCTGATTTTGTCCTGTTCGGGCGGGATCCGGGGGTCGAGATACCCCTGGAGCAACTGGAGATCAGGGTCAAGCGAGCACGCTACCGGCAGAAGCACACCAACGCCGAGGACGTCTGGATTCGCTGGCGTCCAACCGATCCACTCCAACCGGGTCCGCACGTTCTCGAGGTCCGGCTGGAAGATGGAGCGGGCAACGCCACCTCGCAGGTCAGTCGCTTCACCTCGACGGGAACGTCGTGTCCCGATGACGACCAGGACTGGAACTGGTAGCTGCGTCGCCTGGTCTTACCGTTCATTTGGGGCTACACCCCTCGGTCGGGTTTGGCAGCCATAGTATGCAGTATTGAGTTGCCAGCTTCTGCGTCCGCTCATGAGCAGACACCGAGCCTGTCAACTCTAGGGCACCTCCATCCACTCGGGTGCTGAATCCGGCTGACTGCGTCTCGTGCTGCTACAATCAAGCATGATGCACGAATTGCTCGGCAGCCCGCGCCTGTCTCTGCGTTTGATGGCCCTGCGCGTCCTGAGCGAGGAGAAGGCCGTCGAGCAGCTGCTGCTCTCGCCAGTGGGCCATCCCGCGCTGGCCTGGGCCCTGGCCCGCGGCGCCGAGACCGAGTGGCTCGCCTGCGCCGGGCCGCTCGGCGTCGGCGCCGCTCTGCGTGCTCTGGCTCGGCACTGGGACGAGGTCGGGCCCACCCCGGCGGCGCTTCTGGCGGTGGCCGCGGCGGTCGATCGGCTGGGTTCGGAGGTGCAGGAGGCGCTCGAGCATTTGCTGGCCCATCTGCCCTCCTGGCCACTGCCCATCGAGCCCGATCGGTGGCGTGCGCCTCGCTGCCGGCGACGCGCTGGAGAGGATTCGGCCGCAGGTCTGCCAGGCGGGGACGAACCCGAGAGAGGCCATCTCGGCCAGCTTTCTTTCAGCCCGTCAGCCTAGAATGGTCTCATGCAGATCCTGCCCGCCCTGACGCTTGCCCGCCCGACCGTCGCCACGACGCTCTCCGAGCACAGCCACGAGCTCGAGAGGCGGGAAGGGGACCTGCGCGAGCGCGAGAGCGAGCTGGACTCGCAGGCTCGGGCGCACCGCGATCAGATGAAGGCCCTGCAGACCAGCGGGCGCAAGCTGCACAAGGGGAAGAACAAGGCGCTGCCCTTCCTCATCGGCAGCTTTGCCACGTTCGTCGGAGGCATGCTCGGGGGAATGATCACCCAGCAACCGGCGCTGATGTACGTCGGCATGGCGGGCCTGCTGGGGACGGTGGTCTCGGCTGCCTTCGTGCAGGCTTCTCAGGACCACATCGACGAGCTCGGCGAGAAGCTCGCCAAGCACCAGGAGACCACTCAGGCTCTGGATGGCCAGAAGTCGGAAGTCGAGCGCCAGCTCCAGAGCACCCGCGAGAGCCTGGAGGGGAGCCGGCAGCTGGCCGCCATGGCCGAGCCTCCCGCGCCGGCCGGGCTGGCCGAAGGCAAGTCGGGCGTTACGGTTGCCGGCGTGGTGGTGCGTCGGCGCGACCCGTCAGCGGGCGCTTGAGCGCACCGTGAAGCTGGCCGGGTCGAGCTGCATGCCGGTGGCCTGCTCCACCTCTCCCTGAAGAGCCCGGGCCGGGATCTTCGGATCAAACAAAAGCTCCCACAGGTGGAGTCGGTCTGAGCCCGCCGTGGCCAGCGTCTTGCCGTCCGGGCTGAGGTCGGCGAAGGCGTTGGCTCCGGCCGCGATCCAGGGGGTGAGGGGGATGCCGGTCTGGCCGTCCCACACCCGCACCAGGCCCGAGGAGTGGGCGCAGGTGACCAGCCGTCCCCCCCGCCAGGCGGCGGTGACCAGTCCCGAGGGGTGGGCCAGGGCGGGGAAGGCCTCCTGGCCGGAGGGCAGCTCGAGCACGTGCACCAGCCCATCCTCGCAACTGACGGCCAGCTGCCCGTCGGGGCTGAAGACCGGGAAGCTGCCCGGACCGGGGCCCAGTTTTCTCAGGAGCGCCGCTTTGCCGTCCCGGTCCCACACGCCCAGCTCGCCCTTCTCGGAAGTGCAGGCCAGCCACTTGCCGTCCGGCGAGAAGCAGGGCCACAGGGCGTGGCTGGGCAGCTCCAGGACCTTCAAGAGCTGCAAGCCGTCGCCGCTCCAGACCAGCAGCTGACCACCGAAGCGGGGGTTGGTGCGCATGGAGAGCGCCAGCCGGTCGCCCTGCGGGCTGAAGGCTCCCCACAGCGCCTCCTGGGTGCGGCTCAGCTCTCTGGTTCGATGGCCCTGGTGGAGCACGGCCCCTCCCTCCAGCACCACGAAGCTCTCCGGACCGAGCACGATGGGGCCGCGAGGTGACTCAAAGAGGGTCTTGCCCGCTTTCAGGCCATAGAGCAGACCCCAGCGCTCGGCGTTGACGGCCACCTGCTCGGCGCTTGTCTGCAGCAGATCGAAGTCGGCCCCCTGCAATCGGGCCAGGGGACGCAGGTGCTCGCCATCAAGCTCGAGCAGGGTGCTCCGCGTGGCGGCCAGCAGGCGAGAGTCGGGGGTGAAGGTCAACCCCCGGGCCAGGTGATCGAGCTGCATGTCCAGCCGGGGAGCAAAGCGCCGCACCTCGCGCAGCTCCACTCCCGAACGGGTGGTGAAGGCCGTCCAGCGCCCGTCGGCGCTGACGGCCAGGTCGCGCAGGCGGTCGCCGAGCTGCACTCGCGCTTCCACCATGCCGTCCGGCAGGCCCACCCGAAGCACCGTGCCGGACTCGGAGCCGGCCCAGAGCGAGGAACCGGCGAAGACCAGCCGGCTGACCCGCGAGCCGACCTGCACCGAAGCCAGCTCGGTCCCGTCCTTGCATTCATAGACTTTGAGCTGCCCGGCCTCGGCGTTGATAGCCACATAGCGCCCATCGGGGCTGAAGGTGGGGTGGCTGACCCCCAGCGAGCCCCAGGGCGGAGGGAGGGCCCGCCCGGAGGGGAGCTCGAGGAAGCTCTGGCCGAGCACGGCCCGGTCGGCCCGGGGCGACACGGCCACCCAGCTGGTGTACTCGTGCTCCACGCGCCCGCGCTCGCGCCCCTCCAGGTCGAGCAGGCGCAGGCCCTGGCTGGTGATCAGGGCCACCTGGTCGCCCGCGAAGCAGGCCTCGTCGCAGGGGGAAAGCTGGCGCTGGCGGAGCAACCGGCCCTCGGGCAGCTGCCAGAAGGCCAGCCGGCCGCCTCGCTCCAGGGTGAGCAGCTCGCCCTGGCGGAAGCTCCAGGCGGCCACCTGGTCGCTGATGGGCAGCTTGACCGGTGCACCGTCCGGCAGGGCGCGCAACTCGACTCCCTCGTCCAGGGTGAGCAGCAGCTTGCCGTCCGGGCTGAAGGCCGCCCTCTGGATCCACTTTTGCAGCACGGCCAGCTCTTTGCCGCTGGAGCGCTCGAGCAGTCGGGTGCTCGAGCCCTCGTTCACCAGCAGCCGCTCCCCATCCGGGGTGAAGATCACCAGATCTGGCTTTTCGGAGCTCTTCTGCCGCCATAAGAGCCGGTCCAGCGGGTGGGCGGCCAAAAGCAGCCGCAGGCGCTGATCCTCGGGTCGCCGCACCAGGGCTTCGGCCCACCACAGGCAGGCCTGGGAGGGATCGCCCTGCTGCTCGGCGGTCAATCCCCGGTCGGTCATCAGCTGCACCACCAGGTCTTCTGAGCGCTGCTCGGAGACCTTCAGGGCGGCGTTGCTTTTCATGATGCGCTGATACGACGCGCCCGCCAGGCCGGTCAGAGCCAGCAAGAAGGCCAGGGCTACCGCCACGGCGGGCTTTTGCACCAGGCGCGAGAGCCGGTAGGTCAGCGACCAGGGACGGCGACACAGGAGCGGATCGCCTCGCCGGCGCTGCTCCAGGTCTTGCAGCACCTGGGCCGCTGTGGGCGTGCGATGGGCCGGGTCCAGGGCCAGACAGGACTCGATGATGGCGGCCAGGTCCCCGTCCACGGTCGGGTTGAGGCGGCGCAGGGGAAGGAGTGGATTCTGCTCGAGGTGCTGGCGATAGGCTTGCAGCGCGGCCGCGCTGTGCAGGGTGCTCAGAGCAGTGCGCTGCTCCTCGGACAGTCGCGGGCAGCGTCCGGTCAGGAGGTAGTAGAGCGTGGCTCCCAGCGCGTAGACGTCCCAGCGCGCGCCGGGGGTGGAGCCGGCCTGCTCGGAGCCGAGCAGCGCCTGCTCGGGGGCCATGAAGCCCAGCGTGCCCAGGGCTCCCCGCGCTTCGCCGCGGGCATAGGCCTGGCCGAAGTCGACCAGGCGGATGCGGCCCTGCTCGTCGAGCAGCAGGTTGGAGGGCTTGAGGTCGCAGTGCAGCAGGCCCTTTTCGTGGGTGAACTGCAGGCCCTCGGCGATCTGCTCGAGCCAGGAAGCGGCCTGGCTCACCGAAGGTTGCTCGACTGCGGCCAGCGAGCCGCGCGTCAGCCAGGGCATCACGAAGAAAGGCGGTTCGTGGCCCAGGTCGGCGTCGAGCAGGGTGATCACGTGGGGATGCTCGGACACCTCGCGCAACCGCTCCACCTCGCGACGAAATCCGGTCAGGTCGAGGTGGGCGGCCTTGAGCACCTTGACGGCCACGCGCTGGCCCGTGCTCAGTTGCACCCCCGACCAGACGGTGCCGAACGTGCCCGCGCCCAGGGGGCGCTCGAGCCGGTAGCCGGGCAGGCTGGGAGCGCCGTCCGCCTGCGACTGCTGACGCCCCTCGGCCAGGTCTTGCTCGCTCTGGGCCAGAGTCTGGTCGGCATCGGACATCTGAATTTGCGCCTTCTCGCGCCAGGGCAGGACTTCCTGGCCGGCTCGCCTAAGCGCCCCGGCCGTGGAGTCGAGTCAGGTTCTCAAGGGCATTCTCAGTCAGTACGGGTTCAAGCGGGCGGCGGCCGAGCTGAAGCTGACCCAATCGCTGCTCTACAAGTGGTGCCAGCCGCGCGACGCCGACCAGGACGCCCGGGCCGAGAACCCGCTCGAGCGGGTGCTGCAACTGGTCAAGCTGACCGGCAACCCGGCCCCTTTGCACTGGCTCTGCCAGCAATGTGACGGCTTTTACGTCAGCAACCCGATGCCGATGAACGCGCCCTCCAGCCCGGTGCTGCTGGCGACCCAACAGCTCTTGAAAGAGTTCTCCGAGCTGTTGCAGGCCGTCTCGGAGAGCTACACCACCGACAGCGCCATCACCCCCGAGGAGGCGGCCCGCATCCGCTCGGAGTGGGAGCAGCTCAAGACGGCCGCCGAGCGCTTCGTGGTGGGGTGTGAGCGCGGGCTCTACGAAGAGCCAGGGTGAAGCGCTCCCTGGACGATCTTGAGCCCTTCGAGTCCTCCTGAGTCTCAAAACCGCGCGTTGAAAGCAGTGCGGCGTTCTTCGTCGAGCCTCGGTCAGCGCTTTTTCTTGTCGGACGGGTCAGCGCGCATCTGGCGATAGCTCGGTGGCCGGGGGAGGCTGCGGGGCTTTCCTGTCGGCTCGGCTTTCGGTGTGGGCGCCTCTTCGGGTTCGGGCTCCAGACCCGGGTCGTCGGCTAGCCGGGGTATTGCTCGGGGTTCGGGGGGCCTGGACTCTGCCTTCGGTTTGGGGGTCGGCGGGAGCGGCTCGGCATTCGACGGAGGCTCGTCTCGAGGAGGCGGCTCGAATTCCTCAGGCTCGGAGGGCGAAGCGATCTGTCCCGCCCGCGGCTGGCGACGGGGCGTGGTATCGCAGGGCAGGCCCAGCGCTCCGGCCAGGTGGCCAGCCAGGTCGCTGGCGTAAGAGGTCCGGTAGAACGGTCCGAAGAGGCGGAACTCGCCCAGGCAGGTCCAGTAGCGGTCCGGCTCTTGATGGTCCAGGGACCTCTGGTGATTCAGGTGCTCGCTGGTATCCATGCTGATCCCCAGCCCCGCCCCCTGGAAGTTGAAGCCAGAAAGACCAAAGCTGAACCGGATCCCGTCGGGCCGGTTGGTCCAGTGATAGACCCAGACGCTGCCCACCTGGTTGAAGGTCAGCCAGCGGTGGGCCCGCTGGCGCAGGCCCGAGCGCTTGATGATCCAGCTCACGCCGTGCAGCAGTCGGCGATCCTGAGGGAAAAGGCCCACTTCCTCCTCGTAGCGCCCGTAGTCATCGTCGCCCACGCTCTGGATGCCGAACGAGGTACTGGAGGCTAACACGATTCTGCGTGCTTTCAGGCTTTGCAGGGCGGTTTCGTAGGTTTGCCTCTCTCCAAAGAAAGCCACCCGAACTGGTTCTGTCCCGACGGAGGTCTTTCCCGCCTGACCGTCTCCACCGGACGGTATACCGCCGCCTTCTCAAACCGGTAAGGCAGAAAGACCGGTAAGGTCTCGTAAGATCCGAGCGGACGAGGCCAAGCTTAGCTCGTGCTCGACTTGCGCGTCGTGCGGGTGGTATTCTTGGCCACCGTCGAAGTGCTGCCCCTGCCGCGCGACCCGCCCGGAGCCCGGGTGCCGCGCGTGGTGGAGCTGGCCGAGCTGCCCGAGCCGGAGCTGGAGGCCGGGCGCGGGGCCTGCTCGCCGGTGGCCCCAACGCTGGTGCTGGGGCGGGGACGCTCGCCCACGTAGCCGCGCCACTCCTGACGGGACAGTCCGGGCACCTGGCCGCTCTCACCCGGACGCGGGTTGACGTCGCGGATGATCAGGCCACGCCTGGCCCGGCCGGTATTCCGGCCGTTGGAGATGACGTTTCCGTCGTAAGGCTGACGGCGCCCGTTCGGCCCGCGCGGAACGCGGCCGTGGTCGTCCTGGTAGAGCTGGCCCCGGGGTCCACGCCCGACATTGGCGGCATGCTCGCCGTTGTAGACGATGCCGAAGCCGTGCCCGTCGAGCGTGCGCGGGTCCACGCTCTGGGTGGCCACGCCGAAGTAGCGGGAGATCTGTTCGGGGTACTGGCGCGTGTTGATCTTCCGCAGGCCTTCTTCGTAGGAAACGCCGTTCTCCTGTGCGTAGCGCTGGGCAGCCGCGGCGTTCATGCGAGCCGCCTGCTCCACCGCGGCCGGGCTACGACCGCGGTAATCGGAGGCTTCGCGCGCCTGGCGGATCTGATCGGGGGTCAGCTCGGCCGAGTAGCCATCGCGCATGGTGACCCGCACATTGCCGTTGGGCAGCGTCTCCATCTTCATGGCGTCGTCGCCCCACTGGTGCTGCATGGCCTTGATGATGGCCGTGGCGCTGCAGTTCTCGGGGGTCCCCTGGGCCACCCGGTCGTGCACCCGCTCGACTTCGGCCGCCTCGGGGTTCTCGGGAGTGCTCGGGGAGGGGGCGCTCGAGTTCGTGTTGCGCGGAACGTTGCTGGGGCCGGCGCTGTTCGAGGAATTGCGGTTGCCGGTCTGACGCGGGCCCGAGGTGCTTCGGCCGGGGGAGGAGCCCCCGCTGTTGCCGCTGGGGGAGGCTCCTCCGCTGTTGTCCACGGGCGCGGCGCCTCCCGCTTCGGGGTTGCCGCCGCCGGTCTGGGGTTGCTGCTGCCCTCCCTGGGCCATCTCCAGGGCCTTGCGCACCAGCTCTTCGGTCTGGGGCGAGAGGGTGGCGCCGTTCTCGCGCGCCTTCTGGTAGTCTTTCATCAGCTGCTCGGCCAGGCTCTGGGCGTTGGCTGCGCCCGAGGTGGCGGCCACCATCAACTGCTGGGCCTGGGCCCTGAGAATGCCGTCGTAGTGCGAGCCGGCGATGCCCTGGGCGAGCATGGCGGCGCCCATCTGGCCCTGTCGGTCGAGCAGGTCCTGGGAGGGACGGAATCCATCGGTCGGGCTCTGGTTCGTCAGGCCGGCCGGTGAGCTCACCGTGCGCAGCGGGCTCAGCGGATTCTGGGGCAGGCTCGGGTTGATGGTCATCATCTTGCTTCGAGCTTACCTCTCCGGACAGAGCCGGCACAGCCCCCTGAGTTATGACAAACTCTCGCAAGATATTACCGTTTTCTACCTCGAGATGAAGTTTGTGTAACTGGTCGCGAAGGACCGGGAACCGGGCGCACGAAGCGCAGATCTGTGAAACGACGCACTTTTCTCTTTGCTCTGGGTGGCGCCAGCCTGGCTCTGGCCGCCGGCCCGCCTGCCTTTGCGACCGCCGCCGAGCCGGCTATGCTCACCCCCTGGACCGGCCCCTACGGGGGGATTCCCCCCTTCGACAAGGTCAAGGTGGCCGAGTTCCCGGCCGCTTTCACGGCCGCCATGGCCTCCTATCGCAAGGAGATCCAGGCCATCGCCGACAACCCCGAGCCGCCCACCTTCGCCAACACCCTGGCCGCCCTCGAAGGCTCGGGCCGCACCTTCACCCGGGTCAGCCTCATCTTCGGGGTCTACACCTCGACTATGAATGCGCCCGAGGTGCAGGCCATCGAGCGCGAGTGGTCGCCCCGCTTTGCCGCCCTGATTGACGAGATCGTCCAGAATGACAGGCTCTTTGCCCGCATCGAGGCGATCGACAACTCCCCCGACAAATCCAGTTGGACCAGCGAGCAGCAGCGCCTGGCCTGGGTCCACCACACCAACTTCGTGCTGGCCGGAGCCAGGCTCTCGCCGGCTCAGAAGAAGGAGATGGCCCAGATCAACCAGCGTCTGGCTCAGCTCTACACCCGCTTCAGCCAGAACGCCCTGGCCGACGAAGAGAACGAAATGCTGGTGCTGGGCAAGCCCGAGGACCTGGCCGGCCTGCCCGAGTCGCTGCGCGACGCAGCAGCCACCACCGCCAGAGAGAAGGGCCAGGCGGGCAAGTGGGTGATCCTCAACACCCGCTCGGCCATGGAGTCGTTTCTCACCTACTCGGATCGTCGCGACCTTCGCGAGAAGGGCTTCAAGATGTGGATCCGCCGTGGCGACGGCGGGGGCGAGCACGACAACAACGCCGTGGTCACCGAGATCCTGCAGTTGCGCGCTCGCAAGGCCAAACTGCTGGGTTATGAGACCTTCGCCCACTGGCGCCTGCAGAGCACCATGGCCAAAACCCCCGAGAACGCGATGAAGCTGATGATGCAGGTCTGGCCCGCGGCGGTAGCCCGGGTCAAGGAGGAGGTGGCCGCCATGCAAGAGCTGGCCGGTCACGCGATCGAGCCGTGGGACTATCGCTACTACGCCGAAAAGGTGCGCAAGGCGAAGTACGACCTGGACGAGGGCGAGATCAAGCCCTACTTGCAGCTCGACAACATGCGCGAGGCCATCTTCTGGGCTTCGGGCCAGCTCTACGGGTTCACCTATCGCAAGGTGGAGGGCCTGCCCACCGTGCACGCCGACATCGCTGTCTACGAGGTGCTGGGCCCGGATGGCAAGCACAAGGGTCTGTGGTACTTCGACCCTTATGCCAAGACCGGCAAGCAGTCGGGCGCCTGGATGAACGAGTATCGCACCCAGGAGGCCTTCCAGAAGCCGATCACGCCCATCGTCTCCAACAACTCCAACTTCCTCAAAGCGCCGGCTGGCCAGCCGGTGCTGCTGAGCTGGGACGACGCCGACACCATGTTCCACGAGTTCGGCCATGCATTGCACGGGCTGGCCTCCCAGGTGAGCTATCCCACCCTGGCGGGCACCAACGTGGCTCGCGACTTCGTGGAGTTCCCCTCGCAGATCAACGAGCGCTGGCTCTCCACCCCCGAGGTGCTGGGCAAGTTTGCCCTGCACGCCGAGACGGGCAAGCCCATGCCGGCCGAGCTGGTGGCCAAGATCAAGCGGGCCGACACCTTCAATCAGGGCTTCTCCACCGTCGAGGCGCTGGCCTCGGCCATCCTGGACATGAAGCTTCACCTGGCGGGCGAGGTGAAGATCGACCCGCGCGAGTTCGAGAAGGTCGCCCTGGCCGAGCTGGGCATGCCCAAAGAGATCGTGATGCGTCACCGCATCCCCCACTTCGGCCACGTCTTTTCCAGCGACGGCTATGCGGCTGGCTACTACAGCTACATCTGGTCGGACGTGCTCACCCAGGACGCCTGGGAGGCCTTCGCCGAGGCCGGCGGCCCCTGGGATAAGAAGACCGCCAATCGCTTCTATGAGTGCATCTTGCAGGTGGGCAACACGCTGGATCTGGCTCAGGCCTACCGCAACTTCCGGGGACGCGACCCGTCGGTGAGCGCGTTGCTCAAGTCGCGCGGCTTCCTGTAGAATTCCTGAGCACCTGGCCGAGCAGCCGCTCGCGAAGAGGAGCTACGCCGCTCACGGCGCGCCTCCGAGCTGCGCCAGGGCGAGCAGTGCTCAACGGATGCTGCTGGTATTCTCGTTGGCTCGAACGTAGTTCGTCCTGGCTGGCTACGATCTCGTGCTCAGTTGGCCGCAGGGCGTCGTCGTGAGAGGCCTTTCGGTCCTGTGCATCCCGGTCGGGCCCAACAGAGGTTTGTCTCCACCGGGTAAGAATTCGTGTTCTGCGGTGGTAGCGGCAGATTCCCCGGTACCGGGCTGGTTCCGGGGTATACGCCGGAATGGAGGCGGTACCGGGCAAGCTCCTGGTATTCCGACCGACCGGCTCAGCTAATCCACCACCGTGCGGTGGCCCGGAGACCGTATGTAGAGGTCCAGTCCGAACGGACGTTTGTCCCGCCGGGTACGAATCCATCTTCGACTCCGGAGCCAGGTTTGCAGAGCTCTCCCACTTCAGTTGATCCCTGTGTCCCAGACCGAGCCCGCCAGGCCCGTGCCGCCGGGTGAGGCTCAATCCCGTGAAGCTTAGAAGAACAACCAGGGCTGGGCCGGAACGCCAGTCAACTTCTCCTGAGCCTGGTCGAGGTGGCGCAGGAACTGCACCTGCTCTCTGGTGTCGGACTTGAGGCGCTGCTCCCAGCCCTCCAATCCCTTGTGGCTCACGTAGAAGGCGCCCGCCACGGCCGCCGTGGCCACGGCCGGACCCAGCGCTCCGGTGCCACCTATGGCGCTGAGCAGGTTCACCGCCGCCACGATGCCCACGCCGAGGGCAGCGCCTCGGGTCATGGCGCTGCCGGTTCCGGCCAGGGCGGTTTTGCGCCCGAGGCTGTTGAGCTGGCTGAAGCCTTCCTTGCGAATCGAGTCCAGGTCGGAACCGGGTGTGGCTTCCAGACGATCGGTGTAGCTGTAGCCGGTCGGGGTCTCCGGCTCGGGGACGGGGGTGTACTTTTCCAACTGGGCTCTGGTGACGACAGAAACTTGCATGTTGACAGTCTGCCGGAAGGACCGGAAAGAAGCCTGAAACGAACTGGGTCTCTCGAATGAGCTATGCCAGCCTGGAGGTGCTCTTTTCTCCAGCTGATTTCGCCGCCCTGAAGGGGCGCGATCTCAGCTCGGCGGTGGCGGTGGTGTTCGACGTGTTGCGAGCCACCAGCTCGATCGTCACGGCCCTGGCCCACGGGGCCGAAGCCGTCATCCCGGTGCAGGAGATCGAGCAGGCCAACGCCCTGGCTCGGGAAGAGCCTGCCTACCTGCTGGCCGGAGAGCGCCACGGGCTGCGACTGCTGGCCCACCAGACCGGTCAGCGCGACTTCGACCTGGGCAACTCCCCTCGCGAGTTCCAGCCGGAGATCGTGGCCGGGCGCACCATCGTCATGACCACCACCAACGGCACTCGGGCCTTGCAGGCCTGCTCGCATGCCCGGGCGGTTCTGGTGGGCTCGTTCTTGAACCTGACCGCCACCGCCCGAGCCCTGTCGCAAGCCCGGGCCGAGCAGCTGCTGCTGGTCTGCGGCGGCACCTTCGAGGAGCTGGCCTACGAGGACGTGCTGGGAGCGGGTGCCCTGGCCGAGCTGCTCGGCCAGCAGGCACCCCTTTCCGACTCGGCCCTGATCGCCCGTCAGATCTGGCGTGGAGCCGAGCCCGACCTGCTGGCGGCCCTGGCCCGGTCGAGGAATGGTCGGCACCTGCTCGGCCAGCCGGCCCTGGCCGAGGACGTGGCCTATTGCGCTCAGGTTGACCGCTTCCCCGTTGTGGGCCAGATACAGGGGGAGCGGGTCACCTCTTGCGAGGGCCCAGACCAGGACGTCTGGGCCGGGGCGATTCACCAGCCGAGTAAAATTCTCCAGAGTCGCCGGGTGCCCCCGTGAGGAAAATTCTTCGCCTGTCGCAGCGTGATTCGAGGCTGGCGAACAGTTTTTTGGGGTTGACACCCTGGACGGCATGGTTTAGATTGCCGAAGTCGACGGCGACGTCGACCGAATCGGAAAGCGAAACACCGACGCCCCACACGAGCGAAATCGTGAGGCGGGCTGCCAGAGACCGATACCTGGCAGGGGTTGCACCCAGACCCGAGTGGTGCCGCGGCGTCTCGGCCGCGAGAGTATCGAGACAGGCCTGGACGAGGCCACGGGACCGCGAGGAGAAGCAGCACCGCAGGGTGCCCCCGGGGCAACGAACCAGGAGGGGCCGGTGAGGATGGGGCCGGCTGCCCGGCGCAAGTCGGGCTGAGACCCTGCAGCTTCGGTTGCGGGCGCTCCGAAGAGCGAAAGATTCGGCGGGCTGTCGGCCGTGACCGACAGGGGTATGCGTCCCGACCTCAGCGACGCCGCAGACTGGCTTCGACTGCGAAACCAAAGAGAAGCGCGCTCCGGTCTGCGAGAAGTCCGGCGGGCTGTCGGGTCCGATACCGACAGGGGCGCGCGCTCACCGCGGCGCGCTGCAGTGTCTCGACTGCGTGACCATCGAGGCGGGCCTGGAACCAGGTCGGGACCGCGAGGAGAAGCGTCGGCGCGAGCCGACCACCGACTGAAGGTTGCACCAGGAGAGTCCGGTGAGGTTGGAGCCGGGCCACAAAAGCCACCCTCCGAGGTGGCTTTTGTGCATGTCAGGAGAGCCCGTACTCCTGGCGGGCGTGCTCGAGCAGCACCGTGCCCGAGGTGATCTTCTGCTCGGCCTCGGCCACCATGGGCAGCGTCCGACCCAGAACATAGGAGTCCAGGTTGTAGCCGCGGGCCAGGCGACAGGCCTCCTGGAGTTGACGCAGCCCGCTGATCACCTGGTCGAGACCCATCAGGTAATGCTCGATCTCAAAGCGCGGCAGGTGGGTCATGTCGGCCATCTCGTTGCCCACGTCCAGGCCCAACGACTTCATCTGCTGAGAGAAGACCATGGTGTTGATCTCCCGGGCCTGGACCTTCTTGCACAGCTCCTCGTAGCGCTGGCAGGCGGGGTGGCGTCTGGTCTGGCCCAGTCTCAAAGGGGAAGTGGCCTCTTGCTGGCGCTGCTCCCACAGCGTGCGCTCGATGGCCAGGTGGCGCCCGCACTGCTCGCAGTTGGAGACCCACAGGGGATTGACGTGTGCGCACTGCGAGCAGGTCAGCTCGAAGCTCAGCCTGGGCCCGGCGGTCAGCTCCTCGACCCGCTTTTGCAGGGCCGAGAGGTAGCTGCGGACGGTGGTCAGCTCTTTCTCCAGATTGGCCTGCAGCGAGCCGAGGTAGGCCCGCAGCTCCTCTTCGGAAAGCCCGTGGGCCGCCACCAGCTCGGCCATCTTCTCGTGGTCGGTGAGGGCCTCGCGCACGGCCGCCAGGTACTCCTGGCAGCTCGCTCCGGCCTGGCGCCCGCGTACCGTCTTCAGGGCTTTCTCGGCTGCCTGCGAGATATCTTGCTCTCCCTGAGATGCACCCAGCAAGCTCTGCATCAGCGCCTTCCAGCTCATCAGTAGGGGATCGCTTCCCAGGCCCGCATCGGAGGGTATTGCTTGCGAAACTCGTGCACCACCCTGTCGACGTCGCTGTAGCTGCGCGTCTGAAGCAGCTCCTTGAGGTAGAGGCAACGGCGCGCCACCGCGTCCACCTCATAGGACCAGTACATGCTCATCAGCGGGCTGATGAAGAGGCGCGAGCCTTTGGTGCGCCAGGTACGGTGGTGGTCGCCGAAGTGCCCCTCCAGGGCCGAGGCGATGGAGTTGGAGACCACGCTGGGCGAGCCGCACAGGGCGGCCGTGGCGTAATCGACCGCCTCCAGGAAGAGGCGCGACTCGCTCATCTCGGGCAAGAGCGAGAAGGCTCCCAGGAAGCCGCCCTTCTTCTGCAGCGCGGCCGAGTTCTCCAGGAACCGGGCGTGACAGACCCCATCGAAGGTGTCCACCCCGAATCCAAGGCAGCTCAGTATCTTGCAGGGCAGTTGCAGGCTGTGCACCGCGGCGATGCTGGCCAGGTCCTCCTGGGGGGTGCCCAGCCCCACCTCGTCGCCCCGCATCAGGCTGTCGGTGCCCCCGTCGGCCAGCACCACGGCGTCGAGCCCGAGCTTGTCCACCAGCTTCGTCCAGGCGTCGATCAAGGTCACCACGCCGGTGCGCTGGAAGCAGTAGATGCTCACCTCCTCGCCCCTGGTACGAAACCACTGGCACAGCACTCGCTCGGGGAAGTACTCTTCTGAGCCTTGTGTGTCGGCGTCCACCTCGGTGAGGGCCAGGGCCACCCGCCGCCCCACCTCGGGGGTCAGCGAGGCAAAGGACATGTTCGCCAGGAAGACTTCCTCCACGCGAGGCTTGAGATAGAAGTAGAGGGGCAGGCCGACGAAGAGATCAAAGCCCCCGCCGGCGCCTGAGATCAGCACCCGGCGCGCGCCGGCGAGTCGCTGCAAGACGGGGGGAACGCCCAGGTCCACCTGGCTGCGGTTCGACTTTTCGACCCGCCGGCCTCCTTTCGTTTCTCTTCCAGCAACCTCGGGGAAACAAAGCGTTCACCAGCAGGGCGCTCCCTGACCCGCCGGCTCGTCGTGCGCCGGAAGTGATCCAGATCATTTTGCATCGCGTCAAGCCTGGTTAGGCTGGACCCATGAAGAACCCGATCAGAGCTTTTTTCGTAGCGTCGCTCGCTGTCGGTATCCTGGCCGCCGCCCAGGCGCAACCGTGGGATGGTCAGATCGTGCATTACGGAAGCATGCGTGAAGCCATCGGAAAGCAGCAGCATGAGGGGCGCGTGCGATTGGGAGAGGTCACCAGGCAGGCCCACTTTTATGGGGTCGGGGCTCTGGAAGGACTGACCGGCGAGGTGACCGTCCTCGATGGTCAGGTCATCGCCACCGAAGTCGATTCCCAGGGCCAGCTCAAACCCATCCAGGGGACGCGACCGGCCACCTTGCTGGTCGGGAGCTACGTGGGGGAATGGGCCGAGCAAACTGTGGAATCCCGCGTCAACCCTGGCGCGATGGACGACTTCCTCCGCCAGGCAGCTCGCCAATCGGGAATCGATGCACCCCTCTTTCCCTTCTGTGTCGAAGGCGAGTTGCGCGATGTCCGTCTGCACGTGATTCACGGTGCCTGTCCGATGCACGCCCGTATCCACAAAGTGGAGCTGGGCAAAGAGGTTCTCCCCTTCGAGGCCGACCTGGAGTCCGTCCGAGGCACACTCGTCGGAGTCTACGCGGAAGACTCGGTGGGAACCATCACTCATCCCGACACGGCTTTCCATGCCCACCTGGTCTTCACTGACCCCACCAGCGGCGCGACGGTTACGGGTCACGTAGAACGAGCAGGTATCGAGGCAGGGGCCGAGCTTCGGCTCCCTGCCCGGTGAGCCCTGAGACCCGCGCAAGAGCGGCTGGATCAAGGCCCGAGCGAGGCTGCAAACCTGACCAGGAAGCCCGCTCCCCCGCCCGAAGCCCGGTCGATGGAAACCACCGGCCTCCCCCCTGAAGTGCGCGTTTTGCAAATGATCTCCAGCTACTGGGCCAGCCAGGCGCTGGCCACGGCGGTGCGGCTGGGGGTGTTCGACGCCCTGCCGGCCAGCGTGAGCGAGCTGGCCCTCAAGCTGGACCTGAAAGAGCCCATGCTGCGCCGGTTGATGCGCGCCTGCGCGGCGGTGGGCGTGTTGACCCATCATTCCCGAGACCATTACGAGCTGAACGAGCTGGGCCAGGTGCTGTGCTCCAGGACTCCCCACTCGCTGGGACCCATGGCGGTCATGCTCAGCGATCCCAGCCACTGGAGCTGCTGGGGGCACTTGCATCACTGCATCCGGACCGGGGAGTCGGGAGTGCGTCCAGGCCTTGGCACCGAGCGTATCTTCGACTACCTGCAAGAGCACCCCGATCAGGGCCAGAACTTCAATCGGGCCATGGCGGCCATGACCGAGCTGTGGGCCGAGCAGCTGGGTGCCAGCTACGATTTCTCGCCCTTCCGGACCATCGTGGACGTGGGCGGCAGCCACGGGGTCATGCTGGCCGCCGCCCTCAAGGCGGGCCACCCCGAGGCCCGCGGCATCCTCTTCGACCTCGAGCACGTGGTGGCCGAGGCCGACGAGGACCTGCGCCGTCACGGTATCTTCGAGCGCACCGAGAAGGTGGGAGGGAGCTTTTTCGACTTCGCTCCAGCGGGTGACTGCTACCTGATCAAGCACGTGATGCACGGCTGGCCTGACGAGCAGTGCATTCAGGTGCTCAGCCACATTCGCCGGGCCATGCGGCCCCGGGCGCGGGTGCTGGTGCTGGAGATGCTGCTCGACGAGGAGCCGGGCATGGGCGATCTGCTCGACCTGAACATGATGGTCCTTAACGGGGGCGCAGAGCGGACCGCCGAGCACATCGGGCAGCTTTACGCCGCGGCCGGGCTGCGCCTGCAGCGCACCATCCCCTCGGTGGGCTTTTATTTCATCCTGGAGGGCGTGGCCGCTGCGTGAGCCTTAGCAGGGCGGGCAGGGCCAGCTCGGCTCCGATCAGGTTAGCCAGCACCCCGCTGGCCATCACGAACCCCAGCGAGGCGATGCCCCGATGGTCGGCCAGCATGAGCGAGCCGAAGCCGGCAATGGTGGTGATCGCGGCCAGGGCCACGGCGGGGCCGGTGGAGTGCGCGAAGAGGTAGCCCTGATCGCGCCCGTGCACCACGTGCACGCCATAGACCAGCCCGATGCCGAGGGTGAGGGGGAGGGCCATGAAGTTGGCGGGATTGAAGTTGACCCCGCAGGCGCCCATCAGCCCCAGCATCCACACCACCCCGAGCAGCTTGGGGAGCAGGGCCAGCCCGGCCAGCTTCAAAGAGCGGAAGTGGACCAGCAAGAGCAGCACGATGATCACCAGGGCGTTGCGCCAGGAGGTCTCGTAGGCCCGCTTCAGCTCGCCCAGGTAGTGGTAGATGAGCACCGGGCTGCCCGTGACGGAGGGCTCCACCTGCTCGAGCTCCCCCACGAAACGGGCCAGGGCGGGGCGCTCCCAGACGTTCTCGCGAGGATGGACGGTGAGCAGATACTCGCCATTGGGCCCGATGCCTCGCTCGCGCAGCTTGCCGGGCAGGTCCTCCACCCCGATGGCCGGGCCGGGTCGCTGGCTCTGCAGCTGCTCCAGGGCCGCTCGCACGTCCTCCATGAGGTGTTGCTCGAAGCTCTCCAGCCCTTCCTCGATGGGTCCCGGACCCATGCCGTCGAGGGTTGCCTTCAAGCGGTCGAGGCGAGCCAGACCCACCTTGCGCTCTGGTTCGGGACGACTGGCCAGCAGTCGGCGCAGACGCCTGTCCAGCCCGGCGAAGAGGGGCTCGAGCTCGAGCAACTCCTGGACGCTGCGGTGGGGGGGAGCCCCCGGCCGGGGAAGCCCTTGCACCGGGGCCAGGGCGGCCGCCACCCGGGCGGAGCGATCCTGCTCGGGCAGAAGGGTCACCAGGCACTCCACCCGGGCCACCGTGGGCAACTCCTCCAGCTCGCCCACCAGGCGGCGCGCCTCGCTCGCGGTGGGGGCGGCGATCAGGGCCACCAGGCTGGTGCGCCCCGTCTGCTGCAGCTGCCTCTCGGCCTGCACCGGGGGCGAGCCGGGCGCGTGCATGTGCAGCAGGTTGTAGTCGAAGTGCAGGCGGGGAATGAAGGAGGCGCACCAGAGTGTGCCAAGGGCAGTCAAGGTGAGCACCAGGCCGGGGTGCCCGGCCACCCAGCGCTCGGCCGGCAGCCAGCGCGAGGGGGGAAGCGGAGGGACGCTGCTGCGCCGGTCGGTCAGGAAGAGCAGCGAGGGCAGCATCACGGCCATGGCCAGGAACGAGAGCATCACCCCCACTCCCGAGATCAGTCCCAGGTCGGCCACGGCCCGAAAGGTCGTGAAGCGCAGGGCCAGAAAGGCCACCGCGGTGCTGAGGGCGCCGGTCAGGTTCTCCACCCCCGAGCCCCACATGGTCTGCTCCATGGCCGGCAGGGGAGCCAGCCCGCTGGCGCGCAGCTCCTCGTAGCGCAGCAGCCAGTGGATGCCAAAGTCCACTCCCAGCCCCACCAGAATGCAGGGGAAATTGATGGTCACCAGGTTGAGGATGCCCACGGTCAGCCCGGCAAAGGCCATCGACCAGGTCAGCCCCACGCTCATGACCAGGACGATCAGCTGGGCCCGCCAGAAGGCTCCGAAGCCCAGCACTAAGAGCAGGTTGCACAGCATGACCGAGCTGATGGTGGCGATCACCGCTCCCCGGGTCGTATCCAGCGCTTCCTGGGCCTGCAGCACCGGCTCGCCGGTCAGCTCCACCTGCAGGCCTCGAACCTCTTTGAGCAACTCGCGCAGCCGGTGGACGGCCGCCCGCGACTGGCGGTCGGCGGGGCGCGCGAGCAGCAGGCTCACCTCTCCCTGCCGGGAGGTCAGGTAGACCCGGGTTCCGTGGCGCGTCCCCCCCTGGCCCGGGTCGGGCTGGGCGCGCGAGAAGGGGGACAGGTAGGGCGCTCGCCCCCGGCTTTCAAAGCTGGCGATGAGCTGGTCGAGCACCCGGTCGAGGGTGGGGCTGAGCTGCGCGGGGGCCTTCAGGATCGCCTCCAGGCGGCTCTCTCGGCCCAGGGCGGCCAGCCAGGGGCGGGCCTGGCGCAGCTCGAGCTCGAGCTCGCTGAGCTGCTCGGAGGTGAGGTAGAGCAGGGCCCGGTCTTTGAGGAACTCGAGCTCGAAGCGGGTGAGCACTTTGGTGAACAGGGCGCTCTCTTGCTCGAGTCGCTCGGCGAGTTGAGCCACCGCCTGCTCGCGCTCGGATTCACTGCCGCCTCTCAGGTAGACCACGATGTCGTTCTCGCCCGGGAAGATTTGCTTGAAGCGACGGTAGTTAACCTGCACGGGGTGATCGGGACGCAAAAGCTGGGTGCGGTCGGCCGAGAAGGAGAGCGTCTGCTGGGCCACCAGGCCGGCCGGCACCAAGGACAGCGCCACCAGCACCAGGATGGCCCGGGGGGTGCGGAAGCAGAGCCGGGTGAGCCAGACCAGCAGAGTGGCCATCTATCGGCGGGTGAAGCGCCCCGTTTCCCAGTCGTTGAGTTGCTCGAGAGTCAGAGCGGTCGCCTTTCCGCCCGGGCCCAGCTCAAAACGCACCAGGGTGACCAGGGGACCATCCTTCAGGTCGGCTTCGAAATAGAAAGTGCTGCCGTCCCAGGGCTTCAAGGGGGCCGTCGCCATCATTTCGTGGCCGAAGCTCAGCTGCATGTTCTGCACCCTGGCCGGGCCAAAGTAAACGTTGTCGTAGCTCCCTTCGATGGCCTGCGCGGCCAGGGGAGGCTGGACCTGGGCGGGACGCTGCGACCAGCTGAGGCCCCCGTCCACCAGGCCCGCCATGCCCTGGCTGACCTTGAGCTCGATGGCCATCACCTCCTCCAGGCTCCCCGTTCCTTCCAGCACCAGGCTCACCAGGCCGCTGGACAGACCTTCAGGCAGGCCGGAGGGGAAGGCATTGCACAAGATGGCGATGCCCAGCCCGGCTTCGGGGATCAAGAGCAGTTGCGAGCGCGATCCGGTGGAGAAGGCGCCCGAATGCTTCACCTCCAGCATGCCGTGGCGGTTGTAGGACGAGGCCCAGCCCAGCCCGTAGAATCCGGAGCTGAAGGTGGCCGGGTTGAAGCCGGTCACCATCAGGGGCTGGTGGGTGGTCAGGAGAGCCTCGCGGGCCACGATCTGCTTGCCGTCCACCTTTCCCTCGCCCAGGTGCAGGAGCAAGAATCGGCTCAGGTCACGGGCCGTGCTGGAGACCCCGCCGGCCGGAGCCTGCGCGTCGGGCATGCGGTCGTAGCGCTGCACCGCCTTGCCGTCCTCGATGACGTGCTCGCGGGCCCGGTCGGGCACTCGGGCGAAGTCCGCGTAGCGGGTGCTGGTCGAGGTCATTGCCAGAGGGTCGAACAGGCGCGTCTTGCAGACCTCGTCGAACTTGCCCCGGGTAGCCGCCACGCAGCCCGCGGTGATGCCGAAGTTGGAGTAGCTGTAGCTGGCCCGGAAACGGTTGTCCAGCGGCACCTCGCGCAGTCGGCGCAGGATCTCGGCCTGGTCGAAGCCGAGCTCCTCCAGCTCGTTGCCCGCCTGGCCCGGCAGGCCACTGCGGTGGCAGAGCAGGTCGCGCACGGTGAGGTGGCTGGTGACCCAGGGGTCCTGGAGCTGGAAGGAGGGGTCGAGCTCAGCGATCCGTTCGTCGAAGCTCACCTGGCCATCGCCTACCAGAGCGGCCACGGCGCTGGTGGAGATGGGCTTGGAGCAGGAGGCCAGGTGGAAGACCGTGTCGGGCGTGACCGCCACGGGGTGGTTCACGTCGGTGACCCCGAAGCCTTCCAGCATCACCACTTTGCCCTGGTAGACCACGGCCACTGAGCAGCCCGGCACGCCGCTGGCCTTCTGCGCCTCCTGGCAGAGCTGGCGGAATTTGGGAAGGATGGGGTTGATGTCAGGCTCGGCCGCGGCCGGAGAGAGCATGAGGAGCATGGCCAGAAGAAGGCGCTTGAGCATTTGCCCCCGGTTGGTCCGAGGAGGGGGAGATTCCTGCCACCAGAACAGCAGGGCGGCGCGGGGAGATTGAGGCCAGAGATCAGATTGGCGTCGACCGGGATCCCTTTCTATTTCACGGGGGGCCTTCGAGTTCTTAGGTTCTTTCCCGCCGACTTTCCTCCCGAGCGACCTGGACCGACCGGGTCGAGCTCATGCCGTTCCTCGGGAGCAGGACTCGAAAGGTCGCTCCTCGGTCGGGCCCGGACTCCGCCATCACCTGACCGCCGTGGGCGTTCACCAGGGTCCGAACGATGGCCAGGCCCAGCCCGGTGCCTCCGGTGCCCCGGCTGCGGGAAGGGTCGGGACGCGCAAATCGCTCGAACAAACCGCTGGCCGGTAGCCCTGGACCCTGGTCGCTGATGGTCAGCTCCACCTGGTCCTCGATCGCCCTGGCCCGCAGGGCCACGCTGCTGCCCTCGGGTGCGTAGCGCAGGGCGTTGTCCACCAGGTTGTCGATCACCTGGCGGAGCCGGTCGGCATCGCCCGGCACCGTCAGGTCGCTGTCCGCCGCAAGCTCAAGAGTTACCGAGCGCTCGCGGGCCACCGGCTCGAAGCTCGCGCGGCAGGCTTCAAGCAACTCTCGCACACCCACTGGCGCAAAGCCAGGGTGCAGCCCGCCCTGGTCGGCCTGGCTCAGCGTCAGCAGATCGCGCACCAACCTGGCCAGGCGCCGAGCCTCTTCGAGCGAGCTCTCGAGGCAGGAGCGATACTGCTCCGCGTCGCGCGGGCGACGCAGGGTCACCTCCAGGTGCCCGATGAGATTCGTGAGCGGGGTACGCAGCTCATGGGAGGCATCGGAGAGAAACTGTTGCTGCAGGCGGAAGGCCTCCTCGAGATGGGCCAGCATGGCATTCAGGGCCTCACGCAGCACGGTCACCTCGCGGTCCTCTCCGGGCTCGGGGTCGAGGCGTCGGGCGAGCTGATCCGGACCAATCTGTTGAGCCGCCAGGGCGACTCCTTCGAGGGGACGGGTGATGCGGCATGCGAGCCACCAGCTCAACCCGGCGGCCAGGGTGCTGCCGATGAGCATGACGGCGGCCAGCACCGTCACGAGTCGGCTCAGAGCCTGCCGCACCGGCGCGAGCGGCAGCGCCACCACCGCCACCGCCTGCTGCTGCTCGAGGGGAACAAAGAGCGCTCGCACCGCTTGCCCCTGCCACTCGAGCTCGACCAGCACCGGTTGGGAGGTCGACTCGAGGTCGGCGCGCCGCGGAAGAGGCTGGGTGAGGCTATCACTCCGGGCCAGAACCTCCCCGCCGGGCCGTACGATCTGGGCATAGCGCTCGTAGCCGCCGCGCAGGCCGACGGTGTCATGCAGGTGAATGCGCGGCCCGTCCACGGCTGAGGCGACCTCGGTGCTGGTCACTGCCATCAGGGCCGCGTCCAACTGGGCGCTCAGGGTCCGGCGCGCGCCCAGGTAGATCGCCAGGCCGCTCAGCGACAGCAGCATCAGGCAGAGCAGGGTGACGCTCGCAGCCAGGCGGTGGCGCAGGCTCACTGCGCCACCAGGCAGTAGCCTGCGCCGCGCACCGTCTTGAGAAGGTCTCGATGGGCGCCGAGCTTGCTACGAAGATAGCCGACGTAGACGTCTACGACGTTCGAGCTCGGCTCCAGGCCGCTCTCCCACACGCTCTCCCACAGCTCGGTGCGCGACACGATTCTCCCGGCTCGGCGGCAGAGCAGCTCCAGGATCAGGTACTCCCGGGCTGTCAGCGAGAGCGGGCGGCCGTCCAGCAAGACCTGACGGGCGGCCGGGTCGAGCTGGAGGGGACCCACCTCGAGTCTTTCACGGGGCGCCACCGCGGGTCGCCGCAGGTGGGCCCGCAGGCGAGCCAGCAGCTCCTCGAAAGCGAAAGGCTTCACGACGTAATCGTCGGCCCCGAGGTCAAGCCCGCGCACCCGGTCACTGAGGCGATCGCGGGCGGTGAGCAAGAGGATCGGCACCTCCACGCCCTGATCGCGCCATTGGCGGCAGAGCTCGAACCCGTCTCCCCCGGGAAGCATGGCGTCGAGCACGATCGCGTCGTAGCGATTCACCGTCAGGGCTTCATCGGCGGCCGGAGCGGTCGAGGCCGTGTCCACCACAAAGCCTTCTTCCTCCAGACCCCGTTTTAGAAAACCGAGCGTCTCGAGCTCATCGTCGACAACCAGGAGCTTCATGGCCTTCTCATCTTCTTCTCACAGTGAAAACGGTAAACTCGGGATGAAATCGTGTCCATGACCTGAATCATCTGGAGGTAGCTCGTGAACCCAACTCATCTGCATCTGATGCTCAACCACGTTCCGATCCTGGCCATTCCCCTGGCAGTGGGACTGCTCGCGGCGGGAATCCTGGTCAGCTCGCGCGCTCTCAAGAAGGCCGCCCTGGTTCTGTTGGTCCTGGCGGGCCTGGTCATCTGGCCCGTCTACCTTACCGGTGAGCCCGCTGAAGAGACCGTCGAGGGTCTTCCCGGCGTGGCCGAGAGCCTCATCGAGCAGCACGAAGATGCCGCCAAGCTAGCGCTCATTTTCGTCGAGATCCTGGCCGTCGGAGCCCTCGGGGGACTCATCTTGTCACGCCAGAGCGACGTCAGCAAAGTCATCGCCGCGCCGCTGCTCGGTCTGGGCCTGGTCGCCACCCTGTCGATGGGCTGGGTCGGCTATCTGGGAGGACAGATCCGGCACACTGAAGTGCGCTCCGGCGCAACCGAGGTGACGGCGCCAGACTCCGGCGACCACGAGAAGCATGCCGACGACGACTGAGAATTGGAGCAGTCGGCGCGTCCACGAGAGTCGCCGAGGATGCTGTCAGCCGCAGCACTTCTTGAATTTCTTGCCGCTCCCACAGGGGCACGGGTCGTTGCGCCCCGGACCGGTCTCGCGCCGCACCGGACCGCTTCGGGGAGTGGTGCCGTCGACATAGATCCAGCGTCCCTCGCGCAGCTCGAAGCGAGAGCGCTCGTGCAGGCGGTGACGCTCGGAGCCCACCTGGAAAGTGGCCAGGAACTCCACCACGTCGTCCACCGCCTCGAGCACCTCCAGGCCGGTGAAGCGAGCCTCGCGGGCAAAGCGCTCCACCCCGGCTCGATCCTGGGAGACCTGGGTCTCGAGCAGGTAGTCCACGTTGCCCAGCGCGTAGGCCGAGTAACGCGAGCGCATCAGCTCCTCGGGGGTGGCCGGCAGCTCGCCCCGGTGAAAGCGGCCGCAGCAGCCCTCCAGGGGGCGGCCCGAGCCGCAAGGGCAGGCGTTAATTGCTGGGCTTCTCCGAAGGGGGCATGATCGACAGGAAGTCGTAGCCCATGCGCGGCACGTAGCTGCTCAAGAGCTCATCCACCCGGTCATAGCTGGGCGAGGCCACGATCAGGCCGGCGTGGTGGCGCTGCACGATGCGGCCAACGATTTCGGGCTCATGGTAGCCGGTCAGGTCGGGCCACTCCTGGCGGGCCAGGCACAGGGCCAGGCCCGCGTAGTCGCGGCGGTAGGTGGGAACCTGGTAGCTCTCCTTGTGCAGGTAGGCCAGCTCGATCTTGGCCCATTCGGCCCAGAGGTTGATGCCCGAGGCCGCTTCCACCAGGGCGTCGATGTGGGCCCCGCCCACCCGGGCCGCCAGCTCGAGGAAGTAGAGCTTGCCGTTGTGGCCCCGGATGAACTCGGCATGAGTCACCCCGCGCACCATCCCCATGGCGGCCACGACCTTCTTGTTGAGCGCCTTCAGGTCACCCACCAGCTTGCCCTCATGCTGGCTGGACATGGTGCGGGTGGTGAACACCCCGCCCAGGTGGGAAACCTTCATCGGCGGATCACCGTAGCGGTGGGCGATCTGGTAGACCAGCTTGCTGTCGTAGTAGATCGAGTCCACGTGGAACACGTCGCCCGGCACGTAGGCTTCCATCAGGTAAAACGACTGCTTGTCGCCCAGCATGGCCAGGGCTTCCCACAGCTCGGCCTCATGCTCGATCTTGCGAATGCCCACGGCGCCGGCCTCGGCCCGGGGCTTGAGCATCCAGGGCGGGGGGACGCAGCGCATGAACTCGCGCACGTCCTCATAGTTCAGAACATGTACGAAGGCCGGCACGGGCAACCCGTTCTCGGCCGCCTGCACCCGCATGGCCAGCTTGTCGCGGAAATAGCGGGCCCTTGTCTCGCCCATTCCGGGGCTACGCAGGTGCTCGCGTAGCGAGGCCGCCGTCTCCACGTCGTAGTCATCCAGGGCCACGATGCGGTCGATGTGGCGCTCGCGGGCCAGGTAGCTGACCCCGTTGATGATGTCCGGCACCTTGAGGGCCGGCATGCGGAACATCTCGTCGATCGCCTCCTGAGGCCAGGGCTCGCCCGCCAGCGCCTCCTCGGTGATCAAGATGACGCGACAACCCTGGCGTTTCAGCTCGCGCATGAATTCGGCGCCTTTGTAATAGCTGGCCAGGCAGACAAAGGTGATCGGTCGGCTCATGGAGCCCGTTGATTCGAACTCCAGGCCCTCATTCCTGGTGCGTCGAATGGGCCGGCGTGGCGATCGTGATCCAGGGGGTCAGCACCTGCGCCCTTTGTGGCGAGCTGGCCGATTCGAAAGAGTACATGGCGACCTCGGGAGTATGGTATGAGCCGGACCACCCGCTCTGGCGCTACTGCGATGCTCCCATGCACTGGGAGTGCTATGAGCGTTGGCCCGAGCGAGAGGCCTTCGCGCGCGACTACGTGGCCATGCGCTGCTCGCACCAGGAAAGTCCCTACTGGGATACGGTCTACGAAGACGAGCAACTGGTTCTCGAGGTCAGCCGCGCCAGAGCTCTGGCCTGGCTGCGGGCAACCGGAACCCCGGTGGCCTTCTCGCCGCAGAGCTGGCCTGAGCCCGAGCCGGGTCTTCACCGGCTCGAGCGAGCGGAGCTTGCGAAAAGCCAGCTGGCCGACAGGTTCCCCACCTGGGAGGATTTGCTTGCGGGCGTCGACTGGCAGGCAAAGGAGGGCCTGCGTGAGCGCCTCGACCGAGAGGCCGAAGAGCGGCGCGAGAAGAGCCGCCAGCAGGCCATCGCAGCCCAGGCCGAAAGTAACGCCCTGACAGCCCGTTGGGCCGAGCAGCTCAAGACCGGTGGCCTGACCTGCCCGTTCTGCCAGCGCCACACGCGCAACGTTCGTTACTGTGACAGGCGGCCCGACCAGCGCTCGTACTTCATCTGCCAGGAGTGCGGCTGCTCCTTCGAGGCCAGCTGATGGAACCCCACTGGGTTGCTCTGATGGCGGTGACGGCTCTGGGCTGCATCGGGGTCATGCTGCTCAACACGAGCCGAAGAAAGCCTTCGGCCGATCACGAGCAAATCGTGCGCAGCGCCATCTTGCAGCTCTTCAAGCTGGCCACCAGCCAGGACTACTCGGGGGCGGCCACGCTGATGCTGGGGCCTGAGGGCACCATTTTGCGCTACAGCCAGCAAGCCGAGGAGGTCGAGCGGCGTTGTCGCGAGCTGCAAGAGCTGGCTGAGGGGGGCGGGATCTGCATCGAGCGGGTTCTGCCTCAAGGCGACGAGGGCCACCCCGATTACGTCTGTGAGTTGTCCGTGGTGGGCTCTCAGCGACGAAAGCGCCAGCAGCGCTGGCGCTGGACGGGCGATCGCTATGCATGGCTCGGGGACTCATCGCCTCGCGCCTAGAAGTCCGGCCGCAAACCCCCATGTGGTGTCGGAGGGAACCTCCGCCACCACAAGATGTTGTGGGCGTCCGGACTTCTAGCACAATCTGTTGGGCG
>JAANMW010000430.1_pt1 | contig 48612 bp, 51 predicted proteins | sample 7279671 | NCBI WGS metagenome assembly JAANMW01 (sample SAMN14094541, study PRJNA606508) | bioreactor metagenome | isolation source: A lab-scale SPAN reactor treating ammonium-rich wastewater day 247 | place: Ireland: Galway | collected 2017-09-19 | reverse complement strand
ACGCCATGACTTGCCGGGGCACGTCGGGCCGGGTGCGATGCACGGCGACCAGGTTTCCTTGAGCGTCGTATTCCGGCTCATAAAACCGAGGTGCATAGACGCGTGGGCGGACGAAAAACAAGCACCGCTCTACTTTTGGATAATGTCGCTCTGGCGAATGCTGAACGGATCGTTTTTTTTCGCGCGTCTCTTTTCGATCATCTGCACCGCGGGCGGCATCTTCCTCATTTGGAAATTCGCGCGCTGCTTTTTGTCAGGGCGTGCCGCAGCGATCACGGCGATTCTTTTCGGGCTGCATCCGCTTGTCATTTGGGCGGCACTCGAAGCGCGCGGTTACGCACTCGGGTTTGTCCTCGCGGCACTTCTCGTTCATCTGAACGAAGCGCTGATCGCCCAGGGCGAGAATGCGCGGACAAAGCCCCGCATTGCGTTCATCGCGACCGCCGCCGTCGCGCTATATACGAACTATTATCTCGGCTTTGTGCTTGCGGGCTGTTTTGTTGCGAACATCGTTTCGGGACGCGCAAGGAACGTCGTGAATTTTCTCGCGTCGATGATACCGGTGGCGATCGTCTTTCTGCCGCAGGCAATGCTCGTAAAGAGTCAATTTGCGATCAACACGCAAGGCTTTCACGAGCCCGTGTCGCTCGTCGAAGGGCTGCGTCTCATGTGGCAGCATTTTGTGACGATGCTGCTGCCCGCAGGCCTTTTTCCGACCGGTGAATGGAGCTCTCTTGCATTCGCACGCATTTGGATCGTGCGTGTCGTGCTTATCGCAGTCGGCATTTTTACGTTAGCGAATCTGCGTGTCGTTTCGAACCGCACATGGCGTCTCCTGGCTCTCGCCGGAACGGTATTTCTCGGCCTCTTGGCGGCGTATTTTGCGGTCGGCAGCGACCTCGTCGAGCTTCGCCATGCGACCGTCGCCTTTGTTCCCCTGCTGCTTGCCGCGGCGTCGTTGGGTTTTGACCTTTCAGCAGCCGTTGCATCGAGGCCCGCGAGGCTAACTTTCGTCGCCGTCGGCGGAGCGATCCTCGCGATCTTCTTCCAGGCATCGATCGTCGGGCTCTATCCGACGATGACAAAACGGGGTGATTGGGACCGCGTCGCAAGATTCCTTGAAGCAAGCTCGGAATGGCGGCCTATCTTCGTCTTCCCCGTCTATGACACACTCGCGTTAGAGCAGACCTACAATGGCAAGGTCCATATCAGCCCCGGAGAAGGTTACTTTCGCTTCACACGCGATGCTCCGGCGGGTTCGGCAAACAGCCTTTTGACCGAGACGAATTTCGCGATCTCGCAATTCCCAACGGCAACAAAGGAGGTCTGGCTCGTTACCGGTTCCGTCTGCAACAAGACTCTTGCGTGCACTCCTCTGGAAACTTACGTCAAAGCCAATTACACTATAGTTGCCGAGCAGGATTTTTATCTCGAGAAGGTCAGATTGCTGAGAAAGATCGAAAAATGATCCAAACCCTAGACCCCAAAATAACCGATAAACCGGTCGTCCGCTGCGCAAGCTGCGACCGAATGGTCGACCACTACAACACGTTCCTTTCTTCTACGAATCGCCCGCGAAACATCTGCTGGCAGTGCCTCGCACGCGAAGAAAAGAACTTCTTCGCGCGTCGCGGCTATTCCCGGTCTTCCCGCACGGGAGTGATCCCACGCTGATGGCAGTCCGAAAGATCACAGAATACCCCGCAGCCGTTCTCGGCGAGGTCGGCAAACCCGTGACCGAATTTGACGACGCGCTCGTCGCTCTCTGTGCCGAAATGTTCGAGACGATGTACGATGCCGAGGGCGTCGGGCTTGCCGCACCGCAGATCGGGCTGAACCTTCGGCTTTTCGTTATGGATTGTGACGGGATCAAGCTCATCGCCGCAAACCCCGAGATCATCGAACGCTCGGGTGAGCAATCCGGCAACGAAGGCTGCCTCTCGGTCGGGAAAGTTCCGGCTGTACTCGTGCGTGCCGAAACCGCAAAACTCCGTGCACAGAACGAGAAAGGCGAGTGGTTCGAGACGGAAGCTTCCGGTTACGCAGCTCGCGCATTCCAGCACGAGACCGACCATTGCGACGGCAAACTCTTCGTCGACCGCCTCCCAAAACTCCGCCGCGATATGGTCCTAAAACGCTTCCGCAAAGAGAAAAGCTGGAAGTAACCGAAGGCGTATCGATTTGTAGCAAAAAGGAGAACCGCTAAACCCTTTACTTACAGCATTTATCCTGCTGCAAAAAAAAAAACGCTTGACATCAAGGCAAAAATGCCTACAAAATATGTGAACTCAAATCCAATGTAGAACAATTTATGAGTTCCTCACGCTCCACCCTGCAACCCTTGGTCGCCCGTTCTTTTGAATGGGCCGGTCTAATTTGCGATGGAAGAGCAAGGATTTCAGTATTCAAAAAAGGCCCCGAAGATCGGTTGAAGCGATCCTTGGGGCCCATTTGTTTTTAACTGGCTCTGTCGTGTTTAGGACAACAGATGTCGTCAAAAAGCATAGATATCTTAGCGTAAAGCACGGCACGGCTACAACTAAAAGTCGAAGAAATGGAAGCGAACTTCGCGAAATGTCCTGTAACCTTTCGTTTTCTTCCCTTCACAAAAGAGGAGAAATATGATCAGGAGAACTTTGCTCTACTCTGTGCCGATTATTGCTGTTTTTTCGCTAATCGGTGCGGCAGTACTCAACTCGCTAGACGTACGCACATCCGCAACACTGCTTCCGGCGTCGTATGACGACAACGTCGCGTTTAGTCAGCTTAACATTAAGGCGAGGGCCGTAAACGAAGGCGGCGGCTCGACTGCCGTGAATGATCTGGTTAACGAACTATTCGCGACATTCAGCACGACCGTCGCAACCGACGTGAAAACTCGAATAGTAAATTCCGAATTGCTCTACCAGGCGAACCAGCGCGGCGGCGTCTCGGAGACGGCTGTCGTTCAGGTGGTCAACGGGCTACAGGTGAAATTTAACACTCCTGAGTTCAGTAAAACGGACGTTTACGAGGTTCGAAAGCTTCGCCAAGCTTTGCAATTACTCGCCCCTCAGTTTGTCGGGCATGGCCGTCAATCCGAGCAGAGTTCGGTCGGCGATGTGAACTCAACGATCGTCCCTGAAATGTCTCCCGCCGAAGCTGTGTTTGTAGCTTTGGCGATGCTAAACCAGAAAAAGTCGAACCCGAATTATCAGCTCACGCAAGCCGAAAGAAGCGCGATGTGGACTGACCTGCATTCGACAAAGATCGGTCAAACCCTTGACGATGATCCGGTGAAAACCGAACAGATCAGTGAGGCAATCGCCGATAAAATCCCGACGATGTCATCTGCGGAACTGCTGGCGATCCCGCATCGGGCATTGGATATTCTTGGAATAGAAAACTAAAGGAGGAAAAGAAGATGAAAACCAAACTAATTGCGTTAACAAGTTCAGCGTTGTGCACCCTTTTCCTCGTTGGCTGCAGCGGCGGTGGCGGCAGCAACAATCCGCCTGATCGCGGCTTTGACCTATTGCCAGATCGTATAGAGATTAGCCAAACTACAAGCAGCCAGATTCATCGACCAACAGTGATGTCGGTAATCGGTACGTTTCTCGAGCCATTGGGTACAACGACTGGTACGATCGAATTGATTCCGACCACTCAGATCGGCCCCGGGCCTCGCAACTTCTTTAACACGCGGGTTCCTGCGAAGTGGCGATTTCAATATTGGGAGAGCTTTATGGGGCAAGTTCCATGCGTAGGGGGAGTGCATACTGTCGAGAGGAATGTCCACCTCGGTGAGATGGAAAAACTACCGTGCTATGCGTACGTTTTTCCAATCTCCATTAATCCTTCGACTGTCGACGCGGTATCTCCCCCGTCAACTATAGCCGTCGAAGCGGAAGGGATATCCGATACCTACGGGCCGCCGCAGGTTGCGATACTCGATGAGTTTGGAAATGTCAGGGCATCTATCGCCGCAACGGTTACTAATCTTGGCAAGGGCCAAATGGAATTCACGCTTCCGAATGTCAGCACTTATTACAACGGTGTCTATCAAATCACTGTCAACAATGTGAGTGCGTCGGGAAGATGGGAAGCCGTTGGTGCGGGAGAGCTTTCGCTCTTTGGGAACACACCTCCGTCACCCCCGAATCTGCCGGATCCTTGCTCGATACCGGCACCTTGTTTGTTCTAACACCGGCTAAGTAGGGGCTTGACCGTTGGTCGGGCCCCGTATTGCTAAACAATCGTGGAGGATAAGAATTTATGAAGCAGAAACCCGTCACTTACGCACCAATTATACTTCTATGCCTGATGTTTATGGCCCTCTGTTTGAGCGGACAGGAAAGGAGTACGCTTCCGGATCAGTACGCAACCACGAAAGCGACCGAGACAATTGCAACGCCGGAGTCCGAAAGTGGAAAGAGTGAAAATACCGCTACCGGGCGAGATAAGCTGAAACGTTTCGAGGTCGGCGGGCACCTGACGATGATGCTACAGGATGATTTTGAGCCTGCCGATGTCGTATTCATCAACTACGGATTTCGAAATGCCGCATACATCGATCGCCGTTTCGAAACCGGTATTGGGGGGCGCTTCACCTACAACGTGAACCGGGCGTTCGCTGTCGAGGGAGAGGTCAACTACTTGCCGAGCACGATGACTTTGGCGGATCATTTTGAAGCAGGAGTGCCAAGAACCGGTCCGTTCTCGGGCGGGGAAAAGACGCAGGTACTCTTCGGGGCGAAATACGGATATCGCGGCAAGCGAATCGGCATTTTTGGGAAGATCCGGCCGGGGTTTATACACTTTAATGCCTTCCCGTATATTACCAATACATACATATTTTACGGTCCCAACGGCCAAATATCCGATGTCGTGCTGGTCTCAGCCGAAAAGCCCGCAACCTTCTTCAATGTCGATGTCGGCGGTGTGTTCGAATATTACACCTCGAAGAGGACATTCTTGCGGGTCGATGTCGGCGATACGATAGTCCATTACAACCGCCAGGAACCAAAGGAGTACAATCCGACCTTCAACCGCCATAACTTGCAGATGAATGTTGGTTTTGGATTCAGGTTTTAGTCCGGCTTTCGCGAGATGGAATCTGCCTGTTAGCCGATCCTATTAAAGATCGAGCGATAGACAGGTAGCGATTTGCCCTCGACTGCTAGTTCGCGTTCGGTCTTGACGGGGAATGGATTCGCGTCGATCTTTTCTTCTGCGAGCGCTTCGTGCGAACGGAAGATCTCGAACATCTCTTCAGCAAGGAATTCGATATCGGTCTGAACAAAAACCTTACCCGCCGGAGCGAGTTTCCGTGCGATCGCGTCAGCCATTTCGCGATTTACCATTCGGCGTTTTTCGTGTTTCTTCTTGAACCATGGGTCGGGAAACTGTATCGTGACCATTTGCAGGCGGCCGTCCGGGAAATTCTCGATCAAGCGGTCGAGCCAAAGCATCGCGTTGCAGAATGAATAGCGGAGATTCGCAAGGCCCGCTTCGGCGGCAAGGCGGTTGGCTTCCTCGACGAGCGGTTCGCGTATCTCGACGCCGAGGTAGTTGTATTCAGGCAACTCGCTCGCCATCTTCAGCAGGAAACGCCCGCGTGCACAGCCGATGTCCATAAAAAGCGGACGCGCCGGGTCGCTAAAAAGATCCTCGATCACGAGAGGCACCGGTGTCTGCCGATAGAACGGTGCCAGCGGATTTACATGTTGATGGACTCGTACGCGTGGCATAGATCAGACGATCTGAAGAATGGTCAATATCGAAAGGCCGCAAACCGCGGCGTACGCGGCGATGGCGAGAATGCCCGCAACTTTTATCGGCGGCAACGCTTCGCGCGGATCTTTGTGCGGGTCGCCGGGAACAGCGAAAAAAGCATAGACCGCACCCGTAACAAGCCCGCCTATGTGTGCATAATTATCGACCATTCCGCTTAAGACAAAACCGTAAAGCAGGATGAAGCCGATGTTGACGACGAGATTCCGTCGAAACTCCGGCGCGATGAATTGCCTGCGTTTGAAAGAATAGACCGCGAGGAAACCGATGATCCCGACGATCCCGCCTGACGCTCCGATCGAGATCCCGACCGGGCTTAGCAGAAGCGTAAGTACGCTGCCGCCGACCGCCGAGAGTAAGAAGACGATCGATAGATGAGCACGATTTGCGAGTGCTTCAAACGGTCGCGCAAAGCTGTAGAACGCAAGGCTGTTTAGCCCGATGTGAAGTAAACCGGCATGCAACGCCGTTCCTGTCAGAAGCCGCCAATGTTCTCCCTGCAGCAAATACGCCTGCTTATCAAAACCCGCCGCAAGGATCGCAGGTTGTATGCCGCGAGCGAGCTCCGCGAGAAAAACGCACGTATAGAGAGCGATGATAATGATCGCGTAGTACGGCGGACCGGGCCGGAAAGCTACCTCGCGCGGGCGCGGCCTTTCGAATTGCTGTGATCCTTCGGGACCTAATTCCTCGTCCCTGTAATCGAGTGACATTTGGGAAAACAAAAACTACATTGCAAGCCCGCCGTCAACCTGTATCACCTGCCCCGTGATGTAGGTCGCAGCCGGTGAAAGCAGGAAGCACGCGATCTGCGCAGCCTCATCGACGCGGCCGAGCCGTCCGAGCGGAATCATCGCGAGGATCTTTTCACGGTATTCGGCGTTCATCTCGCTCGCCATATCTGTTTCGACGAGGCCGAGAGCAAGCGCATTCACCGTAACTTTCTTGCTTGCGATCTCTTTTGCGAGAGATTTTGTTAGGCCGATCATTCCCGCCTTTGACGCGGAGTAATTCGACTGCCCGAGCATTCCGACAACGCCGGAGATAGAAGAGATATTCAGGATCGAGCCGCCATTCTCGTTCCGCATCATCGGCCGCAACACCGCCTTTGAGAAATTCCACGCGCCCTTCAGATTCGTGTCGATCACGGCGTCCCAATCTTCCTCTTTCATCCGAAGGATGAGCTGATCGCGCGTGATCCCGGCGTTGTTTACGAGGAAGTCCACCGTGCCGAACGCATCCTTTACTTCGGAGACGAAGTTCGCTGCGGCCTCGGTATTCGCAACGTCGCATTGCGCGGCGAAAACACGCGTACCTGCGGCTTCGAGCTCGGCTTTGAGAGCGTCGGCCTCGGCCGCACTCTTTGAATAATTGAACGCAACGTTCGCTCCGCCTTTCGCAAGTTCGCGAACGATCTCGCGGCCGATGCCGCGCGTACCGCCGGTTACGATTGCGGTTTTTCCTTCAAATACTTTGTTTTGCATAATTGCCTAAATGCCCGACGGGCTAAAGATTCAATGCCTTTCGCTGTTGTGCGAAAAGCTCTCCGATGCCCTTCTCTGCGAGGGCAAGCATCGCGTTCATCTGGTCGCGGGTAAAAGGTTCGCGTTCCGCCGTGCCCTGGATCTCGATGAATTTCCCTTCGCCCGTGCAAACGATGTTCATATCGACTTCGGCGGTCGAATCCTCAGCATAAGCAAGATCGAGGATCGGCGTGTCTTCGCAGATGCCGACGCTTACTGCCGCAACTTCGCTCAGGATAGGATTTGCGCGGACAACGCCCGTCTGCACAAGACGCCGGCATGCGAGCGCTAGCGCGACATACGCTCCCGTGATGGACGCGCACCGTGTGCCGCCGTCCGCCTGTATCACATCGCAATCGAGAAAGATCTGGCGTTCGCCGAGAAGCTTCATATCGACGACGGCACGCAGGCTTCTGCCGATCAGGCGTTGAATCTCTTGCGTGCGGCCGGTCGGACGCATCGTCTCGCGTTGAGTTCGCGTGTTCGTCGCACGCGGCAGCATCGCGTACTCCGCAGTCACCCAGCCCGTTCCTTTGTTTCGCAGGAAAGGCGGCACGCGATCCTCGACCGAGGCAGTACAAATGACCTTCGTGCGGCCGGCCTCGATCAACGCGGAGCCTTCCGCATAGGGCGAAATATTCGGTGTGATCCTGACCGAACGCAGCTCGTCCACCTTGCGTTCGTCTTGTCTCGTAAAACTCATAAATTCAACAGGCGTTGCGCACTAACCCGCGTGCTTCTGCCCCAACTCATCAACGCCGTAAACCTCGATCGCCTCAAGCTTTTGCGGGCGTGCCCCTAAAAATCTTTCGGCGACGCGGGCAAACCTGTCCGCAGCGTCCGTTACATAGAAATGATCGAGGTCATCGCACAATTCCCGCTTTTTCGCGGGCGCGGTCGTATTCGCGATCTCGTTCTTTGCAAGTATTATCGCAACCTCATCGGCGGTCGCTTCGCCTGAATCAATTAGTTTAACATCGCGCCCGACGGTGCGTTGAATCACATCGCGAAGGATCGGATAGTGCGTACAGCCGAGCACCAAAGCCTGCGGAGAGAATTCCTTTACCTCTTTGAGATACTTTTCGGCAATGCTCGCCGTCTCCGGCTGGTCGATCCAATTCTCTTCGGCGAGCGGCACAAAAAGCGGGCACGCGGCCTGCAGTACCTTCGGTTCGACCGAGGCACGGCGGATCGCGTCGATATATGCGTTGCTCGCAACGGTCGCTTCGGTCGCGATGACACCGATCCGGGCATTCGCACCGAATTCACGCACGATCTCGACCGCACGCCGCCCGCCGGGACCGATCACGCCGACGACCTCGATCCCGACCTTTTCGCGGATCGCAGGCAATGCGAGTGCCGATGCCGTGTTGCAGGCAACAACGAGCAGTTTGATTCCGAGCGAGGCAAGGAATGTGGAATTCTCAAGCGCGTAACGCTCGACCGTTGCGAGCGATTTCGTGCCGTAAGGCACGCGCGCCGTGTCGCCCAAATATACGAAACGCTCGTTCGGCAGCCTGTCGTGCAGAGCGCGATAGACCGTCAGCCCGCCGACACCGGAATCAAAAATGCCTATTGCCTGCTCGTTCGTTGCCATAAACGTAAACGAATAATATAACTTATCGGAGCATCATCGGTCATTTCGAGACTTCGACACGGAAAGGAGCCCGCATCGACCTTCACGACTCCGCCTGAAGCAACCGCCGCAGCGTGTTGCTGCATCCCAAGCGGCATGAGCCTATTCTCACAAAAACCCGCGAACTTCGAGCTGAATTCCATTGCGGTCGCGAAGCCTTGTCCCGCAGATTGGAATTTGATGACCGGTGACGAGCGCAGTCGCCTCTGCCACGACTGCGGAATAAACATCTACAACATCTCGGAAATGTCGTCGAACGAGGTGCGAGATCTGATCGAGAACCGCGAAGGTCGTCTCTGTATCCGGCTAATGAGACGGAGCGACGGAACCGTCATAACGCGCGATTGTCCAAAAGGCCTCGCAGCATATCGACGACGCGTTGCCCGAGTGGCCGGCGCGGTGTTCGCGGCGGTTATCGGACTTTTTTCTGCGACATTTGCACAGTCTAAATCCTCCACGGCCTCGTCGCCGGACGCGGGTATTACGGCACAAAGGCATAACCTCGAAGGCGTTATCGTCGATCCGCAAGGTGCGGTGATCCCGGACGTAAAGGTTACCGTACGAATCGACAAAAAAACGAAGTATTCGGTGCTGTCAGATTCGATTGGCCGATACGTTTTCGACAAACCCGACATTGTGGGAAAGGTCGAGATCGTCGCCGAGAGGTCCGGCTTCAAGCGATTCAAAGATCACATCGAAATAAAGGCCGGCGTGCCTGTCGATCTTCGGATCACGCTAGTTCCAAGCGGAGAATCAGTTGAGGTCGGCATCTTCTTAGACCCGGGCGGTATCGATATGACGAGATCGGACGTAACTACAACTTTCAAGGTCGGGAATGACGGAACGTGGCGGCCGTACTAGCCGAGGAACTCGATCCGATATCGATATCGAACAAGCAACAGTGGCGCTGAGGAGATCGTTCAATCGTCGTGGCGGCCCCAACGCCAGCGAGGCGGTTCGCCCTTTGCGAAGCAGATAGCGACGAGCCCGAGGATGAGGGCGGCTGTGCCGCATGAAAACTTTAACGGAAACTGCACGGGCGGAAAGACGAGTGCGAGCGCGATGAATAGGCCAATGAACAGGCCAAACACGAGCCATCCTTGCCATGCCGAGGGCAAACCCCAACCCCAGCCGTAAGTCTTGGCACGAAACCAGTACTTCTTCTCGAGATCTTTGGGCATCATCGGCAAATGCTCCGTGTCTGCGATATTCGCCGCCATTATACCACTGATAATCGATCGCCAAATTCCACAAGGAACTCGGATCACGGCGTCGAGACGGCAGCGGTCTCGGCGATCAGGGTCGGGTATTTGCCGGTCCAACAAGCAGTGCAGGATGAATCTTCGTCGAGGCCGACGGCCTGGAGCATTCCTTCGAGCGAAAGATAGCCGAGCGAGTCCGCGCCGATGTATTCACCCGTTTCCTTGATGCTCATGCGCGAAGCGATCAGGTCCCGGCGGTGGGGCGTATCGACGCCGTAATAGCAGGAATGAGCGGTCGGCGGGCACGAGATGCGCATATGCACCTCGGTCGCTCCCGCATCGCGGACCATCTGCACGATCTTCTTCGACGTAGTGCCGCGGACGATCGAATCATCAACGAGAATGACGCGGCGGCCCTCGATCAGATCCTTTATCGGGTTAAGTTTGAGCCTGACGCCGAATGAGCGTATCGATTGCGTCGGTTCAATGAACGTGCGTCCGACGTAGTGGTTTCGAATGATCGCCTGCCGATAATTGATGCCGGACTGCGCCGAATATCCTATCGCCGCCGCAACGCCCGAATCAGGCACGGGCACGACGATGTCTGCCTCGACAGGATGTTCGCGAGCAAGCTGCTTGCCCATCTTATGCCGCGATTCGTTCACCGACTTACCGAAGATGATCGAATCCGGCCGCGAGAAATAGACGTGTTCGAACGTACAGACGGCGTGCTTCTTCACCTCGAACGGGAAGCTCGATTCGACACCGTCCTTTGTTACCACAAGCATTTCGCCCGGTGCGATCTCGCGCAAATATTCGGCGTCGATAAGGTCGAACGCACAGGTCTCGGACGCGACACACCACGCATCTTTGTACTTACCCAAAACGAGGGGGCGGAATCCACGCGGGTCGCGAACGGCGATCATCGCCGTCGGTGTTAAAAAGAGCAGCGAGAATGCGCCTTCCGTATCTCGGACGACTCGGCGGATAGCGTCAAGGGCCGAGCCTTCGTGGACGCGTGCGATACCGTGCAGGATCGTTTCCGTGTCGGAGGTCGAGGAGAATATCGCGCCTTCGCGTTCGAGTTCGCGGCGGCGAGCGTCGGCAAAAGGCAGATTCCCGTTGTGGCAGACGGCGATCTTCCCGTGCTGGCACGTGACGGAGAAAGGCTGAACTTCCTTGATCGTGTTCTTGCCCGCCGTGGAATAACGCGTGTGGCCGATGGCGGCCGTGCCGTGAAGCTTTGCCAATGCCTGTGCGTTTAGAACGTCCGCGACGAGGCCGTTCGCACGATGCTCAAAGAAATCGACACCGTCCGTCGAGACGATGCCGCAAGCTTCCTGCCCGCGATGCTGAAGAGCAAAAAGGCCGAGCTGCGTCAGAGTTGCCGCCTCTTCGTGGCCAAATATGCCAAAGACGCCGCACTCCTCGTGAAATTTGTCGAAAAAGTCCTCGATCACCTGGCTTTTATTTTACATCCTGCGGGGAGCGAATTACGAACGCAGAAGGCGGGCTTTTTCGAGGTCTTCGCGGGTATTTACGTTCAGAAACTCGCCTGGAGCGTCATTTTCTGAGGGTTCGACGACCGCGGCTCCGATCTCGCGAACGAACGAGATCAGCGATGGAAGATGCTCGTCCGAGGCGATCTTCGCGTTAACTGCGGCAAGGACGGGGTTTGTGCGGTATATGCCGCATAGCGGCTGAAGGCGGCCGTCCGGCTGGAGGGGCACTGCGGCCACGGCATCGGTCTCGCGAACCGTTTCGACGAGCCTTTCGAGCAGGTTTTTACTCAAAAGAGGCAGGTCGCAGGCGAGCACGAACGTCATTTCGCGTTTAGAGGCCGCTAGAGCCGTTTGAAAGCCGCTCCAGACCCCACGGCCCGGATTTTTGTCTGCGACGACGTTTAAGGGCATCTGTGCGTCAGCAAATTGTGTTTCATTTGCCGCCACAAATATCACATTCGCACATCCCGGAACTTGGCCGATCAGATGGGCGGCATTTTCTGCCAGCGTGACCGAACCAAGATCGGCGAGGGCCTTGTCCGAACCAAATCGGGAAGACCGCCCGCCGATCAATATGAAAGCGTCAAAATCCACTGCTTGGCTGGCGCCGGTTATTGTTTCGGCGGTGCGGGCTTTTGCGTAAGTATGCTCAGATCGACGTTGACAACATCGCCCATGAAGTCCACGTTGTCCTTTCGCTCGTACGCAATGCCGTAGTCTTTCCTGTTGAGCTGGAGCGTCGCGCTGAAACCGCACGGTCCGTCCACCGCCTCGGCCTTTTTGTCCGCGCAGCTACCGCTGATCGTGAACGGGAATGAGATCTCTTTCGTTACGCCGTGCATCGAAAAATCACCCGTCAGGATATACTTTCCACCCTTCTTCTCAACCTTCTTGCTCTTGAATGTGATCTCGGGATATTTCTCAACGTCGAAGAAGTCCGCGGTCTTTAAGTGATTGTCGCGTGCACCAATGCCCGTGCTGATGCTGTCGGCACGGATCGTCGCAACAACTGACGACTTCGTGATGTCCGACTTATCGAAATTGAGGTCGGCCTTGAACTGGCCGAATTTTCCCGTAACTTTCGACAAACCACCTAAAATAGGCAGGTTGAAGCTCACACTCGAGTGATTCGAATCCACGGCGAGCGGTGCCGATGCCGCGTACGCCGCGACCCAAAACGTTGCGACCAGAGCGGCCGCGAAGATCTTCTTGAACATAATTTTCTCCACTTGCTAGTTCTATTTCTTGCCAATTTTATCACGCAGGAACAATGCGCCCGCGGCATTCGCCGAGACCGATGCGTCGAAAACCTTCTCGTTCGCAGAAGCCTTTCATAATGATCTCGTCGCCATCCTCAAGGAAACGCCTTTGCTCGCCAGACGGCAGGTCGATCGGCTCTTTGCCTCGCCATGTGAGTTCGAGTAGGCAGCCGCGCTCATCCTTTTCCTTGCCGCTGACAGTGCCCGTCGCCAGAAGATCGCCGGTCTGCAGATTGCAGCCATTCGAAGCGTGGTGCGTGAGCATCTGGCCGATCGTCCAATAAAGGTCTTTCGTATTCGAACGGCTCAGGCGGAAAGGTTCAATGTTTTCGGTCCGCATCTTTTCGGTCTGTATATAGACCTCAAGGTTAATATCCAGTCCGCCGAACTTGCGGTTCTCGTCGCTGCTCAGGTATTCGAGCGGTTGCGGATCGGCCGGATCGCGTTCAAAAGCAGGCGTTCGAAACGGAGCCAGAGCCTCCATGGTTACGACGAATGGTGAAATACTCGTTGCAAAGTTCTTCGCAAGGAACGGACCCAAAGGTTGGTATTCCCAACCCTGTATGTCGCGTGCCGACCAGTCGTTCACGAGGCAGACGCCGAAAATATGCTCTTCCGCATCCTTGATGTCGATGGGTGAGCCAAGCTCATTCCCCTTCGCGACGAAAAAGCCGAGTTCCATCTCGTAATCGAGATTCTTCGACGGCCCGAAGACCGGCGGTTTCTCGGCATCGCTGCGATTTTGCCCTTGAGGACGTTTGATGTCCTCGCCGCTCAAAACGATGCTTGACGCACGCCCGTGATACCCGACGGGAATGTACTTGTAATTCGGCATCAGCGGATTATCGGGACGAAACATCGACCCGACGTTCGTTGCGTGATAGATCGAGCAATAGAAATCGGTGTAATCACCGATAACCGCCGGAATGTCGTCGAGAAAGCATTCGGAAACCGGCACAAGATGCGGCTCGACCTGCCCTCGAAATTCAGAGCCCTCACGCAGCAGGTCGGAGATACGCTGCCGCAACGCCATTCGGTCCGCCGCGGAGAACTCCATGATCCCGTCGAGAAGGCTCCAGAGGCGGTCGTCGCCGATCGATTCCGCATCGAAATCTTCGAGCAGCCCGGCGTCGGCACATGCGTCGAGATTCAGAATGCGGTCGCCGATCCGCACGCCGATATGGATCTCGTCGTCGATCGAATCGTTTGCAAACACACAGAAAGGCAGATTCTGGATCGGAAAATCGGTCGTCGGATCGTTCGCCGACGCGACCCAGCTCTTGAGTGCGAGATCGTGTGTAGAGTTAATTTCGTAGGTCATAAGATCAACTTGGGCGTAAAGGACGCGGCCGCGATTTTTTACGTCAATATTTTTGCGACACACCGGCAACGACGCCGTGTGCCTTTTAGGCCCTTAGAGAATTCCGAGGTCCTTCAGGTCGGCGATAGGTTCGATAAATGAGCACGAGCCGAAAGACTGTATGCCGCGGTATCGAGCCTGTTCGAGCTGAAAGAGCGTTAGCACATAGTCGTTCCGCCATCGCACACCTGTCTGATCGAAACGGAATTCGCTCGGATCCTCGGTCATCATCAATTCGTCGAGCAGATCGATATGACGGCTGTCGCGAACGAACGCGGCCATCAGGAACAGGTTCAAAAAGCCGTGCATCTTCCCCTTCACGGCATTCGGCTCATAGGTGAGCGGCCGCTGGCATCTGATCGGATGGTGCAAGCCTGCGGTCGCCTTGAACGGCAGATTCGCGGCCGTGCAGGCACGTACGAATCGCACGATCTCCTTCGCCTTCGGAAAGGCTTCGGGCGTGATGCCGCCCGTGCGGATCTTTGCACGCTGATCGCGTAACGCAAGCGTTGCGACGAGCTCCGGCAGGCTTTCTCCGATCGGTATCTCGTAATACGCAGTTATATCTTTGGGTACGAGGCGGTGTGCAAAGTCGATATCCTCAACCTTCGGGGCCTTGATCTCCATCACGTCGGCAATGAACTTCCCGCGTTCGACGGCGTTGAACTCAACGACCGAATAGGTGGAAAGCTCGACGTCGTCGCCCGCAACGACCGCAAGCCGCCATGGTTTCTCGCCTTTTTTAAGAACTTTTGACGCCTCAGCAGCGAATTCGTTCAGCCGGCTCGCCGTTACGACGAAGCGCCCGAGCATCCACGAATATTCACCACGCCTATAAGCGGCATAGTTCGCTACGGCATCGGTCATCGAGACCGCAGACGGCGGGAACAAGCCTGCGTAGTCGATCGCTCCTGCCATTAGCACCCCGATGCTCGAAAGCGGCCTTTCGACGGCCTTTTCTCGCGCTCCAATATTTACCTGGGGATCCTGCATCTTTCTCTCTTTTGATGATAAGAACTGCGGCGGATATTCGCAAAGACGGCTCCGGCGGCTATCGCCGGAGCCAGCCGATGCGACGGGCACGTACGACTCGCCACGTTCCGCGATTTTTGCTAAACTTTGTTCCGATCTCAACTGCCTTAAAATGCGTGTTTTAGGAATCGATCCCGGTAGCGAAACGCTCGGTTGGGGCGTCGTCGATGGTGCGGGCTCACGATACTCGCTCGTCGAATTCGGGACGGTCAGATCGAACCGCCGGGACGCGTTTTCGCGAAGGCTCCTGAATATTTACAACGGCGTTGCCGATATCGTCGGGCGTTTTTCGCCGGATGTACTTGCGGTCGAGGATACGTTCTATGCCGTTAATGTCGGCGTCGCGATCAAACTCGGACAGGTTCGCGGGACGACGCTGCTGCTCGCGGAGCAATACGGCCTGGAGATCGCCGAATACGCGCCTCGGCTCGTAAAATCCACCGTCGCTGGTTACGGCAATGCGGAAAAGGCTCAGGTCGGCGAGATGGTCCGCGTACTCCTGCGGCTCAAAGAAATGCCGAAGCCTCACGATGCGGCCGACGCACTCGCGATCGCGATCTGTCATTTTCATCATGCAGGTACGGCGGCAAAAGTTTTGGCCGCACAAGAAAAGTTAAAGAAAAAATGAGGAAATCCGCCACTCTCACGCTTCTCCTACTATTCCTTTTCCTTCCCGCATACGCTCAAAAACGACGTACCGCGCGGAGCAAGCCCACCGGAGCGGCTCGTGCATCTGAGATCGGGAAGTCGGCCGTTGTAGTTGACGAAAAACTCTCGACCCTACGCGTAAGCCCGAGCCTTTTTGCCGAATCAGTACATCGCATCCAACGCGGCCGCACGGTTCGCATACAGGACATAAAGGAGGCGGACGGCGTTCGATTCTACAAGGTGACCGTTCCGCCGAAATATTTTGGTTGGGTGCAGGCGGACGCTGTTTTCTTCAGCTCGCGCGCGGAAGACGAAACGCGCCTTGCAAAGCTCGTCGTCGCCTCGACAGGTTTTGAGAAGATCGAGATCGCAAGACAATTCCTCGAACTTTACCCGAAGTCGGCGGTGCGGCCCGGGATTCTCCTGCTCTACGGAGACATCATTGAAGAGGCAGCGTTAAAGCTTTCGAAGGATGCGAATTCACGCCTAAAGCGTTCGGAACTTGCTGCGACCGGCGCGCCGCTGCATAGCTATTTCCTGAACTTCAATATGCTGGACCGTTATCGAAAGGAAGGCATCATATTCTTATTTGACGCCAAAGCAAAGGCGTTTCACTACAATGGGGCCGCGTGGAGCGAGATCGTTCAGAGCTTTCCAAAGTCAGCCGAAGCGGTCGAAGCAAGACGCCGGCTCGCGTCGCTTGCCGAAAAGATGGGGACGGCAAGCGCTAATTAACTCTCTTTCAGCGCGACCGCGATCTCTGCCGCGACCTTCGCGTTGTTCTTAAGCAGTGCGATATTTGCGGCAAGCGTGCGGCCTTTGCTCCTCTCGACGAGCGCGGAGAGCAGGAAAGGCGTCGTCTCTTTTCCCTTGATATTCTGGCGGTCGGCTTCGCGTAGTGCCTCGGCGATCAAATCCTCGACCTCCGAAAGTTCGATCTCGTATTCGGCAGGGACGGGAGCCGTGACAAGTACTGCGCCCGAAAGTTTGAGCTTATCGCGGCCGCGGATTATGGCGGCGGCTTCCTCGGCGGAATCCACTCTCTCATCAACGGGCAAGCCGCTCGTCCGAGAATAAAATCCCGGCATCTCGTCGCATTTCCAGCCGAGAACGGTGATGCCGTAGGTTTCGAGCCATTCGCGTGTGGCCGCAACATCAAGAATGATCTTCGGCCCGGAGCAGACGACCGTGATCGGCGAGTTCGCAAGCTCCGGCAGGTCTGCCGAAACGTCCGCAGAGTAACCGCGATGTACGCCGCCGATGCCGCCCGTCGCAAAGACGTCGATCCCCGCAGCGTGTGCGATCAGGGTTGTCGTCGCGACCGTTGTCGCAGCCATAAGGCGTTTTGAGGTTGCGACGGCGATATCACGCCGCGAGATCTTTCGAATCCCGTCCTCGGTCGCGAGGCGGTTGAGTTCGTCGCGTGAAAGACCGCAGCAGACCGTGCCATCGAGCACAGCGATCGTTGCCGGAGTTGCTCCGACGGAACTTACGATCTCCTCGACGCCGACCGCAGTTTCGAGGTTCTGCGGGAACGGCAGGCCGTGTGAGATCACGGTCGATTCGAGCGCGACGATCGGGGCACGATCATCCAAAGCCTTCTGGACCGGGTTGCTGAACTTGATATCCATCGAAAATACTTATCGGATCAGCTTGCCGATCCTGCTAAGACGCGGGTTCGTGATACAGCCCAGCATACTGCCGTTCGAGGCTTCGCGGTCGCAAGACCAATAAACGAACATCGCGCGGCCGATGATCAGATCGCGTGGAACAAATCCCCAGAAGCGGCTGTCTTCGCTCGCGTCGCGGCTATCGCCAAGGCAGAAGAAGTTATTCGGCGGAACGACCATCGTCTTGCCCTTTGTTGCGAACTCGTACTGCGAGGTCGGCAGATGGTGGCCTGCATTCACCTCATCCATCGTCTCCTGGCTGTAATAGACATCCCATTTGTCCTCGGGCTTTCGCTCTTCGAATTCGTGCGTATCGAGAGCGGCCTCGCGGCTCGTCGCGTCGCCGATAATGCGATGTTCAGGAAGCAGCTCGCCGTTGATGTAAACGTGATTATCGCGAAATTCGACAGTTTCGCCCGGTAACGCAATGACGCGCTTTACGTAGTTGAGCTTGTAAGCCTCGAGCGGCCCGCCCGGACGATTACGATCCATTTCCGGGCGCACACGGTTGCCGGGATATTTGAAGACGATAACGTCGCCGCGTTTGATCTCACGCTGCGGCAGGAACGGCAGCTCGTGGCCGCCGGGCGTGAAGATGAACTTATTCACGAGCAGGTAATCGCCGACAAGGATCGTGTTCTGCATCGAACCGGTCGGAACCGTTACGGCCTGGACGATGAACGTCATACCGAACAACGCCATGATCAAGGTGATGACAAGGGACTCGAAATATTCACGAAACGTGGATTTCGGCGGCCCTTTGAACTCGTTCTCTTTCTTTTCTTCTCCGACCGTGCTGACAACCGGCTGTTCTTTCTCTTCACTCATAAAAACGTGACTCGATCAGTACCTTACTTATCCTTTCCTGCCTCAAGTATCTCGATCGCCGCACAAGCGGCGTTCATCTCAGCGGCCTTTATCGACTGGCCTTCGCCGGTCGAGCTGCCGCCTTCCCAAACCGCTTCGACAAAGAATCTGCGATCGTGCGGCGGGCCGTCCGTCCGACGAAGCTCGTAGGCCGGGGCCTTGAGTTTGATGGCCTGCAGTTTTTCCTGCAGCAGCGATTTATAATCCAGCGAACGTTCGGGCGTCGCCGCCTTGATCTCTTTACCAATAAGGCGTTTTACGGCGCCACGAGCCGCAATGTAACCGCTGTCGAGAAATACCGCTCCGATGACGGCCTCGACCGTGTTCGCAAGCAGAGCATGCTTTTTTCTGCCGCCTGTTTTCTCTTCGCCGCGGCCGACTCGCAGGAATTTACCGATCTCGATCGCCTCGCCCGCATTCGCTAGAGTTGCGGTCGAGACGAGATGATGCTTCATCAGCGTCAGGTCACCCTCATCAAGCGTCGGATGAAGTGCCAAAAGATTCTCGGCGACCGCAAGCGCCACGACGGAATCGCCAAGGAATTCGAGCACCTCATTCTCCGACTCTCGGGCCGCGGCTTCGTCACTTACGTCAAGATTCTCAAATACCCACGAGCGATGTGTTACCGCACGCTCAAGAAGCTTAATATCGCGAAAACTGTGACCGATCGCCCTTTCGAGGTCGCTGAGATCCGCTGACATAGAGGACAAGTTTAGCAAAAAAGGAAGCCGGACGCTTCGTTATACGAGACGTCCGGCTAGAAGGTATGAGGATCGATCCTAGATGCCTACTGACGAGTGCCCTTCGACTTTGCCGTTTCTGAGCTTGCCTTAGCGGCAGTTCCCGGCTTAGCGTTCGTGGTCGAGGCTGCCGGTTTTGAAGAAGCCGGCGTCGCGGCCGGAGTCTCTGCACTCGTGTCAGGATCGTTCACCGGTTCGATCGCGGTCGAAGGATTCGGAAGGGCAGCTGCATTGGCAGTTGCGAGATAGGCGTCAAACCCATCCGGCTTGCCGAAGCGGATGCCATAGATCTGCTTTGCGGTCTCCGTAATGGCCTTTGTATAAGCGGCGTTCTTCGTATCCGTCTTCGCGAGAGCAACGGCATGAGCAAAGGCGTTGAGAGCACGTTCGGCCGTACCATTCACCATTCCCTGCTTTGCCTTGATCTCGGCGACCTTCGTTGCCTTGACGTCATCCGGATCGGCCGGATTCTGTGCCTTCACAAGGGCCTGAAGCTCCTCGATCCGCTTGTTCATCTCGTCGATGTAGTAGGAACCGATCGAACGATAAACGTCAGGGATCGTGGCGGTCGTTGATTTTGCCTGGCTCGCTTTGTAGAGGTATCCAACGCCCTGCTTCTTGTCATTCTTGTCGAACGAGAGGATGTAGCCGATCGTGTAGTTCAGCCAGCCGAGAGCCTCGTCCTTATCTTTGTAGCTGTACGGCAAAAAGCCAAGGGGCTCAAATTTCTTTCCAGCTTCGAGGTCAGCGATCGACTGTTTCGCGTATTTCAGCGTCTCATCGTTCCAGGTAGTAACGCGAGGGCTCTTCGCCGTTTCGTCGTAACCGATCGAGCCGAGCACGATCTCCGCCGGACGATACTTGTCGGGATCCATCGCCATCAGCTCTTTGCCGCTGGAATAGACCTGGTCCCAACTCTTCGACGAGATGCCGGCAAAGAACTGCTTCTCCAATGCGGCGGCCTTTTCATCCCGCTCCATCTGCTTGTAGATCTTTTCATATACAGGGACTTTTGCCTTGAGCCACTCAACGAAATCGGCACCGATCAGATTGCCGGCCTCATCTTTGCAATTACCGTATTTTTCAAGAAACTCCTTTCCTGCATCGGCCGTCTTCTTGCGGGCTTCCTTGGTCTTAATGACCGAATTCTCGCGGATCGTCTTATCGAGAGCGTCGCGAGTTGCAGTGTCCGCACAAGGGTCCTGTGCAAACACGGACATTCCTGCCGTTGTAAGAAAGACAGCGAGAGCTGCGCTCATGACACTGTATCGAAAAATCGTCTTCATTCCTTAAATCCTCCGCCGCGTTGCCGCCCGGCGAGCGTGTAGCGTTACTTGCATTTTCCAACGTCCGCCGTCGGACACTGGTTTAGCGTGAAATCAGATGTTTTTGTGACACCGCGAGTTGCAATACTTTGTAAAAAACACAAATGCTATCGCAATACGGTCGATCCCTTTACCAGCGGTAAAATGAAGATTAAATAATCACGCACGATCAGCCCGCCTGTCAAGCCAAAAGCAGTGTTTCAGCCTGTCAGACGCGTTCGCACGGCCCTAAATCTAGGGCCAGACCGGTTCAGATCTCCCCTAACCTGGCGGATCGACACTCTATGGAGGGCGGCATTCGCCTAATCCGGATTCGCCATCCGTTCGCGTTTCTTCTTCGCGGCCTCTTCGGGCGTAATGATCACCGGTGCGAAAAGCGGCTTCGAATCGCCTGTGCGTCGAACGAACTTTTCGGGCTTTGCCGTTTCGCGTTCCGCACTGCCGACAATGATCACGTTCCGGCCATCCGGCTGTACGCGCAGGTTGTCGCTGCCATCCGTCATGGTTTCGCTGTCGTCGGACTCCTCGTCATCGTCAGCCGCGGCCTTCTTCGCGACGGCGACATTCTTCGGCATTATGTGAAATTCCGTCTGGGCAAGGTTACGGTCGGTCCGGGTGATGGTACCTGCGAGTGCGTGATAGATCTGAGCGGCAATGCCTGCGGCGTAGCGTCCGCGTTCGCTCTGGCCGCGTGTGATAACGGCGATCGCATATTTCGGCTTTTCGATCGGAGCGACCGAGGCAAAAAGCCCGACCCACGAGCCTTTATCAATGCACGAACCCGTCTTTCCCGCGACGCCAAGGTCCTGATCCATTCCGCGGCGGGCAGTGCCGTATTCGGCGGCACCCATCATTCCGGGAATGAGGCGTCGAACATTCGACTGAGGCAGGTCAACATCTGCCTTATAGAACGTCTGGAAGCGTGCCTTTTCCATCGAATTACGAGGAATACGCGGCAGGACGCGATGTCCGCCGTTCGTGATCGCGGCAGCCATCACGGCGAGCTGGATCGTGCTGACCTCGAAATCATCGCCGTGCGAATAAATGCGTGCGTTATTGTTGCCGATCGCGAGGCGGCCGGCCGTCTCGCCCTCAAGATTGATGCCTGTCGGCTGTCCGAGCCCAAGATCGCGTGCGTACTCGATCATCTTCTCATTGCCGAGGATCCTGCCGACACGCTGAAAATATCCATTATCAGAATACGCGATCGCATCATCGAGTTTGCGATTCGTCGGAACGTTTTCGATCGAACCGTCGGCTTTGTCGATTATGCCTTCGTTGACGCCGGCGACACCGGTAACTAGCTTGATCGTCGAACACGGCTTAATGCTCGAACGAACTGCCCAGTCCTGATTAACGACGGTGAGCACCTTGCCGGTCTGAGCCTCCATGACGACGACCGAACCGGCGTGTCCGCCAAGAGCGTTGACGGCGATGCGGCGAATGTTCAGATCCTCGCCTTCGGTATTGTCTGCGGCAATATTCGCAACGGTCTCGGTACGAAGCCCACGTTCAAATGCCAATTTCCTTTCGCGCGCTTCGCGAGCGGCGGCTTCGCGGCGGCGGCGTTCTGCAAGCTCGGCAGCACGTCGCTCGGCCTCGCGGCGGCGACGCTCTGCGGCTTCGCGTTTGCGGTCGGCCTTTGAAAGTTTTTTGGATGATGCCCTGTCGTCGTCGCGATCACGTCGGGCCGAGGCTTTGTCCTTCTTGCTCTTGCTCTTTTTGTCGTCCTTTTTTGATTTTGCGACAGTCTTCTGTTTCGACGAGGACTTAGAATCCTTTTTCGCCGAGCGTGAAGACTTCGACGAAGACTTCTTCGTCTCTTTCGCACTGCTCGCTTTAGACTTAGCAGAAGCCTTAGGCTTCTTCTGAGCCATCACCGCACCGGACAACAAAACCAGGGCCGCAAGACAACTAACAAGCGACCGAAGAGCGACTTTTCGTAGGGACATAAACCTCAATGCCTTGAATACGGGAAGCAAAAGTGAAATGTTTTGTGTTTTCGGAAGAGCCGGCCAACGCGTCTTAAGGCGGCCCGAGTTTGCGTACAAACTAAGCAATAGCTTAACATTCGAAGTCTCTCCTTTGCAAGGACTTTTAATGACAGCTATAAGAGTTCCTATCGGTCTTGCTTCGATATGCCCTTTCTAAGCACATTTCGCGGACGCCTTGTCGTTATTCTCGCGCTGCTTCTGATCGCGACGCTCGGCGTCCAATATTTCCTGAATCTAAGGACGCAGCAGGAGAACTATGCACTTCGTGAAAAGCAGGAAAGGGCGATAGTTGCGGGCTTTGCCGTCGGCATCAGCAGCGTGACGAGCCCTGATCGCATTCGCGACCTGATCGAGATCCCGGGCCAGACGCTGCTCGATGAGGAATCAAAGCGCCGTATTCAGGACATCATCGTTGTCGATAACGAATGGCGCGTATTCGATTCGCTCTCGGCCGATAACCTCCCGACCACCGGGACGGACGGCGAGATAATCTATAAAAAATTAAGCGATCTTAAGGACTTACCGCCTCTTCTCGAAGGCAAACGCCTCGGTACGGACGTCGATAAATTCCCGAATCGGCCTGCTTCCGAAAGTGAAGAGCACGACGGCGAGGCACACGCGATCCCGATCGAAACGAGCAAAGGCCGTTGGTATGTGATGGTGCTGCTTTTTAACGATAAGACCGCGGCAGCCGAGCGGGCCGCGCAACCGCTGCTCTACACGCTCGCGATCCTTCTTATCTCATCGCTTATCACGATCCTGCTCGTATTTCGGTTTACGAGGCCGATCGCGGACATCTCTAACGCGGCGCGAGAGATCGCGGCCGGCAACCTCGATGTTCGCGTAAGCGAAACACGCACGGATGAGCTTGGGCGCCTTGCCTCGAACTTTAACGAGATGACCGCCGAACTCGAAAAGAAGACCGAACTCGAAGCAAAGCTCCAGCAGGCAGAAAAATCAGCCGTCGTCGGAAGATTGGGTTCCGCGATCGCGCACGAGATCCGCAATCCGCTGAATTACATCAACCTCACGCTCGATCACCTCAGGAGCAAGTACGCGCCGACCGACGACGAGAAGAAAGCCAAGTTCGACAAACTTACGCTCCAGCTGAAAGAAGAAGTTGCAAGGATCAACCGCCAGATCACGGACTTTTTGAATTATTCGCGGCCGGCAACGGCGAACTTGAGGCCGATCGATGCTCGTACGGTCGTCGAGGATTCGCTGCGCATCATCGAAGGCCAGGCCGAGGAGAAAGGCATCGTCGTCTCGGTTTCCGAACAAGAGAACGTGCCGCAGATCATCGGCGACCCTCAATTCCTGCGTTCGGTCTTTAACAATCTCTTCATCAACGCCGTCCAGGCGATGGAAGGTACGGGCGGAAAACTCACCGTTCGCATCTCGCCATCCGAAGACGCGAAATTCGTTAATTTCGAGGTCGCGGACACCGGCCGAGGCATCCCGCAGGAAAACCTCGAATCGATCTTCGAACCGTACTTTTCGACAAAAGAGACGGGCACGGGCCTCGGCCTCGCGATCGTGAAAAAGATATTGGACATCCACAACGGCGAGATCAGCGTCCGATCAGAGCTTGGCGAAGGTACGACGTTCACGATCGCAATTCCCGCGGCGAATGACGCATCGCGGGACTCGTAAATTCGCATTTTGCGGTAATTTTCAATACCTTGTAGTTTTATGGCTCGTAAATCCATCCTCGTCGTTGACGACGAAAAGAATCAAAGAGAGATACTCGACGAGATATTGTCGGGCGAGGGCTACGACGTAACGAGCGCAAGCTCGGGCGAAGCCGCGATGAAATTCGTCGCCGACCGGCATTTCGACCTCGTCCTGACAGACCTCAAGATGACGGGGATGAGCGGCCTCGACCTGCTCAAATCGCTGACCGATTTTGATAAGTCGATCATCGTCATCTTGTTAACGGCGCACGGTTCGGTCGATTCGGCGGTAGATGCGATGCGTTTGGGCGCGTTCGAGTACCTCCAGAAGCCTTATGACAGCGAAAAGCTGCTCGAAACGGTCTCGCGTGCTTTAAAGAAGCTCTCGACGCTCGATGCCGAGATAATCTCCGTCTCGCCGGAAATGGACAAGGTCAAGAAGCTGATCCTGAAGATCGCAAAGTCGAATTCGACCGTTCTGATCCGAGGCGAGAGCGGCACCGGAAAGGAGTTGATAGCACGCTCGATCCATACGAACAGCCTCCGCGCGAACGAAGCCTTCCAGGCTGTGAATTGCGCGGCGATCAATGAGAACCTCCTCGAGAGCGAGCTTTTCGGCCATGAGAAAGGGTCTTTTACGGGTGCTGTCTCTGACAAGAAAGGCCTTTTTGAGATCGCACACGGCGGCACGCTCTTTCTCGACGAGATCGGCGAACTGGACATCTCGCTCCAGGCAAAGATATTGCGCGCTCTCCAGGAAAAGCAGATCAGACGCGTCGGCGGCGTGAAGGAGATCGATGTCGATGTCCGCGTCGTTGCGGCAACGAACCGCGACCTTCTACATATGGTCGAAGAAAAGCGCTTTCGCGAGGACCTTTACTATCGCCTGAACGTTCTCTCGATCGAATTGCCCGCTCTTCGCGAAAGGCGCAGCGATATTCCCGTTCTGATCGATTATTTTGTAAAAAAACACACGCGCGGAACCGACCGGAAGATACAGATCGATGCTCGGGCCCGCAAACTGCTCGATGAATACTCATATCCGGGCAACGTGCGTCAGCTTGAATCCGCTATCGAGCGCGCGATCCTGCTTTGCGAGAACGACACGGTCACCTTCGATGACCTGCCGCCCGAGATGACGAACGCCGCGCGGCCCGCGGCCATTGACGCAAGCACGGATTTCAAACTGCCGGCGGACGGTATAAACTTTGAGGATCTCGAGCGCAGCCTAATTATGCAGGCAATGGAACGGACCGATAACAACATCACAAGATCGGCCAAACTCCTCGGCCTGACTTTTCGTACATTGCAGTATCGCTTAGAGAAATTCGGCTTCAAGAAAGACGCCGAAGAGGAAGCGAGCGAGGAATAGCCTTTGGCGACAGGAAGATCGCCGAAACTATACCGATGGAATGGTTATCTACATTATCTCTCGCTCTTGGTTCGGCATGGACATCGGGCATCAATCTGTATGCAACGGTATCGATGCTCGGCCTGCTGCAGAAGTTTGCGGGTATTAAGCTGCCCGGCGGGCTCGAGGCTCTCGATAACTGGTGGATCATCGGCGTTGCGGGCGGCTTGTACATTGTTGAGTTCGTCGCCGACAAGATCCCGTACGTCGATAGCGTTTGGGACGTCGTGCATACATTCATTCGCGTTCCTGCAGGCGTGATCGTTGCTTACGCGGCGACAAGCCAGCTTGACCCGGCGATAACGATTTCGGCAGCGCTCCTTGGCGGCGGCTTGGCGTTTGCCTCACACGGAACAAAAGCAGCAGCACGCGTTACCGCAAACCTATCACCTGAACCGATCTCGAACTGGACGCTCTCGATAGTCGAGGACATCATCGCGTTTGTCGGAACCTTTCTAGCGGTCTTTGCACCCATGTTGATCGCTATATTCCTCGGGCTCTTTGTGGTCTTTTTCATATGGTTCCTGCCAAAGATCGTGCGCAGGCTGCTGCGGATGTTCCGTGCCGTGTCTGCCTATCTTTCCGGGAAAGGGTTTGATCAGGCGGCGCGTTAAAATGTCGCTTCGCCTGCTCGAGCTCACCTTCTATCTCGCAGGATTCCTGTTTGCGGCGGGCTTCGTCTATTTCCTGCGCGCGGACGACCCCGAATGGACGTTCCCAATGTTCGTTCTTTCAGCATCGATGTTTTTTCTGGGCTATCGCTTCAAGCTAAAAGCGAGAATCAATTCCCGCGAAATGCCGCCAAACCATCCCGAACCCGACGACGAGGCGAATTAGTTGTAAACGAGCGCTGTTTTGTCGCCGCTGCCTGACCGAATAGAATGTTCTTATGGAACGCATAAAACGACTGCTCGACAATAACAAGAAGTGGGCAGCCGAACAGGTCACGGCCGAACCGGATTTTTTTACAAGCCTCGCCGAGCTGCAGTCGCCGGAGTACCTTTGGATCGGATGTTCGGACAGCCGCGTTCCCGCAAATCAGATCACGGGCGTGCGGCCGGGCGAGGTATTCGTCCATCGCAACATCTCGAATATCGTCGCTCACGGCGACCTGAATTGCCTTTCGGTTCTGCAGTTCGCGATCGATGTACTCAAAGTCGAGCACGTGATCGTCTGCGGACATTACGGCTGCGGCGGAGTGCGGGCCGCTCTCGAGACGATCGGCCACGGGCTGATCGACAACTGGCTGCAGATGATTCGCGAGACCGCGTACCTCTACTCGGAAGAGTTGGACAACCTTGAAGGCGACGACCGCGTCGATCGTTTGTGCGAACTCAATGTCGCCCGCCAGGTGATCAACGCCGCCGATACGACGGTTGTAACCGATGCATGGGCACGCGGCCAGAAACTCATGGTTCACGGCTGGATCTATCGCCTGCAGGACGGAATCATTCACGACCTCGGTTTTGTGCAGGAAGGCCCGGACGAAGCACAGGATTTTCGCGAACGGTTCTTGAAAAAGAAGGAACTAAGTAGGCGGACCGCCGCGTAGGCGGAAAATTTAGTGATGAGAAAGAAGCAACTGCATCCCCTTTTGCTTGCGGCGTTCCTTTCCCTTGCGACGTTCGCAAGCGCAGCCATTGGCCAGGCACCCGGCGAACGAACAAGGGGCGACCGACCAACAAAACCGCGGCCGAAGATGGCGATCTCAAAGAACGATTCGCTCAAGACGATACCGTCGAGAGCGGCGTTCGATTCGCTCGCACGCGTTTATCAGCAAGGAACTCCGTACGCACTGCCGCACGTGATGTTCGTCATCGACCGGCAAGCGAAAGACAAGATCTATTTCATCAATTCGCAGAGATTTCGTTTCCATAAGGACTTTCTGCTGGCGACGTATCTCGTCCCGCGCGGAGCGGATATCTTTAAACCGATCTACATAGATTCGGGGCGTAGGTTCATGGTCGGGACGATCGCCTGGCAGGAACCGATCCAGCGTTTCACATGGGAACTCTGGGAAGGCGATATGGCGACTAGTGAGCTTATCAAGCTCGCTGACGACGTGATAAATGCTGCGTTCTACACGCATGTGAGCTTCAAGCCGAACTCCGACCGACAGACCACAGCGTCCGCGGACCTCGGCATCGAACGCGTTTCGCAGGACGAACTCAACCGAAATCAAGTTTATCTCGCGTTAAATACGGGAAGCTCCGTCGGGCGGCTGCATATTATCGACAAACTCGACGATACGGTCGAGATCGGCGACAACGAGATCCTCGTCCTTCGAGAACTGCCGCAGTCGCTGCCGCCGGTTCGCGGGATCATCGTCGCGAAGCCGTCATCACCACTCTCGCACGTGAATATCCTTGCTCGCGGCTGGGGCATTCCGAATATCTACATAAAGGATGCGGACAAGCTCTTTCGCGGACTGAATACGTATTGGATAAAGCTTGAGGCGAGATCGACAGATTACTCCTTCGAACGTGTAACCCGTTCGGAGGACATTCCGAATCCGCCGGACGACCAGATCCCGCCGGTGAACCTGACGACGACGAAGCTCGCACCGCTCGCAGAGATGCGAAAGCGGGACAGTATTTCCTACGGGTCAAAGGCCGCAAATCTTGGCGAAATGATCAACAAGAAGGTGCCGGGCGTTACGATACCGGATGGCTTCGGGATCCCGTTCCATTGGTACGACAAATTTATGCAAGAGAATGGGTTCGACGACATCATTCTCAAGCTCACAGACAACAACGATTTTGTCCACAATCCGAGGGTTCGGCGGCAAAAGCTCGTCGAATTCCGCCAGCAGATCATCGCAGGAAAGTTCGATGATGCGTTGAGGAAGGAGATACTCGACCGTTGGCACACGCAGCTCGGCGGAAAACCCGTGTTTGTCCGCAGCTCGTCGAACAGCGAGGATCTGCCGAACTTCAGCGGTGCCGGACTCTATTCGAGCGTTGCGAACGTGATAGATGATGAATCGCTCATCACGGCCGTAAAAAAGGTTTGGGCATCGCTTTGGAATTTTGATGCCTACGAAGCCCGCGTTCGAAATTATGTTAGCCAGACTGACGTCTATATGTCGGCGCTCGTTCAGATCGGCGTCAATATGAAAAAAGGCGGCGTGATGATCACGAAAGATCCCTTCGACGATCGTGCACGCAACGTCGTCTATATTTCCGCGGTCTGCGGACACAACTCGAAGGTCGTTGACAACGACGGCATCCCGGAGCAATTGCTTTACAGTGCGCAGGCGAATTCGGTTACGGTCAAAACGCTTTCGCAGCAGCAAAGCGCACTTGAATTCGATGAGAAAGGAGACCTTCGCCCCACGAGGGAGACCTGTGCCGGGAAAGATCAACGCGTTCTGACCAACGCGGAGGCACGAGCGCTTGCGAAGGCGGCCCTCGCGATCAAACGTGCCTTTGGCGGCTCGGCGGCTCAGGATATAGAGTGGGGAATAATCGACGGAAAGATATTCATAGTCCAGGCAAGGCCTTACGTAGAGAAAAAATGAAAAATATCGGAAAACTTTTAGTCCTGATCGCAGGCTCAACTGTTGCGGCGTGCAGCACGAACGCAGTTCGTGTGTCGGACAACTCAGCTGCTTCGAACACCGCAAAACTACCCGAGCAATCGGTCATCGCACATTCGAATGAGCCGACCGGCCCCGGCCCTGCCGGGACCATCGATCCCTCTAAGCCGAAGTCCAAATGGACCCAAAGCGGAACGCCCATCGATACAAAGAAATTTGATGAGGCGATAAAAGCCGCAGATTCGGCCGTTAAGAAATCGCCAAAGAATGCTGACGCCAAAAAGGCTCTCGCCAAGGCTTATTTCGACCGTGGGATGGCACTTACCGATGCACGGCAGTATCCTTCCGCGCTTGGTGATTACCGAAAGGCCCTCGACGCGGATCCCAATATGGCGGAGGCAAAAGAATGGGTCGATCAGATAATGGGGATCTACGCTAGCATGAACCGCGAGGCACCGAAACCCGGTGAAGAACCGCCGCCGCTCCCGTACGACGGCAAGGAAAAAGACAAATGAAGAACTTTATTGCGGTTGCGGTATTGGCCCTGATGACATTCGCGTTCTCGTCAGCGACATATGCTCAGAGATCGCCAACTAGAATAAAATTCGCCCGCGGAGCAACCGAAAAGACCGTTACCGGAACACTTTCAAGCTGGAAGTCGAAACGGACATTCGTTATCCGAGTGCGTAAAGGGCAAACGTTAACTACTGAGAACACAGGGGATAACTACATAACGATCTCAGTTAAACCGCCCAAGGGCTCGCATTATGAGCAGGACATGGCCGCCGATTGCCACGATCGGAACGATGTCGAGCCGACAGCCGCCGGCGATTACGTGATCACGGTCACCGAATGCAAGAAGGCCGACCCCTGGAAGGGAAAGTTCAAGTTTCTTATCACCGTCCGCTAGACAAAAAGCGGGCGCGAAACATAAACTTACTCCTTTGTTTTTTGCATCTTATCGAGAGATGCAATAGAACAACGGAGTTTTTTAAATTTTATGGCAATTTCAGCTAACGATATCAGAAAAGGAATGGTGATCCTGCACGAGGGAGCACCGGTCAAGGTAATGGAGTTTCATCATCATACGCCCGGCAACCTCAGGGCGATGGTGCAGGCGAGGCTTCGCAATCTGCTCACCGGCAACTCGTTCGAATACCGCTTTCGCTCCAACGATACGCTTGAGAGGATCGTCCTCGAGCAGCACAAAATGGACTACCTTTACTCGGACGGCTCGCATCATCATTTTATGAATAATGAGACGTACGAACAGGTTGCGTTGACTGAAGAGGACCTTGGCGATTCGGCCCAATGGCTGATGCCGAACCTAACGATCGAGGTCGAGTTCTATAACGGTTCGCCGATCGGTATCACGCTGCCCGCTTCGATGGAATTGACCGTTACGACGACTGAGCCTGTTATGAAAGGCGCGACCGCCTCGAACTCGAACAAACCGGCAACCCTCGAGAACGGCGTTACGCTGCAGGTGCCGCCCTTTATCGTTGAGGGCGAGAAGATCCGCGTAAACCCGTCGGAATCGCGGTATCTGGAACGCGTTAAGTAGCCATCTGGTTCTTGCAACTTGACCCTTTTTGCGACTTTATCTATTTCGGGGAGTTGCAATGTTCTTCTTTTACAGCCTCGTCTATACGCTCGCTTTCCTCGCGATGCTGCCCGTTTTTGCGGTTAGCGGTATCGTTCGGGGAAAGCGTGCGGCGGGATTCTTCCAGAGGCTGAGTCTCTTTTTACCCGCATTTACACCGGACGACCGGAATGTCGTTTGGCTGCATTGCGTCTCTGTTGGCGAGGCAAATGCCGCGAGGCCGCTTGTCGATCGGCTCCACACCGAATTCCCGAACGTTCGGCTCATCATCTCGACCACAACACGCACCGGCCAAAAACTTGCTAAAGAGATCTTCAAGGACGCTGATGCGGTCTTTTACGTTCCATTCGACTGGCGATGGACGGTTCGGCGCGTCCTAAGGCATTTTCGCCCGACACTTCTCGTCATAATGGAGACTGAGCTTTGGCTCAACCTTATCCGCGAAGCTTGCAAATCCCACACTCGCATCGCGCTCGTCAACGGTAGGATGTCCGAACGGTCATTCAAGCGCTACGCAGCTTTTAAGAAGACGATGAAGCGGCTTTTCGGATATATCGATCGCGGGCTTATCCAGACAGGAGCGGACGCGAATCGCTTCATGGCCCTCGGTATGCGGGCAAGCAAGGTGAAGGTTACGGGGAATCTAAAATTCGATCATTCGATAACCGAAACCGAAGTGGCGCTTACGGACGAATTTCGAGCGCGTTTTGTATCGGCTGATGGCGGTCCGTTGATAATCGCAGCAAGTACGCACGAACCGGAAGAGAGGTACGTCCTTGAGGCTTTTCGCAAAACTTGGGAGAAGACGCGCGAGGCGCTCCCGCGTCTAATGATCGCGCCACGGCATCCTGAACGCTTCAACGATGTCGCGCGTCTGATCGAAGGATCGGGATTTCAGTATGTGCGACGGTCCGCGGCGCCGGACGAAAAGGACGCAGAGGCCGAGGTCATCCTTCTGGATTCGATCGGTGAGCTTCGCGCAGCTTTTCCGCTTGCCGAGATCGTGTTCGTCGGCGGCAGCTTGATCGAGCACGGCGGCCAGAGCATACTCGAACCCGCGGCCGCCGGGAAGGCGATCATCACAGGCCCGTACACGCATAATTTCAAGGCGATCGTCGAGGAATTTGTTGAGCGGGAAGCTCTCATTCAACTCCCGAAAGAAGCCCTTAACGACGCAGCCGCCAGCCTTGCGGCAGAATTTTGCAAACTGCTTGACCGGCCCGAAAAACGCAAGGGCCTCGGCGAACGAGCAAGAGCCGCAATGAACAATAACCGTGGTGCTATCGACCGTACCTTCGAACAACTCCGGCCGTTGATCGAACGTTCGCCCAACCGGCCGAGCAGCCGCTGACATCTTGATCTTCGTATATTATTTCTTCGCTGCGATCCTTATCTGGCTGAGCTACAAAGCTTTTAGCGGCGGAATCGAGTATGCACGTTTCATCCGCGAACACCTTGCCGTTCCGGTCGCCAAGGAACAACCTTTCGCGACGATATTCGCCCCATGCCGCGGCGTCGATCCGGGCTTTGTGAAAAACCTGGAGCAGCTATTTTCACAAGATCATCACGAGTACGAGATCATCTTTGTCGTCGATGACGAGAACGACGAGGCAGTCGGGCCGATAAATGCGGCGATCGCGAACTTTGCGAACGAGCGTGTATCCGCAAAACTCCTCATCGCACCAAAGGCAGAGGGATGCAGCCAGAAGATCGCTAACCTCCTGCATGCGATCCCTGAGGCAGACGAACGCAGTTCCGTCTTCGCCTTTGTGGACTCGGACGCGCGGACAACCAGTGCCTGGCTCTCCTCCCTTACAGCAGCGGTTTTGGATGCAAATGTCGGGGCGGCAACAGCCTATCGGTGGCTGATCTCCGAGCGGCCGCGGCTTGGCTCCGCATTTGCTTCGGTTTGGAATGCCTCGGTCGCGAGCGCCTTGGGCCGAAACACGAGGACGAATTTTTGCTGGGGCGGTTCAATGGCAATCAGCCGCGAGAATTTCGAACGTCTCGACATCCGCAGCCACTGGCAAGGAGCTTTGAGCGACGATTTCGCCGTAACACGGGCGGTTCACAAGGCCGGGCTCGCGATCGAATTCGTTCCGCGTGCAATGTGCGCAAGCTTCGAGGATCGCTCGCTTATCGACATGCTCGAATTCACAACGCGGCAGATGAAGATAACGCGCGTCTATTCGCCGAGCCTCTGGGTGATGTCGATGATCGGTTCGGCGATATTCTGCGGGGTCTTGATCGCAAGCATTTTTATCGCTGCCGCTTCGGCTCCATTCTCAATTCAGTTCGATTTCGCGGTCGGTGTATTTATTGTGGTCGCAGGACTTACGGTCGGCAAGGCCGTAATTCGCCTTAACGCCGTCCGCCTTGTCCTCGCGGATCACGACCCGAAATTGAGAAGGCAATATCTTTCGCAGATCGTGCTCGCGTTCCTAACGCCGGGCGTATTTCTTGTGAATTCGCTCGCCGCCCTTGTCTCACGTCGGATCAACTGGCGCGGAACCGTCTATGAATTGAAATCCCCGCGCGAAACTGTCATCATACGCGAAAAGCGATGAGTCAAGATTGGCAAGATCCTTACGCAGAAGACGCAGAGCCGGAAAAACCGGCATCTCCCGACGAACCCGTCGTCGAGAGCAGTGCTGAGAAAGCCTTTGCCGATGTCCCTGAAAGTTCGTTCTCGCTATTTGGACAAGAGTCTCCCAAGGACGAAGAACCCTTTATTTTAGAATCATTTACGCCGGTCTCGGCGGGCGAGAACGCTCGGCGATTCGGGCTTGGCTGGTCGGCGGGAATAGCTTTTTCCGGTGCCGTCGCCTTCATGGTATTCCTCGGCTGGCTCATCGATCTGCTTATCGGAAGCTCGCCTTGGGGCATTGTTTTGGGCGTCGTTATTGGTGCCGTGATCGGTTTTTTTCAGCTTTTTAAGATAACCTCACGCATCTTTCCGAAAAGTTCAGCTCCAAAGGTCAATCCGCTCCTTTCGTCGCGTGACAGCCAGACCGACCAACGCCCCTGACATTCTCTTGGAAAAGTCCTGCCCGCTTTGATTTTTGCCGCGAAATCGGGGTAGAATGTCCGTTTCGCGATGGGCGTCCAAACGGATCCAGAAACGGGCATTCGCGGGTATTCGCGGGCAAGGATCTTCGCTCTGATGGCCGTCGCCGTTGTAGCGGCCGCGGCCGCGGGATTGATAGTTGGAAGGGTTCGGTTTTGCGTCGGCATTGTGGTCGGCGGACTTTTGTCGGCTGTGAATTTCGTTTGGCTGGAAAGCACGACAAAGAGCCTTTTCGCTCAGCAAGCCGAGGGACGCCGGTCGATATTCCCGGCGGCACGCTTCATTCTCCGATACCTCGCGTTGGGCGTCGTTCTTTGGGGAATCTATAAGCTTGACGTTCTGCCGATTGCGGCTGTTTTGATCGGGCTGTCAGCGTTCGCTGTGGCCGTAGTGTTGGACGGATTTAATAGTATTTTTAAGAGTCAAAGATAGAAATGTTTCTTTTAGCAGAAGGCGGCGAGCATACTCCGCTGATCGTAGAATTCCTGAACCACTACCTGGGCGAACCTGTCTATCGGTTTCAGATCGCCTACACAAAGCCGCTTTGGGACAAATTCTTTGCCCATTTCGGCACGACTCCCGAGGTGGTCTTCAACTCTCCGTACAGCCCGGAGACGGCGATCCCTTGGTACACGGTGATGTTCGTGATCGCGTGCCTCCTTTCGGTCTTTGTGATCTACCTGCTCAAGGGCAAGCTTTCCGAAGACGATCCGAAAGGCGGCCAGCTGACGCTCGAAGCCGGCTATCTTGCCGTCCGCGACCTACTCGAAAGTGTTATCGGAAGCCACGGACAACGGTATTTCCCGGTGGTTGCGACATTCGCGGTTCTGATCCTGATCTCGAATCTGATGGGCCAGTTCCCGATGTTCATGTCGCCGACCGCTTCGGTGAACGTAACCTACGCCCTTGGCCTTTCATCGTTCATTTACTACAACTACGTCGGCATAAAGGAGAATGGCGTTGGACGCCACATCGCTCACCTCGCCGGGCCGAAACTGCCGTGGTTCCTTGCTTTGATCACGGGCTTGATCTTCTGTATCGAGCTGATAAGCAACGTTTTCAGGCCATTCACGCTTGGCGTTCGGCTTTTTGCGAATATGTTCTCGGACGAAAAGGTCTTCGTCGAGATCACGAATATCTATCCGCCGTACACGCACTTCATTCTGCCGTTGGCATTGACGGGATTGGGCGTTTTCGTCGCGTTCGTGCAGACACTCGTTTTCTCGCTGCTCTCGATGATCTATATCGGCGAGGTTACGCACGAACCGCATGACGAGCACGAGCACGATGCGGAGCACGCAGAAACGGCTGCGGCACACGCGTAAGTTTTTTTAAGTTTTGCCCGAAGGGTTTCGGGCACTCGATATTTGAAGATAAAAGCGAGTCGATCACAAGGGATCGAAAATGATGTGCGTTTATAGCATGATATGCCCGCACGCGACAGGAGCCTTGACTCTACGGAGTATAAAATCAAGCGCATACCGGAAGCGAGGCGAAATAATAACGCCCTGCACATTGTTCTCGAACGCTCGATCGATGACCGAATATCTTCGAATTATATAAATAGGAGATAAATAATGAAGAACATCAAACATATTGCTTTCGCAACGCTCGCGATCGCTCTTCTCAGCATTGCAGCAATGGCTCAGGGTGCAGGTGCAGCTGACAACGAATTCACCGTCAACAGCTCGAAAGCTCTCGCTGCCGGTCTCGGTTTCGGCCTCGTTGCCGGCCTCGCAGGTATCGGCCAGGGCTTGGTCGGTTCGCGTGCCGCTGAAGGTGCCGCACGTAATCCCGGTGCTTCGGGCTCGGTAATGACGCTTATGATCATCGGCCTCGCCATGATCGAGTCACTCGTGCTTTTCGCACTGCTCGTTGTCTTCGTTAAGCTTTAATTAGCGGCGACACGAAGTTTTTGTAGAACGGCGGCACCTTCAAAGAGATCTCGGATCTCAATTGGGTTGCCGCCGTATTATTTTGTGGCAAATAAGACGGTTTTGGTGTTTACTTGCAACTTGGGACGTAAGAAAGCGTTCTAATTAAAGATGACCAGCGACCTGATCGGAAAACTCGTAGCAGATAAATATCGCATCGAATCACTCATATCAGAAAGCGATTCCGGCGATCTTTTTCGCGCCGTGCACGAATCCCGCGAAACGCCTTTGATCCTCGAATTGCTCCCGAGAGCGTTTTCGGTCGATAGCCGCTGGACGAAGAAGTTTCTCGATCGTGCACGCGTTGCGAGCGGTATCTCACACCCGAATGTTCTTCGGCTTGAGGATTTCGGCGAAGATTCTCGCGGCAACGTTTACGCAGGTTACGAGGATATCAAGGCAGATCTGCTCGCTTCGCTGATGAGGCAGCCGATGCCGCAAGTTCAAGCTCTCGGCATTGCACGCGACATCGCAAAAGCTCTGGAAGCCGCACACGAACGCGGAGTCCTGCATGGCACCTTGTCACCTAGAAAGGTTTTTGTGGAGACCGGGTCGGACACAAAAGTTTACGGCTTTGGCGGCGACACCTTCGATGTTCCGCGTGATAAGGCGTCGGAATATCTGGCACCTGAACAGCGCAATGAGTATCCGATCGCTGACAAGCGTTCGGACATCTACGCGCTCGGCGAAATGCTGAAACAGATGCTCGCTGGCCCCGCGTTGGTCGACGGCGTTGCTCCTGCTCTCCCCACAGATGCACATAAAGAGCTTGCCCCGATAATCGAAACTGCGACGGCCCGTGATCCGGAACTACGCTACCCGTCGATGACGGCATTCCGCGAGGACCTTGATCGGATCTACGCAGAGTTGGGCGGCGGTCCGGTCGTTGCAGGGGCGGCAAAACAGCACAACATTTGGCAGACGGCGTTCATCGTCTTGTGCGGCATCGTCGTGTTGGCAGGTGTGTTCATTTACGCTACGTATTCGAAGGGCAGCGACCCGACCGTTAGTATGAAGGTCGATGAAGGCAGCCTTCCGGTGCAGCCGATAAATCCGGCGACCGGTGCACAGGAAGAGGCGATACTAAAGAGTGCACCGATCGGAGACCCGAGTGCCCTGCAAGATCCGTATTTGAATGGAGCAACTCCGGGTGGAGACGGTTATAACGCCTGGGCGAACGGCGTAATGCCGCCTGCGGGAGCACCGCTTAGCGGCACAACGACAGGTCCGCTCGCGGGTTCGCAATTCCCGCAAGGTTCGCAGAATGGCATCCCGCCTCAGGCCATTGGCCCGCCGGGAGAGAAGATCACCGTACAGCCGGGTGGAAGCGTCTTTATGCCGAACGAAGGCGGCGTTATTCTTGTTCCGGTTCCCAAAAATCAGGAGCCGGAGGCAACGCCTACGCCGAAGAAAAATGCTGCGAATACTGCTGCAAAGGATCCGGCCGGTGCGACAACGCCGCCGAAAGCGACGGCAACTCCGGCAAAGGCCACGGAGAAGCCGGCAGCGACATCGACCGAGCCCAAAAAGGCTCCGGCTAAGCCTGCCAAGAAAGGAAAAACAGAAGAATAGGCCGCCCGCTTCTTCAGCGCGGAACCTCGAGCGTTGTCAGAATATCTGAGATGACGCTATCGGTCGTTGCACCGTCGAGTTCCGCCTCCGCACGCAGCGAAAGGCGATGACGCAGCACGGGTAATGCAACGTCGCGGACATCATCAGGCGTCGGGAAATCTCGCTCTCTGATCGCGGCCAATGCCTTCGAGCAAAGCAGCAGTGCGATCGACGCTCTCGGGCTTGCTCCATAAAGCACTGCAGGGTGATTTCGCGTCCTTCGGGTCATATCGACGATGTATTTCTGAACTCCCGCCTCGGCACGCATATTTCGCACCTCGAATCTGCATTGCTGGAGCGCGGACGGATCCTCGATCGGGACGATATCGACGGCTTCGAGGCGACGCGAATTGAATCCTGCATCCCAACGCGAAACGATCTCCTGCTCTTCCGTCTCGGCCGGATAATCTATCAGGATCTTTAGCAGAAATCGATCGAGCTGAGCCTCGGGCAGCGGATAAGTTCCCTCGTACTCGATCGGGTTCTCGGTCGCAAGCACCGTAAAGATCGGCGAAAGTCTGTATGGCTCGCCATCGATGGTCGTCTGACGTTCTTCCATTGCTTCGAGCAAAGCGGCCTGCGTTTTCGGCGGAGTGCGGTTGATCTCGTCCGCGAGCAGGATGTCGGTAAATATCGGCCCTCGCCGCAGGTTGAATTCGGACGTCCGCATATTGAAGACGTTCGTGCCCGTAATATCCGACGGCATCAGGTCGGGTGTGAACTGAATACGTGAATACTGCGAACCGAGGATCTGCGCGAGCGTCTTTATTGTGAGAGTTTTTGCGGTTCCGGGCACACCCTCGAGCAGTGCGTGCCCCTCGGCGAGCATCGCGATGAGTATCTGCTCGATCACGGCGTATTGGCCGACGACTGTTTTTGAGAGTTCGCGGCGGATATGCGCGACGAATTGAGGAGTTACATTTAGCATCTTGTTCAGACGATCAAATCGTAAATTATCTTCAAAGCAAGTAGTAGAACCGCCGCAAGGAAAATGCGTTTTAGCCAAACATCGTTCATTCTCGCTGCATAATGAGCACCGATGTAGCCGCCGATGAACATCGTGGCCGCAAGCCAAAACCCAAGCGTGTAGTCTACCAAACCCTGCCACATAAAAAGAATCGTGGCAATTCCCGACGAGACGAGGTTAATGAGTTTCGTCGCAGCGATCGATTCAGAAAACCGCATACCGAAGAACGCGACGAGGACTACCGTCATTATCGTTACATAACCGCCGCTGAAAAGTCCGCCGTATATGCCAAGCGCGAATGCGATCACGTAAGCTAGAATGCCGGGTCTAACTGCTCCTACCTCTTCCGAGGTTCCCGAGCCCTGCTTTACAAGGACAAATATCGCCACCGCGATCATCGAAACCGAGACGAGTGTTTTTATTCCGGCGGCTGATATGTAGCCGACGAGCATTGCCCCGATCGCCGAGCTCACCGCCGTGATGACGAGCAGAGGCGAGACCTTTTTCAAATCGACCGTCTTTTGGCGAATGAACGGGATCGCACTGCCGGCCGTCATAAAAACGAGGCCGAACATATTGGTCGCAACGGCAACCCGCGGTTCGATATTGAACTGGAACATCACCGGCACCGTGATCAGCGAATTGCTGCCCGTGACAACGCCGATGACGCTCGTTACCAGGAAAATAAAGAGTATAAGGGCGAACTCCGCAATATTCATTTCGCGGCCGTCTTCCTGCGTGTGAGATTCAATGCGGCCTCAAGCTCGCGTATGCCGGTGACAACACGGGTTGCCTCGGCCCGGCTCGGATGGACGTCATGCATGACATCCTCAGCGCTCAACAGAATATCGAGGACAGCCTCAGGTTCTTTACCTGCACGGGAAGCGATCAGGCGGGCGAGGTCGGCATTTGACACGGTTTTTGCATCGACACCGACGAGACGCGAGGCCCGCCGACGAAATTCTCGATAGACATTCTCGACGGCAAGGTCGTATGAGCCGGTGCGACGCTGGAGCTCGGCCATTGCGGAAAGATATTCGAGCTTCGTGAGGCGATCGGGCTCCTTTATCGGCAGAGGCCTGGCAAACCGCCGACTCTGCGAGAAGAGAATGAGGCCCGCGATCAGAAAGAGCTGCAGGAAGATCGCAACGACCGGGGTTCCTTTGAAATACTCGACCAGCCGATTCTCGTTCGATCCGAAGCCGTGATGATATTCATCGAATGCGATCGTTTCGCCCGGCCTTGATGCGACAAGATTCACACCGAGCTGTGCATTATCAAGAAGCGAGATGCCGCGATTCGAGAGCACGAAAGGATCCGTCAAGATCACGATCCGGCCGCTGCCGTATGCTCGATCGACGACGATCGCCTTTCCGTCACTTTTTAGATCGGCCACCGGTTCACCCCACGAAAGTCCATAGTCACCCGTGAAGGTTTCAGAAGGTGACGGAGCCGGAGTTGACCCACTGGTATCAGGTTCGGTCCCCCCAGCGGGTTCAGTGTTGTCGGCCTCGCTCTTCTGTGTCGGCCATCGAACGTATGTGGCAAAGCGCGAGGGCTGGACACTGCCAACATTCGTCGTAAAAACCGTCGGCTGAACCGGAACAGCAGGCGGCACATCCTTTGTCGGCTCCTTCATACCGGCCTCGTCAAGGAACGGGAAGCCGGGACGCATGGGATCGATCTCGAACGCGTGTTTGCTGCTGTCGTTCAGATAGGCAGCATCCGGCCTGCGGTCGATCACAACGAGCTTGCCGCCGGCCTCGACCCATCGAAGGATCTCGCTGCGTTCGGTATCGCTGATCTCCTTCTTAAGCGGACCAACTATCACGAACGTCCCTGGCGTGTCGTGAGCATCCAACGCACTCATTCGTTTCTGCCACCGGAGAACCTTGCGTCCCGTCTCAGAAAGCAGCGTATAGAAGGCGTGGAATCCGGTCGAATCGGTGTTATAGGTCGAACGGTTCGGGTTGAGTTCGGTGTCCGGGATCTCCGTCTTTTGCTGGACAGAAAGGGCGTTGAGCGCGACGAGCAGCCCTAGCATAAGAATGAAACCAACTATCAGGATCAGTTTTTGTTTCATCTTCAGGCACGCTCCGCCTTGTCAATAGTCTGTTGGTAGAGAGCTGCGACTCGTGCCCAATCCTCGGCCGTCGATTCTTTGGCGCCATACCAGTGTCGTTCGAATTCCCGTGTGATGTCGCTCATTTCGGCGACGATCTCGCGCCGTTTTCGCAGATCGAACAGGTAGTCGCGATTGGTTTTATACTTTGCGAGTTTGAGAAGTCGGCGGTCTTCGAGCCCGCAAAGGGCAGCGATATACGCCTTGCGGATCGCAAGCGTAAGCTGCCCGGAACGCGCGAGTTCCTCCGCCTCGGAGAAAAGATCGTGTGACGTCGTATCCTCACTGATGACCTCGCCGAGCACGACGCGTTCCCTCTTTCGGGCATTGTCCTTTCTAAACCTCGGTACGAAATGCGGCACGAGTTTGTACCCAATGAATCCAAGCCCGATCGCGACACCGAGGAATAGGAGTATCTGAAGGAATGACGCAAGGTTCGGCATTCCGGGTGTTGCCACTGGCGTAATGGGTTGTTTCGGATATCGGCTGAAGAGCCAATTGAGGATACGGTCCAAAAGCGAGGTCAAGGGAGATTCCTGCGGCTCGACCGTCTTATATTCTTCCCGCTGCAGGATCTTATCCAACGCCTCTTTGTCCGAATCCTTTGTCGGGGCAGCCTTCTCTGCATTTGCCAGCTCCGAGACCGTTTCCTCGATCGCTTGCAAACGGACCGTAAGAGAACTGAGTATCTCTCTCCGCCGCTCGGGTTTTTTTTCTGCGCGGTACTCGCTTATATCTTCGTGAAGCCAGGTGTAATCGGTAACGACGGTCGTGCCCGGAGCATCGACCTTTTCGGTCGCCGGCAGCGAATTTTCGATGATCCCTAGCAAGCGTTCTTCTGCTTCTTTGCTGATCGCCCCGGAAGAAACAGTCTTATGCAAGTCGGCAGCCGCATCCTTTGCTAGGCGGACGCGGCCTGCATAGTCGTCGAGCGTGGCGCCGAAAGCCCCCGCCGCGAATGTCATCACGACGACGAGAGCTAAAATGCATAGCGAATATCTCATTCGAGTCCGAGCATCGAATTTGATGCTGTGTTGCCTGTCTGAGGGAGCGCGGTCGTCCGGTTTTTTGTATGCCCAAGCGCCGGCTGAAGCGGATTGAAATAATCCGGCGGAAGATCCGGTATCGCACCAAGACGCCGTGTCGCCAGAAGCTCGATGTCATAGGCTTCGCTTCGGATACGCGTATCAACGTAAAGCAGCGATAAGCCGATCATCCAGACCGGCGAAAGCAACATAAAGCAAAGCTGGCCGATAAGTGAATAGACGACCGAGAGCCAGATCGGCATCACGTCCCATTCAGAAACCTCGACACCATTCGCCCATGTGAACCACGCGAGCGGAACGTAAAGGATCGCAAGGGCCGCAAAGGTGGCAACCGTTGTAAAGACGAGCAACGCCATCAGGCGGCGGACGCTCCACGTGGAGAACGAAGCGCTTCGCCCGAACGCAGCCCCAACACCCAGCCCTTCAACGAGGATCGCCTGCGGCACGAATGCAACGCGCGAAACGATCAGCAGAGCAAGCCAAAGGACGCCGTAAAGGATCGCGAGGCCGATGACAAGCCCCACAACGACCGCGAGCGGTGGAATTCCCGCGAGAAGAAATGCGGAAAGAGCGACGGGAATAAAGATCGCTATCAGGCCGATATACGCCGCGATCAGGCTGACGATCGTAACGCCGATCGTTATAAGCACGGACGCTATCAGCAGGCTCCAGATCCGCGAGAGACAGTTGGCGTACGTTTGCCGGAACGAGATCGGTTCGTCAAAGAGCAGATTGCGGACGAAATTTCGCGAGGCTCCGCCCATTACGACGAGGGTCGCAACGACCTCCGCGAACCAAACATTCGCCGTACCGACAACGAGAGTGAAGTAATACGTCGCTGTGTCGTTCGCTGCAACGGCCGCATCGGGGAAGATCACGCTTCGCGTCAAGATCGACCAGCCAAGAGCAAGGAGCGTACCTACAACCACGGGCGGCGCCGCGATCAACATAAAGACCCCGAAATTCCGGCGATACAGCCGTACCGTTCGATCGATCAGGTCGCCGGCACCGAGCGATTTGACCGTTGTTCCTGATGCGGTTGTTGAAGAAAGCATTGCGTACGCGGCATCGCCATTATAGCCGAAATCCCGAAACAGAGCCTTAGCTGTGTTTGGTCGGGATATGGTGATTCTTGATCTTCGAATTCAATGTCGTCGCATTCAGGCCCAAAAGGCGTGCGGCACGCGATTGGTGGCCGCCTGTGCGTTCCAGTGCACGACGGATAAGATCGACCTCGAACTTCTTGACTTCATCATAGAAATCAACACCATTCGAAAGATCGATCTCTTCCGAGGTGCCTTCCGATTTCTGCATCATTTCGTGGACAAGCTGCGGGTCCGTAACCTCCGGACGCAGACACTCCACCGTTATTTCGTTGCCGGGTGCGATCACAACGGCTCGTTCGATAATGTTTTCGAGTTCACGGACATTTCCGGGAAATGGATATGCCTCAAGAAGCGCTAGCACGGCCGGCGAGACGGTATCGCTCATTTCACGGCCATTCTCGTCCGCATATTTGCGAATAAAGTGCTGTGCGAGCGGCAGGATGTCTTCACGGCGTTCACGAAGCGGCGGAAGCTCGATCGGAACGACCGACAGCCGATAGTAGAGGTCTTCGCGGAACGATCCGCTCTTTACCGCCTCTTTCAGATCGACGTTCGTAGCCGCAATGATGCGGACATCGACCTTCGTCGGCGAAACATCCCCGAGTGGCGTGAATTCCCTTTCTTGGATCACACGCAGCAGCCTGACCTGGATCTCCGGCCGCAGATCGCCGATCTCATCCAGAAATATCGAGCCGGAATCGGCAGCCTCAAAAAGGCCCTTCTTCGCATTTACTGCACCGGTGAATGCACCTTTTGTATGGCCGAAAAGCTCGGATTCGAGTAGCTCGGCGGGAATATTCGAGCAATTTACGATAACGAACGGCTCTTCAGCGCGCGGGCTCGAAGCATGGATCGCCCTTGCCAGCAGCTCCTTTCCCGTTCCGCTTTCGCCCGTTATAAGCACGGTTGAACGCGCCTGCGCAACCCTTTCGACGAGGCGAAAGATCTCTTCCATCACGTCGGAGCGGCCGATGATGCCTTCCCGCTCGACACTTTTCACCATCGCCTGGCGAAGGTGACGACGCTCTTCCTGATTTCGCCGGTCGCGGATACCACGTGCGACAAAGGACAGGATCTGTTCGTTCTGGAAAGGTTTTCGAATGACGCCCGCGGCACCCTTTTCCCAAGCGGAGATCGCCGTGTCGAACGTTGCGTAGGCGGTGATCATTAGCACGATCGCTTCCGGATCCATCGCGATAAGGCGTTCGAGAGCGGTCAGGCCGCCGATCCCCGGCATCGAAACGTCCATAAGAACGGTGTCGTATGCCTTTTGAGAGTATGCTTCGAGGGCCTCTTCACCTGTTTTTGCAAGATCGACCTTGTATCCGGCGCTTGAGAGGATCGTCTCGAGGACGTCGCGCATTATCTCTTCGTCATCGCAGATAAGGATATTCCCTTTCTTTGCCATAAGTTCTGACTATACAGTTGGTTCGCGAAACCGTCTATTTCGCAAGCTCGATGGGCATTCAAAATAGCGGACAAACTTTAATGGCTTAGATGCCGTAATATATTCTAACCTTTGTATTGCGGAAGGCGCCGCTCGCGGTATTCCGGAATAGAACGAAAAATTTTTTATGGCTCTTTCGAAATCAGCAAAGATCGCATTCGGCGTTGTCGCCGGAGTGCTCATCGTATGCCTTGTCGGGATCATCGTTATCGCTCTCTTGTTTGAATCGCTCAGCAGGCCAAGCGTTCCGCAGAACAGCGTCTTGGTGCTGAATGTCAGCGGTTCGCTGCCGGACTACGTTCCCGATCAGCCCTTTGAACGCGCCCTCGGTATCGAACAGGAACAGTCATTCACGAACCTACTCACCCAATTACGAAAGGCAAAAGTTGACGGCCGCATCACCGCCGTCCTCCTTGATATCAACTTCCCCGGTATCGGCTGGGGCAAGGCTGAGGAATTACGTTCGGCGATAACCGAATTCCGCACGAGCGGCAAGCCCGTCTATGCGTATTTAGAGCTGGGTTCGAACAAAGAGTATTTTATCGCAACCGCTGCCGACAAGATCTTTGTTCCGCCGCCGGGCGATCTTCTTATAAATGGATTCGCCGCCGAGGCGATGTTCTACAAAGGCTCGCTCGATAAGCTCGGCATCGAAGCCGATGTCATTCAGATAGGGCCAAAATACAAGAATGCTCCGGATCAATACACCAAGACCGAGATGGGCGAGGGCCAGCGTGAGGTCATCAATGCACTCCTCGATGAATATTTCGGTCAGTACACGAACGCGATCGCCAAGGCGCGTTCTAAATCCGTCGAAGACGTAAAAGCGCTTATCGATAACGCTCCCTACACGCCGGCACAGGCAAAGTCGCTTGGACTGATAGACGATGCACTCTATCGCAGCGAGGTCGATAATTTTCTTAAAGAACGCCTCGGTTACGCTGCTGATAAAGAGCTGAAAACGATCAGCGGGGAGAGATACCGCGAGATTCCGTCCGATTCTGTCGGACTCAGCACCGGTGAAAAAGTAGCGGTCGTGTTCATCTCCGGTACGATAAATACCGGCTCCTCATCGAATGGGATCTTGAACGGCGAGATAGTCGGTTCAGACACGATCGTAAAAGCCGTCAATAAGGCTGCTGCCGACGATTCGATCAAGGCGATCGTCCTTCGCGTCGATTCGCCGGGCGGATCGGCGCTTGCGTCAGACCTGATGTGGAAGGCGATCGAGGATGCAAAGGCGAAGAAGCCTGTCGTCGTCTCGATGGGCGATGTCGCAGCCTCCGGCGGCTATTATGTGTCCTGCAACGCGAACAAGATCATCGCCGAACCGACGACGGTCACCGGCTCGATCGGCCTTTTTATGGGCAAACCGGTCGTCAAAGGCCTTTACGATTGGCTCGGCGTCTCGAATGAATATGTGATGCGCGGCAAGAACGCGGGCATTTTCCGCGAGTCGGTCAAATGGACGCCCGAAGAACGCGAAAAGATGGTCGAGCAGGCGAACGCGATCTATTACGACAGTTTCGTTCCGAAGGTCGCAAAGGGCCGCAACCAGACGCCCGAAGCGATCAACGCCATCGCCCAAGGCCGCGTTTGGACCGGTACGCAGGCAAAGGCGAACGGTCTCGTGGATGATTTCGGCGGGCTCGAAAAGGCGATCGCCGTCGCCAAGGAGCTTGCACAGCTTCCCGCTGACAAAGACGTAAAGCGCGTACTCTATCCGGCCGGTACGCCATGGCTCGAATCTCTTTTTGGCGGAAGCCGCGACCAGGACGCAAAAGCCAAGCAGGCTCAGGATCAGCTGCTCTCGCAAATGCCTGCGGACGTTCGCCGAGCTTTTCGCTATGCGGCGATGCTTGACCGGATGAAGAATGGCGAGGCAATGGCGCTGATGCCATTCGAACTGTCGATCAGATAGCTAACCGACGCCCTCGACCGCGAGCGGTATGGAAAGTTGTGCTGTAGCTTTGCCGTACACGCGCCAGTTCAGGTTGGCGACGGCCAGTTCTGCGGAATCGAGGATCTCGTCGGGCGGCAGATCTTCCTGCCGCTCATAGCAAGCGTGAGCGATGCACGGCAACGGTTTTGCTGTCGAATGTACGAGGCAGCCGATCCCGGGTTCGAAGAGCGGACAGGCGTATGTCGCAGCGTCAGCATCTTCTGCCGAACGCAAACCGTACCGCTCGATGGCTACGACCGTACGTTCAGCGACTCTCTTCCGGAGATCGAGCGGAAGTTCGCCGACCGCGTCCCTCATCGCGGCAGCCTCAAGCCGCGAAACTCTTACATTCACAAAATGTGCGTCGAGGCAGCAAGCTCCTTTTGTCTCACAAGTTAGGCAGTCTTTCGCCGCATGCTCATATCCATTCTTGATGCGCGCGGCAAACCTCGCCCTAATTGCTGCAAGGTCCTCGAGAGCTTTTTTTTCGGAGAGTAGCTTCACGTCTCAAATAGGCCGCACGTTCACATCGAGGCCTCAGAATGTTAGGATTATTTCAATTATTGTCATTGTGGGCAATTCTCCCCGGTAGTAAAAACATGACCAGATCCATCTCAGCGTTAGCACTTTTTTGTATCTTTTTTGCTTCGACAACTGCGACCCTTGCAGACCACATCACGCTCAAGAACGGCGACCGAGTAACCGGCACCGTCGTAAGCCGTACCGATGAATCGATCGAGGTCGAGACTGCCTACGCCGGTGTTATCAAGATCGCTGCCTCGATGGTCGATAAAATCACGCCCGAGCCGGCTGCGGATGCGAACGTGGCGGCAAAACCCGAGTCGGCATTGGCAAAACCGGTGGCAAAGGCCACCGCCAAAGCTGAAAAGGATGAAGCAGCTCCTTTGTTCGGCAACGGACGGGCGTTCGGCATTCTCGAAGGCTGGACCGGCAACGCGACGATCGGCTATAACTACGCCTCCGGCAATTCAAAGACCGCGACACTAACAACGAGCATTCGTGCGGTCAAAGAGGGGAAAAAGGACAAGCTAACCGTTTATGCACGAAGCCTCTGGTTCTCAAGCCGAAAGTCCGGTGTGTCGATAACGACATCAAATGCCTTCTGGGGCGGTGCGCGCTACGATCGCAACGCAGATAAAAAGATCTTCGGCTTCATTTCGTATGATTTTGAGCGCGATCGCCCGAAGCAGCTGATGTTCCGCTCGATCGTTGGTTCAGGCATCGGCCACCACACGATAAAGAACGAACGCACCGAACTCGACCTGCTTGGCGGTATGGCATGGAACCGCACCTGGCAGGCTGATGAGAAGACCGACACACCCGAAGGCCTCGCCGGTGCCGCTCTTAAACAACGAGTCAACGGAAGGCTGAAGTTTCAGGGAACAATAAGCTTTTACCAGAATGTTACTGACGTTCAGGAATACCGGTTCATCACGGATTCGACCGTCTCGGTCGATGTTACGAAACGCGTCGGTGTCTTCTTTACGGTCGGAAATCGATTCAATAACGATCCGCCGCGAAACACCGAAAAGAATGATTTTCTGTTTACGACCGGCCTGAAATGGAACTTCGGAAAGAGTAAATAGCCTCGCACGATATTGCGGCTAGGCGTGAAATGCTTCAAAATAGTGTGAATGCTCAAAGAAGGCGATAAAGCACCGAACTTCTCCTCAAGAGATCAGGACGGCAAGACCGTAAAGCTCTCGGATTTTAAGGGAAAGCGCCTCGCGCTCTACTTCTATCCGAAGGACGATACGCCGGGCTGCACAAAGGAAGCTTGCTCATTCCGCGATGCGGATGCCATCTTTAACGAGAAAGGCATCAAGGTGCTCGGTGTTTCAACCGATGATGAGAAGTCGCATCAGAAGTTCATCTCGAAATTCCAGCTTCCGTTCGACCTGCTTGCCGATACGGACAAGAAGATAGTCGAGGATTACGGGGTCTGGGGAGAGAAATCGATGTACGGGCGGAAATATATGGGCACATTCCGCAAGACATTCTTGATCGACGAAAAGGGCAAGATCGTGAAGATCTTCGACAAGGTCGATGTTTCAAAACACGCGGACGAGGTTCTCGCGGCATTCGGAGAAAAGTGAAAAATCTATTAGTACTTGCAGGTATCCTTAGTCTCGCGGTCATTGCGGGCTGCCAATCGGCGGCTCCGATCGCGATATCAAAGAGTAACGACAATTCGTCAACGCAGACGATCGCTGTCCGCACGCCGACACCCGACCCGCACGAAGAGGCGATGGCGAAAGCACCGCGTATCAGTCTCGAAGACGCAAAGAAGGCGTTCGACGCGAAAGATGCGGTCTTTATCGACTCTCGCAGTCAATCCGCATACGAGATGGAACACATCACGACCGCGATCAATATCCCATTCGGGTCTCCGGAGGCGGCCTTCAGCAAGATCCCGAAGGGCAAGAAGATCATAGTTTACTGTTCCTGACCGAACGAACATACGAGTGCCGGTCTGGCAGTCACACTTAGCGAAAAAGGTTACAAAGATGTTTTTGCAATGAAGGGCGGTACCGAGGCTTGGAAAAAAGCCGGCTACCCAATGGAGGAGAAGTAGAAGTTAGAAATTTTAGATC
>JAANMW010000427.1_pt1 | contig 48956 bp, 44 predicted proteins | sample 7279671 | NCBI WGS metagenome assembly JAANMW01 (sample SAMN14094541, study PRJNA606508) | bioreactor metagenome | isolation source: A lab-scale SPAN reactor treating ammonium-rich wastewater day 247 | place: Ireland: Galway | collected 2017-09-19 | reverse complement strand
GGCCGCAGCCGCGGCCTGGCGAATGGCTTCGCGGCCGGCGCTGGCCGCGGCGGCCAGATCGGGCCAGGGCAGGGCGTAGATCTGCTCGTTCACGAGCAGGCCGGCGTGGGTATCGTGGCGGTGGCGAAAGGTGAGCAGGCGCATGGCGAGTGTCAGGAGGGGCGAGAGATGGGGGGAGTGAAGAGGCGGCGGGCCAGATCTGGGGGATCGGCGCACGGCAGCGCGGCCAGATCGGGACGGAGGGCATAGGCCGGGGCTGCGGGGGCCAGGCCAAGCTGGCGCAGGGCCGGGTCGCGCTCGACCTCAGGCAAACAGGCGAGGGCCGCGGCCCCGGTCAGTTGCAGGGCCAGCAGCAGATCGGGCGTGAGCGTGGAGAGGGGCAGGGGCAAGGCCCAGGGCCGGGCCGCGGGCGGGGCTGCCGCATCCAGGGCAGCGCGATAGGCTGCCACCTGCGGCCAGGGCGGCGGGTCGGGGGTGAGGAGCAACAGCAGCGGATCGGCGGCGGCCAGGCGAGTGTAGCCGTAGTCGGCGATCATGGCTGCGGCCGTGAACTGGCCGGGGGCTGTGCCGGGGCCATCCAGCGCCGCAAAGCTGAGGAAAGCGGCGGCAAAGCGGGGCGCCAGCAGGCGGGTCGGCCCCCCTGCCGCGCCCATGGCCAGGCCGATGCCGGGCGTGGTCAGGCCATGCAGCCAGGCCAGCGGCGGCAACACATCGTCCGCTGTGCGCGCCATGCCCACCAGTTTGACGATATCTGCGCCCAACGCCCGCAAGCGCAGGCCGGCGCTGGCCCAATCCCCCATCATGCCGGCAAAATCGTGCTGCGACCCGATCAGCCGGGTGTGGGGCCGAGGCAGGGCGGTCGTGGCGCTGAAGGCCAATGTTGGCAGCGCCTCGGCCTCGACATCCACAAAGGCCGCTCCCAAAGCGATGGCTTCGGCCAGGATGCGGCGGCGTTCCCCTTCGGCGCCGCTGAACGCGCCCCCCTGCGCCCGCGAGCGGCAGGTGATGATGGCGGGCAGGGGGCTGCCGGCGATCAGGGCCGGGAGATGGAAATCACCCATGCCATCCAGCCGGTACTCGACCAGATCGGCCAGCCCCACCGCGGCCTGGGCCATTGCCAGCGCCGCGGCAGTGTCGGCGGCAGCGATGGCGATGGCGAGACGCGCAGGCGACATGGGCGCTAAACAGAACGCCTGCGTTCGGGCAACACCGGACGCAGGCGAAGGAAAGGGAAAAGGCTGAGTTCCAGACGCGTGCAGCAGCCATCCCGGCAGGTGGCATGCGTGCGCCGCGGCAATCAGGAGGAGATGAGGTCGTCCTCTTCCTTTTGTTTCTTCTTATCGCCGTCGGCCGCGTCGCGGAATTCGCGGATGCCGGAGCCAAGGGAACGGAAGACTTCGGGCAATTTGCCTGCGCCGAAGATGAGCAACACAATGAGGAGGATGAGCAACAGCTCGGGGGCGCCAAGGGTAGGCATACGGTTTCTCCGGGTCGAAGGGCTGAGCCGCCCGCTTGGAGCGGCAAGGGATGCTATTGTACCATGCCCGCAGGCAGACGTGAAACCCACGTCTGCGGCCTTGCGTATTGTAGGCATCTGGGGGCGGCTACGCTGCCCCATCTTTTGCAACACACAGGAGATATTGACATGTCTGAAGAACAGCAAACCAAACGCAGCCCGGTCGTCGAGGAATTGAACGAACTGGGCAAGAAGCTGGGCGACGCCCTGCGCACGCTGCTCGATAGTCCGCAGCGCCGGGAGATTGAAGAGGATGTGCGCGAGGGGCTGCAAACCGTGGTTTCGGAGATCAACGAAGCCCTGGCCAAGGCGCGGTCGACCGAAGTGGGCCGCGATGTGGAGGAGCAGGCAGGCAAAGTGGTGGACGCGGTGCGGGCCAGCAAAGTCACCGAAGAAGCGCGCGCCGGCTTTCTCAAGGGCCTACAAACCCTGAACACCGAGTTGGACAAGGTGGTGGAGCGTCTGCAAACCAAGGCGGAGCCGGCTGGCCCGCCGGAAGCTGCGCCGGAGCCGGCCCCGGAACCGGAGGCCCCGGCTGCGGAGAGTTGACGCGGCCTGTCAACGTGCCGCGTGCTCTTGCGTCCCGCGCGCCGGCGCCCGGCGCCCGGCTTCGGCCACCAGCAACTCGATGGCGGCAGTGGCCAGGGGCAGGGCGCCGGCGCTGATGAGTAGATAATCGATCGAATACCCGCTGTAGAACCCGGCGCTGACGCCGGCCGCGGCCAGCGCCGCGAAAATGGCCGCGCCATACCCCACCGTCTCCCAGGGCAGGGTGGCTTCCAGGCGGATGAAGCGCAGATCCGGCTCGGCCTGATAATCGAGCGATAGCGCGTCCTGCACCTGGTTGAAGGCGCTTTCGGCCAGCACAAGGGTGAACTCGTCTCCATCCTCGATGGTGAGCAGGGGCGGCGCCTTGCCCAGGCTGCGCAGCAGACGAGCGCGCGCCTCGGTGGGCACGGCCAACATCACGTACGGTTCCTCCTCCACCCACAGCTCGGTCTCGGCCAGGGCTGCTAGGGTGTTGGCCGGCAGATCGGTCAGGAGATGGGCGAGCAACGGGGGCAGCAGGCGGGTGGCGCTGCCGGGCGCACGCAGCAAAGAGCGGGCGCGGATCAATACGGCCCGCTCCACCGCGCTGGCCGGGTGGGTGATGGCCTCATCGACCGGCAGCCAGGCCAGCGTCTCCCCTTCCCAGCCGCCGTGCAGCGGTTCGGCGGTCAGCGCCCGCGCCAGGAAATAGTCGCAGCGCTGGCGTTCGCCGGTGGGCGTGATGCTCTCGGCCTGGTCGAGCAGGGGGCCGCTAAAACCGTGGATGCCTGTGGCTTCGGCCAGGCCGCGCAGCGCGGCGGCGATGGGCGTTTCGCCCTCTTCGACCGGGGCCGCGGGCAGGCGCCATTGCTGCGACCGGGGCGGCGCCACGAGCAGCACTTCGTAATCGCCGTCGCGGGGGCGGAAGGCGACGCAGGCGGCGTGTGGTTGCAGGGTCGGTCGGGTCACTCGAACACCTCGATCTGGTCAGGGTGGGTGATGACGATCTGCGGCGTGCCCTGATACAGGGCGATTTCGCCGGTGATCCAGACCTGGCGGTCTGCGAAGAGGGCGGCCGGCGGGCTGGGGAAGCGATCGTAATCCTCGGCAAAGATCACGGCCACGAACTGATCGCGGGCGCTGCTGAAGTTGAGGAAGGTGATGTTGCCGGTGTCGTGGGCGCGCACCACGCGCCCGCTGACGGTGATCGTTTGGCCCAGGTAGTTTTCGGCCTGTTGCCAGGGCACCACGCCGGTTGGCGGGGCCGTGGCGGCGGCCGCGGGCGGCGCCGCGGGCGAGGAGGCCGGCGCTGCTGTCAGCACCTGGATCTGATCAGGGGATTCCACCACGATCTCGGGCGCGCCCTGATATTCTTTGACCCGGCCGCGCACGCGCACGAACTGATCGCGGAAGAATTGCACCGGCGGGGTGGGAAAGGCCGCGTAAGCGCTGGCAAAGATGACGATGCTGAGTGTGCCGCGCCAGTCGTCGGTGAAATTGAGAAAAGTGACCTTGCCGGTGTCGTGCGTGCGTACGATCTGGCCTTCGACGATGATCTCCTGGCCGACGAAGGCGCCGGCATCTTGCCAGGCCACGGGCTGCCCGGCCGTTGCCGGGGGAGGAGCGCTCGCGGCCGGGGGGATCGTGGGGGCCGTGACGACAGTCGCTGTGGCTGTTTCTGCAGCCTGCGCCTGGCCGCCGAGGATCTCGATCTGATCGGGCGAGGAGAGGATGATCTCCGGCGCGCCCTCGTACAGCTTCACCAGCCCGTGAGCGCGCACGGTTTGGCGCAGGAAAAGCTCGGCAGGTTGCCGGGGATAGCGATCATAATCGGAGGCGAAGATGACGAGGCTGAGGGTGTTGCGATAATCCTGACTGAAATTGAGGAAGGTGACTTTGCCGCTGTTGTAGGTGCGCACGATCTCCCCTTCCACTGTGATCTCGGCCCCCACATAGTCCCCGGCCTGCCGCCAATCGACGAGGCCGACAGGCGCGGAGGGCTGGGCGCGGGCCTGCGCCCAATCGCTTTCCAGGGTGCGGCGCAGCCGCGCGATCACGTCAGCTTGTGTGGTGATCAGCCCCAGCTCGCGGTTGAGGTCGAGGGAGGAATAGGTGAGGTTGATCGAGCCGATCAGGGCTTTGCGGCCATCGACGAGGACGACCTTGGCGTGGACGGTGGGGCTGACCAGGCGGACGACCTGGGCGCCGGCCTGCGCGATCTGAGCGTAATTCGGCTCGGCCAGATCCTGTTCCTCCTGGCGCAGGGGGCCGATGAAGCGCACCTCCACCCCGCGCCGCGCTGCCTGCATCAGATGGGCGGTGATCTCGTCATCGAGCAGGGTCGATTGTTGCAGCCACAGGCTTTGCCGGGCCTCGTCGATCAGGGCCAGCAGGGTGCTGCGGCTGTTGCTGGGGCTGATCACCAGGGGGCTGCCCGCGGCGATTTGGTAGGGTTGGCCGGCCCAGTCCGCGTCGAACAGGGCCGCAATCTGCCGCACCAGCGCCGGATCGCGCAGGAGCAGGCCATATTCCCGGTTGCTGCTGAAGGAGCTGACGGTGTAATTGAAGGTGCCGGTGAGGGCCACGCTGTCGTCGATGACGATCGTCTTTTCGTGGGTGAGGCGGAAGGTCGGCGGCGTCCAGCGCACGTCGACGCCGCCCTGGCGCAGGAAGTTGTATGCTTCCAGATTGCTCTCCGCCCCTTCCACCGGGGTCTGCTCGATCAGCACGCGCACAGCCACCCCGCGCGCCGCGGCCTGCGTCAGGGCCGAACGCAGATCGCGGTAGGTGAAGAGGTAGATCTTGAGCCGGATCGACTGCTGGGCGCTGCCGATCAGGTCGAGCAGGGGCTGGACGCCGTCGTCGGGCAGCACCAGCAGGGTTTGCGTCCCGGCTGCGCCTGAGGGCGTGGCCGGGGGGGCGTCGGGCGCAGCGCCCCGCCCGCGACAGGCCAGCAGCAGCGCGGCCAGCAGCAGCCACAGCATCAGGCGGGCTGCACGGCGGGCAGGGGCGGGGGCGTGCTTCATCTCATCCCTCCGGCGATGGGGCGGACAGGTGGGCGGCAAGGAAATCGGGCCGCCCGCGCAGGAATTCGGCGCTGTCGAGCATGCGTTTGCCGGCCAGTTGCAGGCGGTCGAGGATGAGCAGCCCCGCGCCTGTGCCCACGGCTGCCCTGTCCTCCCAGGCCACGACTTGCCCCGGCGCGGCTTCGCCGGCCACGACCCGCGCCGCGCCGATCTTGAGATGCTGGCCCGCCCAGAAGGTGAAGGCGCCGGGCCAGGGATCGTAGGCGCGCGTCATGCGTTCGATCTGCGCCGCGGGCAGGGTCCAGTCGATGCGGGCCTGCTCTTTTTGCAGGGGCCGGCAGAGGGCGGCCTGCTCATGGTCTTGCGGGCGGGCGGGGAGTTGGCCGGCCAGGTAGCAGGGCAGGATGGCGGCCAGCAAGTCGGCGCCCTGGCGGGCCAGGCGGGCGCTGAGACTGGCCGCGGTGTCCTCCGTTCGGATCACTTCCGCGGCCTGGGCCAGGAGGGGGCCGGTGTCCATGCCTGCGTCCAGGCGCATGATCGTGCTGCCGGTGAGGGCGTCGCCGGCCAGGAGCGCGGCAGCCACCGGCGCGGCCCCTCGCCAGCGGGGCAGCAGAGAGGCGTGGACGTTGAGACAGCCGTGGCGGGGCAGTTCCAGCACCTGCGGGCGCAGGATCTGCCCAAACGCGGCCACCACGATCAGTTCCGGTTGCAGCGCGGCCAGGGCGGCAAAGGCTTCGGGATCGCGCAGGCGCTGCGGCTGCTGCACCGCCAGGCCATGGGCCAGGGCCAGTTCCTTCACCGGCGAGACCTGCACCGCGCGCCCGCGGCCCGCGGCGCGGTCAGGCTGGGTGACCACGCCGATTACTTCGATCTGGGGATGGTCGAGCAGGGCTTGCAGGCTGGGCACGGCGAAATCGGGCGTGCCCATGAACAGGGTGCGAGTCACGGTTCCGGTTTTGTTGATCGATGATTGAAGATTAATGATTAAAGCGTTGTATGGGGAATTTTTTAATCATTAATCATTAATTTTTAATCATTACCTGTTGTTCGGCCTGGCGCAATTGGCCGCAGCCGGCGTTGATCTCGATGCCGCGGCGCAGGCGCACCGTGGTGGGGATGTTGGCGTCGAGCAAAACCTGTTGAAAACGGGCCGCGACTTCGGGGCTGGTGGGTTGGTAGGGCGAGTTGGGGATGGGGTTGAGGGGGATGAGGTTGACATGACAGCGCAGGCCCACCAGCAGGTCGGCCAGGGCCGCGGCCTGATCGGGGGCGTCGTTGATGCCCTGCATCAGGGCATATTCGAAGGTGATGCGGCGGTGGGTCTGCGTTTGATAGCGATGGCAGGCCGCGATCAGCGCCTCCAGGGGATAATGTTTGTTGATCGGCACCAGCTGGCCGCGCAGGCGGTTGCTGGCCGCGTGCAGAGAGATGGCCAGGCGCACAGGCAGATCTTCGGCGGCCAGGCGATCGATCATCGGCACGAGGCCAACGGTGGAAAGGGTGATGCTGCGGGCCGAGAGGGCAAAGGTCTCCGGGTCGGCCAGGCCGCGCAGGGCCTGCATGAGGGCGTTGTAGTTGGCCAGCGGCTCGCCCATGCCCATGACCACGATGTTGGTGAGGTGGCTGGGCCGCGGCACGCGCAAGGGCGCGGCCGCGTCCTCTTCCTGCCGCAGCCAGCGTTCGAACCAGTGCGCCTGGGCCAGGATCTCGCCGGGGCTGAGATTGCGCAGCAGCCCGCCCTGGGCCGTGGCGCAAAAGGTGCAGCCCATGGCGCAGCCCACCTGTGTGGAGATGCAGAGCGTGCGCCGCTGGTTGTAGAGCATCAGCACCGTCTCGATCGTGGCGCCATCGCGCAGGCCAAACAGCGCCTTGCGTGTCAGGCGGTCGCGGCTATCGATCTGCGTGATCAAGCTGAGGGGGGTGATGTGGGTCTCGGCGGCGAGACGGGCGCGCAGGGTTTTGGGCAGGTTCGTCATCTGCTCCGGGTCGGTGACCAGGCTTTTGTGCAGCCAGTCGTAGATCTGGTCGCCGCGGTACACAGGCTCGCCCCAGGTGGCAAGCAGGTCGCGCACACCGGCGCGGGTGAGGTCGAGAAGAGGGATCACGTCAGCAACGCTCGCAGGTCGGGGAGGATGTGGTCGGGTGGGGGGGTGAAGGCGGCGGCGTCGGCGGCGGAACTGACGCCGGTGAGCACGCAGATGGTGTGCAGGCCCGCGTTCTGGCCGCCGCGGATGTCGGTTTCCAGGCGATCGCCGACGATGACCGTCTGCGGCGCGTCTGCGCCCAGCCGGGCCAGGGCCATGGCAAAGATCGGCGGCTCCGGCTTGCCGATAATCAGGGGCGTGCGTCCGCTGGCCGCGGCCAGAAAGGCCAGCAGCGCGCCGGCGCCGGGCAGTTCCCCGCGCTCGCTGGGCAGGGTGGGGTCGGGGTTGGTGGCGATCCAGGGGCAGCCGCGGCGGATGGCCAGCGCGGCTTCGGCCAGCTGCGCGTAGCACACCTGCTGATCCAGCCCGCTGACCACGATCTCGGCGGCGTCGGCCTGGGTGACAACCTCATAGCCCGCGGCCGGCAGGGCTTGCTGGATGCCCTTCCCGCCGATGATCAGCACGCGGGCGGGGGGGGGCAGCTGCTGTTGCAGGTAGGCGGCGGCGGCCAGGGCGGCGGTGAAGATGCTGGCGGGGGGGACGTGGATGCCGATCTGCGCCAGATGCTGCGCGTTTTGGGCCGGCGTCTTGGTGGCGTTGTTGGTGAGGAATAGAAAGGGATGATCGCCGGCTTGCAGGGCGTGGATGAACGCCGCGGCCGCGGGCAGCGCCTGCCGCCCGCGGTAGATCACGCCGTCCATATCGATCAGCCAGGCGTGGTAGGGCAGGGCGAGGCGGGGGGAAGGGGACATGGGTTTCAGGCGTCTTCGAGGTCGTTTTCCACGTCGCAGGCGGCGGTGGCAATGGCCCAGGTGACTACGCCCCAGGCCAGGCCGCTGATCGCCAGGGCCATGAAGATGCTGAGGAGGTTCAGGGGCACATTGCCGCGCAGGATGCCGATGATGGCCAGCGCCATGCCCAGCAGCGCGGCGATGACGCCCGCTTTCAGGGGGCCGTGAAGGCGTCTAAACAGATTCATGGGGGATTCCTCTGCCCGCGGGCTGAATATCTTTGATCATCAATTCCAGGGATCGGTGGGTATTCCACACATTTTCGTTCAATTCGAAGGCCACATCGACGCGCATGGGCAGGTCGAGGGCGCGTTCGCCCAGGCCAAAGCCGATGCCCTCGTAGGTGATCTGGCCGTCGGAGAGTTTGATCTTGAGGTGGCTGGCGTCGCCGCCCACGCGGCGGAAGCCCTGCACCAGCAGGTCGGCGGCGGCGAAGGTGGGGGGAGGGTTTTCGGCTCCGGTCGGTTCCAGCTCGCGCAGCCTGGCCAGCAGCGCGAAATCAAGATCTTTGAAGTGTACGACCGCGTCAACCGGTAGGTGTTGCACCCGCGTGTCGGGGGCCAGGCGTTCGGCGGCGATGGCGTTGAGGCGCTGGCGCAGGGCGGGCAGGTGGCGGCGGTGCAGGGTGAAACCCGCGGCCGCAGCGTGGCCGCCGTAGCGCGTCAGCAAGTCCGCGCACTGATCCAGGGCCTCGGTGATGTGGAAGGCGGGAATGCTGCGGGCCGAGCCGCGCGCCTCCTCTTCGCCCAGATCGACGACGAGGGCGGGGCGATAGTACTGCTCCTTCAGGCGGCTGGCGATCAGGCCGACGATGCCGGGGTTCAGGCCGGCGCGGGCCACGAGGAGCACATTCTCGGCCGGGTTGTCGCCCAACTCGGTCTCGGCCCATTTCACCGCCTCTTGCGTCAGGCGTTGGCGTTCCTGGTTGAGGGCGTCCAATTGATGGGCCAGCGGCTCGGCTGTCTGGTCGTCCGCGGCCATGAGCAGGTCGTAGGCCAGGACGGCGCTGTGCAGGCGTCCGGCTGCATTCAGCCGCGGCCCCAGGCGGAAGCCAATGGCGGCGGCGTCGATCTTTTCCAGGGGGGTGCGGGCCTGTTTGGCCAGGGCGCGCAGGCCGGGCCGCCGGCCCCGTTGCAACTCGATCAGTCCCCGCTGCACCAGCAGCCGGTTCTCCCCGCGCAGGGGCATGATATCGGCCACCGTGCCCACCGCCGCCAGATCGAGCAGGTCTTCCTCGACCAGTTGCACCGGCGCGGCGGCGATCGGGGCGGCGGCCTCGGCCCGCAGCAGGGCCTGGGCCAGCTTGAAGGCCACACCCACGCCGGCGAAGGCGTCGAAATGATAGGAGCAGTCTGCTTGCCGGGGGTTGATCACGGCCAGGGCCGGGGGCAGGGTGGGGCCGATGGAGTGATGGTCGGAAATGATCATCTCCAGGCCCAGGTTGGCGGCGTAGGTCGCTTCGGCTACCGCGCGGATGCCGCAATCGACGGTGAGCACCACGCGCACGCCCTGATCGTGCAGCCATTTCAGGGCTTCGTTGTTGAGGCCGTAGCCTTCATCCACGCGGTGGGGGATGTAGGGCATGACGTCGGCCCCGAAGGCGGCGAGGGTTTGCACCATCAGGGCGGTGGCCGTGACGCCGTCCGCGTCAAAATCGCCGTAGACCGCGATCGGCTCCTGACGGCGGATGGCCTGACGCAGGCGGGTGACAGCCTGACTCACACCTTTGATGCGGAAGGGATCATCGGGGCGCCGGCGCTGGCCGAAGAATTCGGCCACATCTTCGACATCGGCCAGCCCGCGATTGTAGAGCACCTGCACGATGATGGGGTGGAGGTGGCTGAGGCGGGCATGGATGGCGGGCGGTGCCGGCGGCGGCACTTCCCAGCGAATGGTCGGAGTGGGCATAGGGGTATCCTCTGGCCCTCATTATATCGGCAGAGAGGGGCAGCGTCCAACAGCGGCGGCAACAGTCGTTCGCCGCATCACCGAAACAGTAGTTAAAGGATGATGATTAATGATTAATGATTGATTATTAATCATTAATCATTGGTTTGTACCGCCACCACACGCCTGCCGGATACCCCACCATCTTGGCCACGTCCCCCACCACGCGGATCAAGGGTACCAGCAGCAGGGTGGCCAGCTTCTCGGCCCGCGTCAGCCGCCGGCCCGAGGTCAGGGGCCGCGCCCATGCCGCCAGCAGCCGGCGATAGGGCGTGCGGCAATAGAGGGCGAACCCTGCCGCCAGCAGGAGCAGAAAAAGCGGATGCGCCGCCATCGCCAGCCACAGCAACCCCGGCCCAATCCACAGATAGGCGGCGTAACGCAGGGCATGTCGCTTGCGCCACAGATCCGCCTTGCCATCCCCGCGGCTGTAGCGGTAATACTGCCGGAAAAAGGCCGGCAACGACCCGCGCGGGCGAAAATGCGCCACCGCCTCTGGCGCCCAGCCCAGACCGCCCTGCTGGCGTAAAGCAAAGTCGAACACCAGATCTTCGCAATAATCCAGCCATTCGGGATAGCCCCCCGCCGCGGCCCAGGCTGATTTGCGCACCGCCAGCGAGCGGCTGGAGGGCAGAAAGCGCGCCGGATCGATCTCGCTGACAGTGGGCAGCACGGTGGCGCCCATCGCCGCCTCGAAGGGCGTGGCCGCATCCACCTCGAACCAACCGGCCACCGCCGGCAGTTCCGCGTTCTGGCGCAGGGGCCAGGTGATCTCCTCCAGCCAAACCGGCGCCAGCCGCACGCCGGCATCGGTCACGGCGATGATTTCCCCCGCGGCCGCGGCAATGGCGAGGTTGCGCCCCCGCGAGATATTCGCGCCCGGCGCCACCAGCACGCGCAGCGGCAGCCGATCCGCGTATGCCTCGATCTGCGCCACGGTGTCATCGCTGGACCCGCCATCCACGAATAGCACCTCATCGGGCAGCAGGGTCTGGCCGGCGATGCTTTCCAGCAGACGGTGGATCGCTGCGCCCTCGTTGTACACCGTGCAGATCAGCGAAATGGCGGTCATGCCGCCATTGTCCCTATCCTTCCCGGCGTTTGTCAACTTCCCGCCCCCGCCTGCTACAATAGCGCGCACCGTTCCTGCCCCACCCCGCCCCCCCCACCCCTTGCCATGCGCCGACGTATCCTCCTCACCCTGCTGCTCTTGCTGATCGCCATTTTGGGCGTCACCGCCCTGTTTGCTCGCCCCATCGCCGATCATCCCTACTATGCCCGCTTCGCGCAGCGGCCCCTGGTCATTGCCCATCAGGGCGGAGATGGCCTGTGGCCAGGCGACACCCTTTTCGCCTTCGAGCGGGCTGCAGCGCTGGGCGTGGATGTGCTGGAGATGGATCTGCACATCACCGCGGATGGCGTGCTGGTGTTGATGCACGATGAGACTGTGGACCGCACCACCGATGGCAGCGGCCCGATCGAGGCCATGACCCTGGCCGCGCTGAAAAACCTGGACGCGGGCTACGACTGGTCGCCTGACAATGGCCAGACCTTTCCTTTCCGCGGGCAGGGCATCACCGTGCCCACGCTGCACGAGGTGTTCACCGCCTTCCCCGGCATGCCCATGAACATCGAGATCAAGAAGAGTGAGCGGGATATGGCTGAGCCTTTCTGCGCCCTGATCCGGCAGTTCGGCAAGCAAACCGAGGTGCTGGTGGCCTCTTTCCACGACGAACGCATGCAATCCTTCCGCCAGACCTGCCCCGAGATCGCCACCTCGGGGGCCGAGGATGAGCTGCTGCCCCTGGTGCTGCTCAGCAAAGTGGGATTGGGCTGGCTCTACCGTCCGCAGGCCCACGCCGTGCAGGTGCCGCAGAGCCGTAGCGGCATCGAGATCTTGACGCGCGGCTTCGTGCGCGCCACGCATGGCCGCAACATGCAGGTAGAAGCCTGGACGATCAACGATCCTGATCACATGCAGCGGCTGATCGACCTCGGCGTCGACGGCATCATCACCGACTATCCCGATCGTTTACTCGCCATTTTACAAAGATAGAGCGTGATGCGTGATGCGTGATGCGTGATGCGTGGTGCGTGGGGCGTGGTGCGTGGTGCGTGATGATTTCTCCTAATTCACGACCAATCTACCAATTTACCAATCTACCAATTTACCAATCTACCAATCTACCAACCAACCAACCAACCAACCAACCAACTAACCAACTAACCAACTAACCAACCAACCACCCCCCCCCCACCCCATGAAAGCTTTCCAAGATTACTACCCGGATCACCTGGCGCATTGCTACGGCTGCGGACGTCTCAACGACCAGGGCTATCAGATCAAGACCTTTTGGGATGGGGAAGAGACGGTGACACGTTTCACACCCAGCCCGCAGCACAAGGCCATCCCCGGCTATGTCTACGGCGGCCTGCTGGCTTCGCTGGTCGATTGTCATAGCACCGGCTCAGCCGCGGCCGCGGCCTACCGCGCCGAAGGCCGCGAGATGGACACGGAGCCGGCCCTGCGCTATCTCACCGCATCCCTGCATGTCGATTACCTCAAACCCACGCCCCTGGGGCCGGAACTGGTGCTGCGCGGGCGCATCGCCGAGATCAAAGGCCGCAAAGTTGTGGTGGATGTCGTCCTGCTGGCCGGGGAGGAGGTGACGGTGCGGGGGCAGGTGGTGGCCGTGCAAGTGCCCGACAAATATGTGCTGGCCCTGACCGCCGCCAATGAGTCCTGAGCGCCGGAGATGGCCGCGGCGGATGGATTTGGGAAAACCTTGGGATAAATTTGGGTTATTTTGCCGGCAGGCGCAGCGTTGTCTTGGGATATCCTCCTGCTGCAAACGCCTGCGCCGGCATTGCCCCGCGGCCGCGGGAACATGGTATACTTGCCCCATCCTACACACCCAGTCGGAGCACGCATGACACCACGACGTTATCAGGGGCGGCGGCGACAGCAGCGGCCACGTTCGCCCTGGGTCGCCCTGCTCATCCCCTTTGCAGCCATCCTCATCACCGGTGGCCTGTTCTATACCTTCGCCAACATGCTGGAACCGGGCGTCCTGGCCTCGCCCACGCCGGTTCCGCCCACCGCGACTCTGGTCGCGGCCTTGCCTCCCACTGCCACGCCCACGCCGGAACCGCCCACGCCCACACCGCAGCCGCCCACGCCCACGCCAGAGCCGCCCACGCCCACGCCGGCGGTAGCCGATGTGCTGCGCGTCGGCATCGAGGCTACGGTCAACGCTGAATCGGGCCTGCGTGTGCGCAGCGGCCCCGGCACCAATTTCGATCCGGTCATTACCCTGCCTTTGGGCGCCATCGTCGAGGTGTATGACGGCCCGCAGCGCGCCGATACCTACACCTGGTGGGGCATCCGTTTTGAGCGGGAGGATGGCAGCATCGGCGAAGGCTGGGTCGCCGGCGATTTCCTCGACCCTGGCGCGGGGTGAGAGGGACGCGGGGATTTTTAACGCAAAGATGCAGAGTTTTTTAACGCAAAGGCGCGGAGGAACGCAGAGTTTTTTAACGCAAAGACGCAGAGGTTCGCAGAGGGGCGCAGAGGTTTTTTTAATAATTTATAAGATTTTTCGCAGAATAGAAATAAAGTAGTAAAATATTCAATAAAAAATTTCTATTAATAATTAATCATCATACAAAAACCTCTGCGAACCTCTGCGAATCTCTGCGTCTTTGCGTTAAAAATCTTTGCGTTCCTTTGCGTTAAAAAAACTCATACCTCGCCCAGCGCTTCGGCATCCAGACGGGCGAAGAACTCGGCCATGAAGCGTGCCCGCTCTGCAGCTATGGCCTGGGCCGTGGCGGTGTACAACTCAGCAGCCAACCCTTCCAGTTTGCAGATGAACTCGTGGCCGGGCGTGTAGGCCGGCGCGCCGCCGAACTGCCGGCGATAGGCAGCCACATCCGCGCCGATCTCTGGCCGCAGCGTGGCCAGAGGCGCGCTCCACAGGTGGCTGCGCTGACGCCCGGCAAAGGCGAAGGCCCTGGCCACGCCAATGGCGCCGATGGCATCCAGGCGGTCGGCGTCGCACAGGCAGCGCGCCTCCAGGGTTTGGGGATGGGGCGCCACGCTGAAACGGTGGGCCTCGATGCAGTGCGCCACCGCGTCCACAAAGGACTGCGGTTCGGCAGCCAGCAAGGCCCGCGCCTGCCTGGCCCCGGCCAGATGGTGATCTGGCTCGTTGCGGGCGCAATCGTGCAACAGGCCGGCGGTGCGCACCACGTGCACATCCGCGCCCTCGGCTGCGGCGATATGCACGGCCAGCCGCGTCACCCGCAGCACATGGTCGAAGGCATGGGCGGCGTCATCCTGCCCGTACAGGGCCTGCGCTTGTTCTGCGGTGATGGCGGGGAGAGGCATGGGGTATTTGATATTTGATATTTGATATTGGGTATTAGGTATTAGGCATTAGATATTTGATATTTGATATTGGGTATTAATGATTAATCATCAATCGCTAATCATTAACGATCGAACAATATCCAATATCCAATATCCAATACCCATCCTAACGTTTTTCTCGCCGCCAGCGCAGCCAGAGCAGGCCGCCGGGCAGGCTGCACAGCACCTGTGTGGCCTGAATGAACAGACTCAGGGCCAGCGCGTGCGGGGCGGGCGTGCCCACCAGTCCGTAGAAAAAGGGATAGGCCACCTGGTTCAGGCCCAGGCCGCCGATGGAAATGGGGATGATCAGCACCAGCGCGGTCAGAGGGGTGAACAGCAAAATGTGCAGCAATGAAATCCCCCCGCCCAGGCTCTCGGACAGGACGAAATTGACCCACGAGGTGGAGAGGATGCCCCCCAGCCCGATGCCATAGGCCAGCAATAAAGAGCGATAGCGGTAGCGGTAGGCCTCGAACGCGGTGGATAGAGATTCCCAGATCGCGTGCAGGGGGCGCAACGGCGTGGCCGCGATGACCCGCCCCACAAGCGCCCGCACCCGCCGGCTGAGCAAAACTGCCGCCACCACGGCCAGGGCCGCAGTGGCTACCACAGCCACCAGCACCAGCACTTGCAGGTCGCTGCGCCCGGTGACGAAAACCGTGATCCCCGAAGCCAGCGCGGCCACACTCATGTAGGCCGAGAGGCCGATGATGCGGTCGAGCACCACCGAGGCCGCAGCCTGCGCGGCCCGCTCGGTGTGATACGCCACGCCCACCCCGCGCATCACATCCCCGCCGATGTTGGCCGGCAATAGATTATTGAAGAAAAAGCCGACAAAGGTGTAGTTCAGCACCGCCCGGAAGGGGATGGCGATCTCCTGCGCCCGTAGCAGCACCCACCACTTCAGGGCGTTGATCACCATGGCGATCAGAAATAGCAGCACGCCCAGGGCCAGCAGCCAGGGGTGGGCGCGCAGCAGATTCGTCGCCACCTCGCGCCAGCGATCGCGGAAGAGGTAGATGACCAGCGCGATCAGCCCCAGACTGACCGCCAGACGCAGGTAAAGGGCAGCGCGGGGAGAGCGCATCTCAACCCTGCGGCTTGTTCGCGGCCACTGGCGCGGGTTTGGCCGGGCCTTCGCCGCCTGCTTGCGCCCGCCGGGCGCGCTCGCTGCCCACATCCGCCTTCTGCGACCAGGCCATATCCCAGACGACATGCCGTTCCCCGCGCAGGGCGAAATCATACCAGCCCAGCAGACGGGCCCAGCCTTCGAGCACCGCCAGCAGCCCTACCACCCAGAACAACCGCACCGCGCCCCACACCGCCTGCCAGACCTGGCGAAACGCCACCCGCGCCACCTTGCGTTTGCGCAGGCTGCTGACTTTGTAGCCATATTTCTGCTTCAGATAGAGATGGCCGGCATGGTTGCGCCGGCGCTGGCGCACGAAATCGCTGATCGTGCTGGGGCCGGTGTTGTAGACGACGGCGTCGGGCGCATACCGCACCTGCATGCCCCGCTCCACGATGATCGCCTCCACAAACGCTTCGTCCATGGCCACATCCGCCGGGATCTGGTCGAACACGCGGCGGAACGCGATCAATTCGCCCAGCCGGGGGATCTCCAGGCAGAGTTCATGCTCCATCTGCAAGCGCAGATAGGTGAAGACGCCGGCGAGATGGTCGGGCGTGTTCACCGGCACCTTGTGCGCGCCGGTCATACCCACCGCGGGGTCGTGAAACATGCGCACCAGATGCTCGATGGCGGACTCGTGCGGCAGCGTGTCGCCGCTTTCCAGCACGCAGACCTCCTCCCGCGCCACGCGCAGAAAGGCGTTGACCGCGGCGGTTTTGCCCTCTCGCCGCGGCTGTTCGATCAACTGGATGCGAGCATCCTTGGCCATCCACTCCCGCACGATCGGCACGGTGCGGTCGGTGCAGGCGCTGGCCACGACCACGATCTCGCTGATCTCGACCTGGTGCAGATGTTGGTCGGTGATCGCGGCCAGCAGGGGGCCGATGTTGGCCTCTTCGTTATAGGCGGTGATGCAGACGCTGCACCGCAGTGTTTCTTGGGGATTCACTCGCAACCTCGGATGAGAAGATTAGCCGTGCATTATACACGCCGGCGCAGGGCAGACCAAGCAGGCCGCTGCCCCGCCGAACTGCTTTCGCTTCAGGTGCGGTACATGCCGTTGATGGTGACGTAGTCGTGGCTGAGGTCGCAGGTCCACATCGTCGCCTGGCCGGGGCCGTCGCCCAGGCGCAGGTCGATGAGCAGTTCGGGCTGGGCAAAGCGCCGGGTGGATTCTGTCTCGGCAAAGGGCAGGGGCGCGCCGCCGGCGACCAGTTGCAGGGCGGGCAGCATCTCCGCGGCGCTGGCCCCGCCCGAAATCCACAACTGCGCCTGCTCCGCCGCGAAGGGGACGCCGCTGTTCCCTGCCGCGGCCAGGATGCGGCCCCAGTTGGCGTCGCCGCCGTAGATGGCGGTCTTGACCAGGGGGGAGATGGCGATGGCGTTGGCCACGCGGTGCGCCTGCGCCTCATCTGCCAGGCCAGAGACGCGGATCGTTGCCCGTTTGGTGGCGCCTTCGCCATCCGCCACGATGGCCAGGGCCAGTTCGGTGCAGACCGCGGTCAGGCCGGCGGTGAAGGCCTGGAACGCGGGGGCGGCGGCGGCGGTGATGGTGTATCCGGCGGCGCCGTTGGCCAGCAGGGCCAGCGTATCGTTGGTGCTGGTGTCGCCATCCACGCTGATGCGGTTGAAGCTGCGATCCGCGGCCTGGCGCAGGGCCAGGTGCAACAGGTCGGGGGGCAGGGCGGCGTCGGTGAGGATCAGGGCCAGCATCGTGGCCATGTTTGGGTGGATCATGCCCGCGCCTTTGGCGATCCCGGCCAGGGTGATGACGCCATCCCCCAGATCGACGCGCTGCGTGGCGAGCTTGGGGTGGGTGTCGGTGGTCATGATGGCGCGGGCCGCGGCCTGGAACCCGTCGACGCCGGCCCGCAGGCTATGGAACAGGCCGGGCAGCGCTGTCTCGATGCGTGCGACCGGCAGGGGCTGGCCGATCACGCCGGTGGACATGACCAGAGTCGACCAGGGCGGCAGCCCGAAGATGGTTTCGACCGCCTCGGCGCTGCGCCGGGTCGCGGCCAGCCCGGCGGCGCCGGTGGCGGCGTTGGCGTTGCCGCTGTTGATCAGCGCGGCTTGTACGCCGCCGGGATTCAGGCTGAGCAGTTGGCGATCATACTGCACGGGCGCGGCGGCGAAACGGTTTTGCGTGAACAGCGCGGCCGCGGTGCAGGGCGTCTCGCTCAGGGCCAGGGCCAGGTCGGGGTCGCCGTTCTTTTTGATGCCGCAGGCAACGCCGCCGAAGGAGAAACCGGAGGGAAGGTTCATGGGCAGTGTGGAGGAGAGGAGACGGCGCGTCGCGTCAATCTCGTTTGAAGGCGCTGAAGTCGGGGGAGCGGTAGCGCGAGACGCCTTTGCCCTCGATTTCGAGCATGGCCTGCACCTTCAGCGGCAGTCCAAAGAGTTTGATGAAGCCTTCGGCGTCCTGCTGGTTGTACACGTCATCCTCATCGAAGGTGACATAATCTTCGCGATAGAGGCTGTGGGGCGATTTGCGGCCCACGAGGATGGCGTTGCCTTTGTACAGCTTGAAGCGCACCGAGCCGGTGAGGTTCTTTTCTGTGTTCTGCACGAACGCGTCCAGCGCCTCGCGCAGGGGCGTGAACCACTGGCCGTTGTAGACCAGCTCGGCGTAGCGCAGGCCGACCTGCTGTTTGTAATGCAACGTGTCTTTGTCCAGGCAGAGTTGTTCCAGGGCGGCGTGCGCCTCGTGCAGCAGGGTGCCGCCGGGCGTCTCGTACACCCCGTGCGATTTCATCCCCACCAGCCGGTTTTCCACCAGATCGATGCGGCCGATGCCGTGTTTGGCCCCGATGGCGTTCAGCGTTTCCATGATCCCCAGCAGCCCGTAGGCCACGCCATTGACCCGCACCGGCGCGCCCTCTTTGAAGTCGATCTCCAGGTATTCGGGGGTGTCGGGCGCGGCTTCCGGCGCGGTGGTGAGGGTGTACATCACCTCTTCCGGCTCGTTCCAGGGGTTTTCCAGCAGGCCGCCTTCGTGGCTCATGTGGAAGAGATTGCGGTCGCGGCTGTAGATCGACTTCTCGGTGGCGGTCACGGGCACGTTATGCTCGGCCGCGTAGTCGAGCGCGTCCTTGCGCCCGCGGATCGTCCATTCGCGCCAGGGGGCGATGATGCGCAGCTTGGGATTCAGGGCCATGATCGTCAGTTCGAAGCGCACCTGATCATTGCCCTTGCCGGTGGCGCCGTGGGCTACCGCGTCCGCGCCCTCCATTTCGGCGATCTCGACCAGGCGTTTGGCGATCAGTGGGCGGGCAAAGGAGGTGCCCAGCAGGTATTTGCGTTCGTACACTGCCCCGGCCTGGATGGTGGGGAGGATGAAATCGCTGAAGAATTCGAGCCGCAGGTCTTCGATGTAGCATTTGCTGGCGCCGGAAGCGATGGCCTTGGCCTCCAGGCCGGACAGTTCCTCCTCCTGGCCGAGATTGGCGCAGAAGCAGATGACTTCGCAGCCGTAATTGTTGCGCAGCCAGGGCACGATCACGCTGGTATCGAGGCCGCCGGAATAGGCCAGAACGACTTTGTTGACGGTGGGTTTGGGTTTTTTGGTAGACATGAAAACTCCGAATGAATGATGGTTATTGGGTATTGGGTATTGGATATTCGATATTGGGTAGTGAATGATTAAAATCTATCTCTTGTGACGCGTTACACTATCCACTATCCACTATCTACTATCCAATATCTACGACTCAGACCACGTTTTTCTCCGGGGCCAGGGCGCCGGCGGCAAAGCGGTCGTAGCGCAATTCGCTGAGATCGACGGTGTGCGCGGCGCCGTCGAGGATCTCTTCGGCCATCAACTGCCCGCAGATCGGGCCTTGCATGAAGCCATGCCCGCTGAACCCGGTGCAGGTGGTCAGCCCTCGCAGCGGCAGCGGCCCGATGATCGGCTGGTGGTCGGGCGTGACCTCGTACAGCCCGGCCCATTGCGTCAGCAATTGCGCCTGTTCCAGCAGGGGCATGCGGGCGATGGCGTGTTCGAAATGGGTCAGGGTCCAGTCGGCATCCACATCCAGCTTTTCGCCGGGGGTTTCGTGCGGGTTGGACATGCCGGTGAGGATGCCGCCGGTTTCGTAGTGAAAATAGAGGCTTTGGGCGAAGTCGATCAAAAAGGGCATGTGGCGGGGGATGCCGAGGGGCCGGGTGACGGCGATCTGGCGGCGCAGGGGAATGACGGGCAGGGGCACGCCGGCGGTGGCGGCCAGCGGCCCCGACCATGGCCCCGCGGCCAGCAACACGGTTTCGGTCGCGATCTGGCCGATCTCGCTCTCCACGCCCACCACTTTGTCTCCCGCGACCAGGATGCGCCGGGCGCCGGCCCCGGTGAGCAAGTGCGCGCCCAGCCGTCGCGCCTGTTTCACATAGCCCTGCACCACGGAATGCGGGTCGGCCAAACCGTCGCGGTGGTAGTTGGTGCCGGCCAGGATGGCCGGTTCGGCGTCCAGGTCGAGCAAGGGCGCGCGGCGGGCGATCTCGGCCCTGTCCAGCCATTCGGTGGCGATGCCCATCTGGCGCTGCAATTGCACGTTGCGCTCGAACGCGGCGATGTCGGCTTCATTGCTCAGCAAGAAGAGGTAGCCGACCAGGCGCAGATCGATCTCCTGCTCCATCTCCTCGGCGAAGCGTTCGAGCATGGCGATGCTGAGGGTGCTGAGGTGGATGTTGACCGCGGTGGAGAATTGGTGGCGGATGCCGCCGGCGCAGGTTCCGGTGGCGCCCTGGCCAAAGAAGGGGGCTTTTTCGAGCAGGAGGACGCGGCCTGCCTGTCTGCGGGCAAGGTGATACGCGGCGCTGACGCCCATCACCCCGCCGCCGATGATGACGATGTCAGCAGTGGGCATGGTGTGTGTGGGGGAAGTTGGTTAGTTGGTTGGGTGGTTGGTTGGTTGGGTGGTTGGTTGGGTGGGTGGGTGGGGGGGGCAGGAATGGACGCAGATTCCGCGGGTTTGCACAGATCGGCATGGAAAATCCGCGAAATCTGTGTTCATGCGTGACAAAAAGAACCCGTCACGGTTACCAGCCGGCGGCGGCAAGCTGGCTGCTGTTGGCCTGTCGTAGTCACACCCCCATTTTCGCGCCTGCCGGCTGGGCGCGCAAGCGCGGCCTGCGGCCTGCGCGGCCCTGCCCGCCGAACGGTCAGGCAAGCGATGACGAATTTGAAGGCAAATGGGGAGATCGCCCCCTCTATTTTCCCGCTTCTACCAATTCCTTCAACTTTTGCTCTCGCTCCCTCTGCCCAACCTTCACCAGGCCTTCGCCTACCAGCATGGCATCGGCGCCCATTTTCTGCAACGCCCGCACATCTTCAGCGTTGCCGATGCCGCTTTCGCTGACGAGGAGAACCTCATCAGGTATTTGCAAACGTAAGCGAGCGGTCGTGTGCAGATCCACGGTAAAAGTGCGCAGATCGCGGTTGTTGACCCCCACCACACGCGGTGATTCCTTCAGCGCTCGCGCCAATTCGCCTTCGTCATGCACTTCGACCAGGGCGGTCATCCCCAGCTCGTGCGTGTAGGCCAACAGGTCGCGGTACTCGGCAGGGCTTAACACAGCCATAATCAGCAACAGGGCGTCGGCCCCGGCTACGCGGGCCTGCAACACTTGATAGGGATCAAAAATAAAGTCTTTGCGCAGCACGGGCAGGGTGATTTTGCGCTGCCGGAATGCCTCTTTGATGGCGGTGATAAATTCGAGCTGGCCCTGAAAGAATTTGGCGTCGGTCAGACAGGAGATGGCAGCAGCACCGCCGGCGGCGTAGGTGAGGGCCAGTTTGACCGCATCGAAATCTTTGCACAGCAAGCCTTTGCTCGGCGAAGCCCGTTTGACTTCGGCGATGAGGCTGACGCCAGGGCCGGCGAGGGCGGCGGCGAAATCGAGCGGCGGCGGGGTGAAGGCAACCAGGGCGCGCAGGCTGGCTTCGGGCAGTTCAGCCTTTTGCCGCGGCACTTCCTGCCGTTTCCAGCGCATGATTTCGTCGAGGAGTTTGCCCTGCGCGAGCAGGCGTTGTTGGCGTTTCATGATGCAAATACCTGCGATTTCTCGATCAGCGCCGTCAGCTTCGCCAGGGCCGCGCCCGAATCGATGCTGGCGCGCGTGCGGGCGATGGCGGCTTCCCAATTGCCATCTTCCACGGCAAGGGCGGCGGCGGCATTGAGGATGACGACCTGGCGTTTGGGCCCTTGTTCTTCCCCCGCGAGGATCGCGCGCAGCATGCCGGCATTCTCCTCCGGCGAGCCGCCAAGGAGGTCAGAGAGATGGGCGCGAGGAAAGCCGAGGTCGAGCGGGTCTAGATCGAACGTGGTCACGCCCCCCCCACGCAGATGGCTGATGCGATTGACGCCGGTGGTGCTGAACTCGTCCAGGCCGTCGGCCCCGTGCATCACAAAAGCCGCGCGCGTGCCCAGGCGCCCCAGCACCCGCGCCAGCGGCTCGGTCAGGGCCAGATCGAATACGCCAACGATCTGATGCGTGGCGCTGGCAGGGTTGGTAAGGGGGCCGAGGATATTGAAGATCGTGCGGGCTCTGAGTTCACGGCGGGGGGCGCTGGCGTGTTTCATGGCCGGGTGATGGTGCACGGCGTAGAGGAAACCTATGCCGACCTCGTCGATGCATGCCCCCACCTGTTCGGGCGTGAGATCGAGGTTGACGCCCAGAGCCTTGAGCACATCGGCGCTGCCCGCTTTGGATGTGACCGAGCGATTGCCATGCTTGGCGACGGGCACGCCGCATCCGGCGATGACAAAGGCGCTGGTCGTGGAGATGTTGAATGTGCCGGAGTGATCGCCGCCGGTGCCGCAGGTATCGACCAGCCAGCCGTCATAGGCGTGACGGACGGCGATGGCCTGTTCGCGCATGGCGCGGGCGCTGCCGGCGATCTCGGCGATGGTTTCGCCTTTGGCCGCCAGTCCGACCAGATAACCGCCGATCTGCGCAGGTGTGCATTCGCCGCGCATGATGGCCATCATCACGGCGTAAGCTGCATCTTCGCCGAGGTGTTGCCCGGCAATGACATGGGCAATAGCGTCCTGGATGTTCATGGTGGGATGATGGGTGAGGGAGGGCGTGAACTTGCTTCGTTACTTCAGCAGCAAAAAGTTCGCCAGCAACTGTTTGCCGCCTTCGGTGAGAATGCTTTCCGGATGGAATTGCACGCCGTAGGCGGGATGGCGCCGGTGTTTCATGGCCATGATTTCACCCTCGGCGGTGAAGGCAGTCATGACCAACGCAGCGGGCAGGGGTTCTTCGACGATGAGGGAGTGGTAGCGCGTGGCCGGGAAGGGTGTGGGGAGGCCATTGAACAGGGCGTCGCCGGTGTGATAGACGGGACTGACTTTGCCGTGCATCAGGCGAGGCGCCCGGGCCACGACCCCGCCGAACACCTGCCCCAGGCACTGGTGCCCCAGGCAAACGCCCAGGATCGGCGTCGTTTCATAAAAAACGCGGATCACATCATTCGAAACGCCGGCGTCGCTGGGGGCGCCGGGGCCGGGCGAGATCACGATGTGGGTGGGGTTCAGTTCCCGCAGCGCCGCGACCGTGATCTCGTCGTTGCGCCACACGCGCAGATCGGCGCCCAATTCGCCCAGATACTGCACAAGATTGTACGTGAAGGAGTCGTAGTTGTCGATAACGGCAATCATGATTGCTAAAAGTGCTGAGTGATGACAGAGGATTACAACAAGCCTTTCTCTGCCCGTTCGACGGCGACGGCCAGGGCGCGGGCTTTGTTGTGGGTCTCGTTGAATTCGTAGGTTGGATCCGAATCGGCCACCACGCCGCCGCCGGCCTGCACGTAGCACAGGTCGCCCTTCATGACGATGGTGCGGATGGCGATGCAGGTGTCCATGTTGCCATCATAACCGATCCAGCCGACGGCGCCGGCGTAGATGCCGCGGCGCTCCCCCTCCAGTTCTTCGATGATCTCCATTGCCCGCACTTTCGGCGCCCCGCTGACGGTGCCGGCCGGGAAGGTGGCCGCCAGCAGATCGAAGGCGTCGACGCCCTCTCGCAACTCGCCGATCACATCGCTGACGATGTGCATGACATGGCTATAGCGTTCGACGGCCATCATCGTGGGCACGCTGACGCTGCCATAGGCGCTGACGCGGCCCAGATCGTTGCGACCGAGATCGACCAGCATGATGTGTTCGGCCCGTTCTTTGGGGTCGGCCAATAGTTCTTCGGCCAGGCGCGCATCTTCGGCGGGCGTTTCGCCGCGCCAACGTGTGCCGGCGATGGGGTGCACCTGGGCGCGCCGGCCTGCCAGCCGCACGTGCATCTCTGGGCTGGCGCCGATCAGGCGGAGATCGCCGGGCAGGTCGAGGAAGAACATGTAGGGGCTGGGGTTGGTCATGCGCAGGGCGCGGTAGATGGCGAAGGGATCGGCCTGAGTGCGTTTGCTGAGACGCTGGCTGGGCACGACCTGGAAGACGTCGCCGGCGGCGATGTAGGCCTTGGCCGTCTGCACCATCCCTTCGTAGTCACGCTGGCTTTTGTTCGAGACCCACCCCTCGCCATTGCTCACATCGCGCAGGCGGGGCGGGACCAACGGCTGGGCCAGGCGCCGCACGATGTTCTCGATGCGGGCGACAGCATCGGCGTAGCTGGCAGTGAAGGCGTGCTCGTCGCCGTCGGCAGCGCCGAGGCGGGCGTTGGCCAGCACCAGCAGCCGGTGTTTGACATGATCGAAGATTACGAGATTATCGGCCAACAGGAAGAGGGCCTCGGGCGCATCGAGCACGGTTTTGGCGGCGTCGGGCAGGCGTTCGAAGTGCCGTACGACATCATAGCCCCAATAGCCCACGGCCCCGCCCGTGAAGGCGGGCAGGCCGGGCAAAGCGATGGGGCGGCGGCGGTGCAACAGTCGGGCCAGTTCGTCCAGCGGCCGATCGTGCTCGAATGATTCTAATACGGCGCCGCCTGTGCCGCTGAGGGTCGCCCGCCGTCCGTTCACGCTCAGGCTCAGGGGCGGATCGACGCCAATGAACGAATAGCGGCCCATCTGCTCGCCCTTTTCCACCGATTCGAGCAGAAAGGAGGGGTGTCCCGCCCTGCGCAGCTTGAGATAGACCGAGACGGGCGTTTCCAGATCGGCGGGGAGGACGCGGTAGATGGGGATGAGGTTGCCCTGTGGGGCCAGTTGACGGACTTCTTCGAGGGTGGGATGGTGCATTTTCAGTGGTCAGTATTCAGTGGTCAGTATTCAGTGGTCAGTATTCAGTGGTCAGGGGTCAGTGCGCTGCTTGCTGGCAACTGCGAACCGAGTACTAAAAAAATCCCCCACGCCGATAGCGACGTGAGGGACGAATTTCGTGGGGTCAATCCGTGGTACCACCCTCGTTAGACTGTGCAAACAAAAACCCATCGTGATGACGATGGGCGCATGTCCAAGCCAGTCTCACTCAACAAGTACGGCCGATTTTTCGCGGCGATACTCTGCGCCCTGGTAACGGTGGCGTCTCCGAACAGGTCTAATGATTAAAAATTAATGATTTATGATTAATTTTTATTGTTCGACCGTTGGCTCCCCGGCCCATTCACTGTCGGCGCTGATGCCGGCTTCGCAGCAACCGCCGGCTCTCTGGATCTCGCTTTGACAGATACTTTTCCGGTTCACAGCCTGTGTAGTTTGTTATTGGATGGGGACTATAGCATGGGTTGGGAAAGGGTGTCAAGTGGCGCGCGGCGGGGGGCCGATGTAGTGGCGTGAAGGCTGCGGTGCTGGGATGATGGACGAAGGACGATGGGACGATGGACGATGGACGATGGCTTTTTGCGTTTGCAACCGATCGCGGATCGAGAGATCGTTGTATCTTCTCAAAAATACGTGTTAGCAACCCCGTGAATGAATTCACGGTCTGATACCAGAAACCTGCTAAAGCAGGTTGTTATTGGCATGATAACTTTGTTAAAAACCAGTTTGTAACAATTTACCTTATTTTGTCATTGCGAGTAACCCATCAGCAGCACTTGTATCAGACGCCAAATTCATTCGACAAACATTTTTAGCAAAAATCGCTTCATTACCAATTATTGAATACATACAAATGGTTAATGATTAATCATTGTCGTATCGTGCACGGCTGCTGACAGCAATGACGATAAAGCGCTGACTTTGGCCGCGGGCCTGGTTTCGCCGGCCAGCCTGACAAGGGCGCTGCCCACAACCACACCATCGCACAAAGCTGCTACGGCCGCGGCCTGTTCGGGTGTGCTGATGCCGAACCCCACGGCCAGCGGTAAATCGGTGTGTGCGCGCACTCTGGCGATGAAATCGGCTAGATGCGGCGGCAATTCGCGGCGTTCGCCGGTAACGCCGGCCACGCTCACGAGATAGAGAAAGCTTTTGCTGTGCTCCGCCGCCAAACGCAGGCGCTTGTCCGGGCTGGTCGGCGCGACTAAAAAGATCAGCGCCAGCCCGTACTCGGCGCAGGCGGCTGCCATCTCTGCGGCTTCGTCGGGGGGCAGATCGGGCACGATGAAGCCATCCGCGCCGGCGTCTGCGGCATCTGCAACATAGCGTTCGACGCCATAGGCGAGGATGGGATTGACATACCCCATCAGCAGCAGCGGCGTTTGCACACCGCGCCCGCGCAATGTGCGCACCGCGGCCAGGCAAGCAGACGAGGTGACGCCGTTGGCAAGCGCTTGTTGGGCCGCCGCCTGGATGGTGGGGCCATCGGCCAATGGGTCGGAAAATGGTACACCTACCTCGATCAGATCCGCGCCTGTTGCGGCCAGCGCCTGGATCAGGTCGATGCTGGTAGCCAGATCGGGGTAGCCCACGGGCAGGTAGGGCATGAAAGCGGTTGATCCCTTGGCGTTTGCAAAAGCTCTTTGAATACGCTTGATTCCGGTCATGTCAGATCGCTCCCATCACCGTATCCAAATCTTTGTCGCCTCGCCCTGAAAGGTTGAGGAGGAGAATGTGTTCTTTAGGCAAAGTCGGCGCCAGTTCCAAGACATGCCCCACGGCGTGAGCGCTTTCCAGCGCCGGGAGGATGCCTTCGTACGCGCACAGCGCCTTGAATCCGGCCAGCGCCTGTTCATCCGTGCAGTAGGTGTAGGCTGTCCGCCCGATATCGCGCAGATAAGCATGTTCAGGCCCGACTGAAGCGTAATCCAATCCGGCGCTGATGCTGTGGGTGAGGGCGATCTGGCCGTCGGCATCCTGCATTACATACGATTTCGTGCCATGTAACACACCGATGCGCGCGATCTTCGGATCGGCAAAACGGGCGGCGTGCTCGCCGCTGGCGATGCCGCGCCCGCCGGCCTCGACGCCGAGCAAGCGCACGTCCTCGTCTGCCAAAAAGGGGTGGAAAATGCCGATGGCATTGGAGCCGCCGCCCACACAGGCCACAATGGTATCGGGCAAACGTCCGACACGCTCCAGCATTTGTTGGCGGGCTTCGACGCCGATGACGCGCTGGAAATCGCGCACCATGGCCGGATACGGGTGCGGCCCCAGGGCCGAGCCGAGCAGATAATGCGTGTCCGCCACATGCGTCACCCAGTCGCGGATGGCTTCGTTGATGGCATCTTTCAGGGTTTTGCTGCCGGAATCGACCCCGCGCACCTCCGCGCCCAGCAGTTGCATGCGGAAGACATTGGGCCGCTGCCGGGCCATGTCAACCGTGCCCATGTAAACCACGCATTGGATGCCGAGCAGAGCAGCAGCCGTGGCGGTGGCGACGCCATGTTGCCCGGCCCCGGTTTCGGCCACGATGCGTTGCTTGCCCATGCGCTGCACCAGCAAAGCCTGCCCCAGGGCGTTGTTGATTTTGTGCGCGCCGGAGTGGGCCAAATCCTCTCTTTTAAGATAAATCTGCGCCCCGCCCAGATGCTCGCTCAAACGCCGGGCATGTGTGATCGGCGTGGGCCGGCCCACAAAATCGCGCATCAGCCTGTGGAATTCGTTCCAGAAGTCGGGATCGTTCTGGGCGATGTGATAGGCCTCTGTGAGTTCGGCAAGAGCCGGCATCAGCGTTTCGGGCACAAACTGGCCGCCATACGGCCCAAAACGACCGTGAGCATCGGGAAGATCGGTTATGAATGGGATAGACATGAAATCGTTGTTATTTTTCAGGAGATGCGCAATTCGTGATCGGAATTGAAAACATCGACAATGCGTTCTGCATGTGTGGGGATGATGTTATCAGGTAGTTCATGCCGGGCAAACCAGCGCAATGCCGCGGTTTCCTCATTGGATTCGATCATCGCGCCGCCGACGACGCGGCCAAGAAAGTTGAGGGACGCGACTTGAACGCGCCTGCCGTCGGGATAGACCGCGCAGATGTCGGGATAGGTGTAACACCCCAACAACCTGATAACCTCGACCTCCAACCCTGTCTCCTCCCAGGCTTCGCGGATGACGGCGCTTGTGAACGTATCGCCAGCTTCGACGCCGCCGCCGGGCAGACACCACCAATCGCCATCCATGCGTTTTTGCAGCAACAGCCTCCCGGCGTCATCCATGATGGCGATCGAACAGCCGAGGCCGATGTTGGCGTCTGCGGTTGCGCCGGGCCCGATGGCGAATGTGAGCGTTTGGGGTGGGGTATTTTGTAGCATCGAAGTATTCTCCTTGTCTATGGCGACAGTTGTTTGGCGGCGGCGATGAATGCTCGCACAGCTTCATGATCCTTGCGGCCAGGTTCGCGCTCGACGCCGCTGCTAACGTCCACGCCCCAAGGCTGCACCTGCGTGATGGCCTCGGCAACGTTGTCCGGGGTCAGGCCGCCCGCCAGCAACAAGCGGTGCTTGCGGGCGATAGCTGCGGCGATGCGCCAGTCGGCGCGTTGGCCGGTGCCACCGTAGGCGTGCGGATGGTAGGCATCGAGCAGAAGGTCGGGGCCGGCAGGGGGGCCGAGATGGCCAAAACGGTCGGCGCCGATTGCGGCTGCGGCCTGGTCTGAGCAGCGTAGGGCCTTGAACGCCCGGTTATCAAGCTGTTGCAGCAGCGCAGGGCTTTCATCCCCGTGCAATTGCGCCAGATCCAGCCCCGTCCACGCCAGAATGTTTCGTACCGAATCGACCGATTCATTCACAAACACCCCCACTGTTCGCCGATCGGGAGGCAAAGGGCGCAATTCCGATAGGATGGCGATGATCTCGTGCAGCGTGAGATAACGGGGTGATTTCGCATAACAGATAAAACCGAGCATATCGGCGCCTGCTGCAAGGGCGACCTCAGCATCGGCCACATGCGTGATCCCACATATCTTAACCAAGGTCATGGGTCGGGCATTGTACCATGATCAAAAAAAAGCCCAAAGATACCTGTTCGGCCATGTGAGCCGTTAGTCGGCAGGTGACTCAGGGGCGGCGATGTACTATTTCCGCAAGTAGCGCTTGCGTATCTTCGACGATACGTTGAAAAAAAATACTTTTTTTACAGGCATCTGAACTGCTTCAGTCGTCGCGCCTAGCCTTTCGGCCTGCGCCTGCGCTGCCACAGCCCGGCCAGGGTGGGGATGGCGCCGCGCGGCAGCCGCAGAAACAGCAGAATGATCAGCATCCCGTAGGCCACATGCCGCAACTGTCCGAAATCGATCAGGATCTCGTCGACGATGGTGAAGGTGACCGCGCCCACGATGGGGCCGAACAGGGCGCCGATGCCGCCGAAGCCCAGCATCACCAATACGACGATATCGACTTCGCCGAAGCCGAAAGTTGTCGGGCTGATGCGGCCCTCGGTGAAAGCGTAGGTCGAGCCGGCCAGGCCCAGCATCGCTGCCCCGACCAGCGCGGCGTAGACCCGGTAACGGGCGACATCCACACCGGCCAGCTCGGCGGCGACTTCGTCGTCGCGCAGGGCGCGGAAGGCCCAGCCGACATGGGAGCGCCGCAGCAGCCCGTGCACCAGCAGAAAGAGGAGCGCGAGGGCCAGCATCAGATAGTAGGGCGGGATCTTGTCGCGCAGCAATGTGCCCGCGCCGGACGTGATCAGCCGCCCCGTATCTCCACCCGTCAGTTCGCCCAGCCCCAGCACCAGGGCATCGAACGATAACGAGAAGATGAGGGTGATGATGCCGGTGAAGATCACCCCCAGAGAGCGCCGCACCGCCACGAAACTGAGCAGTCCGCCGGTCAGGGTGGCGGCGAGGGTGGCGGCCAGGATGCTCGCGGCGATTGGCCATCCCGCGCTGTCGGCCAGGATGGCGCCGCCGTAACCGCCGATGCCGGCGAGCGCGCCAACGCACAGGAACAACTGCCCGGTGCTGCCGAAGATCACGTTGAAGGCGATGGTGTAACAGACATAGGCCAGCCCCAGGACGGCGACGCCCATGAGCACCCGCGAATGGCCGAGCCAGAGGGGCAGCAGAGCCAGCCCCGCGCCCACCGCGGCAATCGGTAGGAGCAGACGAGGGAGCGATCGGGAGGCGTGCGCCTCGACCCCTCCGAGCGAGAAGGCGCCGGCGCTGTGGGTGGGGCGATCACTCATTCCCGCACCCCCAACAACCCGGCCGGGCGGGTGAGGATGGTCAGCGCCGCGGCCCCCAGCAGGATGATCAGCGAGATATAGGTGCCGATGAGGTCGGCGGCGACGGCGTTCACGATCCCCAGAATGAGCCCTGCCAGCAAGGCCCCGGCCACGTTGCCCAGCCCCCCCACCACGGTGACGATGAGCGCGAAGGTGGTGATGGAAAGGCCGGAGTGCACATCGATCGGGGTGACCATGGCGCGGGTGATCGCCACCAGCGCCGCCAGGACGCCGCTCAGCACCAGGATCAGGCGCAGCATCCGGTGGGGATAGATGCCGACCAGGCGGGCGCCCTCCTGATCTTCGATCACCGAACGCACTGCCCGGCCCAGGGAGGTGTAGCGGAAGAAAAGGAAGAGGGCTGCAAAGGTGGCGAGCGTGATCGCCGAAGCGGCCAGGCTGCCCCGTCGCATGGGCACGCCCAGAATCTCGACCGCCCCACCCCCGATGCGCAGGCTCAGGGCGCCCAGTGCATAGCGCCAGTTGAGGAAGCCTTCGACGGTGAAAGACACGCCCAGCGTGAGCAGCAGACTGAGCAGCACCCGCGCCTCGCCGCGCAAGCGGTACACCGGGCGCAGGATCGTTAGATCCAGAATCAGGCCCATCAGGCCGCCGGCGAGCAGGCCCAGCCCGGCTGCAAGCCAGATGGGCAGGCCGGCGGCCTGGGCCAGCGCCACCACCATGGCCGCGGCGACTGCCATCTGCCCGTGGGCCAGGTTGAGCACACCGCCCAGGCCGTAGACCAGGGTAAGCCCCACGGCCAGCAGGCCGAATTGCAGCCCGAGCACGATCCCGTCAAGGATGTTGGCTATCATGTCACTCCTAAATAAGCGCTGCGGATGCCGGGATGGGCCGCCAGTTCTGCGGTCGTGCCCTGCAGCCGGATGAAACCGTTTTCGAGGACGTACCCCCGATCGCTGAAGGCCATGGCCAGCGGCACCTGCTGCTCGGCCACCAGCACGGTCAGCCCCTGTTTGCGCAGCACCCTGAGGGCCTTGTACGTGGCCTGAGCCAGCAAAGGGGCCAGTCCTGTGCTTGGCTCGTCCAGCACGAGAAGGCGGGGTTTGGACATCAGCGCCCGCCCCACGGCCAGCATCTGTTGCTCGCCGCCGCTCATCGTTCCGGCGTGCTGCCGCCGCCGCTCGGCCAGACGGGGAAATAACTCCAGCACGGTCGACAGGGTCTGGGGATCGGGCCGGTGGGGATAGGCGCCCAGCAGCAGGTTTTCCTGCACGGTCATGCGGGGGAACAGATGCCGCTCCGCGGAGACAAACCGCAGCCCCAGTCGGGCGATGCGTTCCGCCGGCAGCCGGGTGATGTCATTCCCCTCGAAGCGAACCTGACCGGCAGAGGGCGAGAGCAGCCCGCACATCGCCCGGAACAGCGTTGTCTTGCCGGCGCCGTTCGAGCCAATGATCATCACCGCCTCACCGGCATCGACCCGAAAGGCCACAGCGTGGAGCACATCGTTGCCCTGGTATCCGGCCGAGAACCCCGCCACCTCAAGCATGATTCATCTCCTGGCCCAGATAGGCCTTGACGACTGCCGGGTGGCGCATCACCTCTGCGGGCAGTCCCTCGGTGAGGATAGTTCCGAAATCGAGCACCACCACCCGTTCCGCCAGGCTCATCACCGCCTTCATGACGTGCTCCACCCAGATGATGGTCATGTTGAACTGATCACGGATCGCTCGGATGATGGCGATGGAGGCCTCCAGCTCGGTATCGTTGAGGCCGGCCATCACTTCATCCAGCGCCAACAGCCGGGGGCCTCCGGCGATGGCCCGGGCCAGTTCCAGGAAGCGCTGCTCGTGCAAGTTGAGATGCCCGACGAGGTCGTGGCGGCGGTCGGCCAGGCCGACGAACGACAGCGCCTCGCCGGCCAGCTCCAGGGCCTGCTCTTCCTGGCGATGCGCGCCTGCCCGGCCAAAGAGCGCGCCCAGCGCCACATTCTCCAGCGCGGTCATCGAGGCAAAGTGGCGGGGCGTCTGTTGCACCATGGCGATTCCCATCTGGCGCACGCGGTGGGGCGGGGCCTGGGTGATCTCCTGGCCGGCGAACCGGATGGCGCCTCGGGTCGGCGTTTCGAGGCCGACGATCAGCTTGAGCAGCGTGCTCTTGCCGGCGCCGTTGGGGCCGACGATGGCCAGGATCTCGCCATCGTCGGCCCGCACGTTCACGCCATTGACCGCGGCCAGACCGCCAAAGTGCTTGTGCACCTGATCCAGCTCGAGTAGGGCCATGGGGCGCTATTGCTCCGGCATGTAGGGTTCGAGCGGGTCGGAATGGGTCAGCAACTCGAACCACCAGTCTCCGGCTTCATTCAAGCCCGCGGGCGCGGGGCCTGCGCTGATGATGGTGAAGAGTGGCCGGGCCTCGGCCATCTCGCCCCACTCGGTCCAGCTCAGCGTGTGGCCATAGCCCGGCATGTCGAAGGAGTTGGCATGGACATACGCGGCGATGGCTGCCGGGTCGTCGCCAACCGCCTTGACTGCCCGGGCGACGATTTGCACGATGGCATAGCCGGCCACGGCGTCGTCCGACATCAGCTTATTATCGGAGAAGGCCAGGTAGCGCTTGGCCAGATCGGCGTAACTGTCGCTGAAGTAGTCGGCGCAGGCGAAATCGCTAAAGCGCCCGATGGCCAGCTCCTGCAAGCCGCCGACGGCCAGAGTTGGCGGCACCCACGAGCCGGTGACCGGCACGTTCCCGGCCAGGTCGGCTGATAGGGCGACGATGGCCGAGTTGCCCGGCGGATGGCCGGTGCCCACGATCATCTGCGCGCCAAAGTCGGCCATCGCCCGCACAAAGGGGGTGAAGTCGGTGGTTGGCGGCACCGGCGCCACTTCGATGGTGAATTCAATGCCGGAGTCCTTGAATGTGTTCTCGATGGCGGCCTTCATGGCTTGCCCCCACGGGTAGTCGGCCACGATGCCCCCGACCTTGGTGAACCCTTTCTCGCGGGCGTACTGTAGCACCGGCGCGGCGTCCATCGGCGCCGCCGGCAGACAGGTGCGGAAGGTGTAGCGGCTGTTCCGGGTGAGGGCGGCCTGGGTGCCGGATTTGACCAGGAAGAGCGGCATCTTTGCCTGTTCGGCCGCGGCGGCAACCGGCACGCCGACGCCGCTGGAAATGATGCCGCCAACCGCGACCACGCCGTCCTCGACGAGCCGCTCGAAGCGGTCGACGCCGATGTCGGCGTTGTTTTCCGTGTCTTGGACGATGATCTCGATCATGCGGCCATCCACGCCGCCGGCTTCGTTGATTTCCTTGGCTGCCAGCGCCATCCCGTCGCGGGCCTGCACGCCCCAGGGGGTGAAGGAACTGGTCAGGTCGGTCAGCGTGCCGATTTTGATCGGTTCCGCCGGGACGGGGGTGGGCGGGACCGCTGTGGGCGGGACTGCTGTGGGCGGGGCCGCCGTGGCCGCGGGCGGCGAGGTGGGGGTGGGTGTGGCGCAGGCCGCGAGCACCAGGCTGCACACCGCAAACAAGAGGGCAAGTCGCGCCAGCTTGGCTGGCAGATGCCCAAGGGGCGTATTCATCGTTTCCTCCAATGTTCGTGTGGGTGGTGGAAAGGCTGACCGGGTCACAGCATCCGATTGCGTGCACGTGGCAGGGCCAGCGTACTCCTAAACAATCCGATCATGCACAGGGCGTCTATAAAAGTTCGTTGTCGTTTCACCTCCTTCACGGCTGAACGTGAAAGCGCCGCGCCTTCAAAAAGTAGGTCATGGGTGGCTCAGCATCCTTTCTGCGCAGCGCCCTGCGCCCGACTGGCTACTGGCGTAACTTGTACCGCTGAATCTTCCCGGTGACCGTCTTCGGCAAATCTGGCACGAATTCGATCATGCGCGGATATTTGTAGGGGGCGATGCGGGCTTTGACGAACTCCTGCAGCTCTTTGACCAGCTCCGGCGATCCCTTGACGCCCTCTTGCAAAACCACGAAGGCTTTGGCTTTGACCAATCCCGCCTCATCTTTGGCGCCCACCACCGCGCTCTCCAGCACCGCCGGATGTTCGATCAGCGCGCTCTCCACCTCAATCGGCGAGACCCAGGCCCCGCCCACCTTCAGCATGTCGTCCGAGCGCCCGTCGTACCAGAAATAGCCGTCGGCGTCCATGTGATATTTGTCGCCGGTGAACATCCACTCGCCGCGCATGGTGTATTTGCTCTTTTCGTGCTTGTTCCAGTAGAAGGGCGCGGCGCTGTCGCCGCTGATCAGCAGGTCGCCGATCTCGCCTGCCGGGACTTCTCGCCCGTTCTCGTCGGTGAGTCTGGCGGTATAGCCGGGCACAAGTTGCCCGCTTGACCCTGCTCGCACGCGTCCCGGATAGTTGGAGATGAAGATGTGCAGCATCTCGGTCGAGCCGATGCCGTCGAGGATTTCCACCCCGAACTTTTCTTTCCACTGCCGATAAATCTCTGCCGGCAGCGCCTCGGCCGCCGAGACGCACAGCCGCACCGAACTCAGGTCGTATTTTTTCTCGGCTTCGGGCGCGGCCAGCATCGCCGCGTACATCGTCGGCACCGAGAAGAAGAGTGTGGGATGAAAGCGCGTGATGATCCCGAACAGCGCGTCGGGGGTGGGGCGTCCGGGGAAGAGCACGGAGCTTGCGCCGACGCCGTAGGGGAAGGTCATGTTGTTGCCCAGGCCGTAGGCGTGAAACAGTTTCGAGCCGGAGAAGCACAGATCGTTCTCGGTCATGTGGATCACGCCGCGCGCGTAGTTCTCGACCGTGAAGGCGATGTCGTGCTGCAGGTGCACCGCGCCTTTGGGGAAGCCGGTCGAGCCGGAACTGTACAGCCAGAAGGCGATGTCGTCGGGCGAGGTGTCCGCCGGGTCCAGGCTGGGCGAGGCGGCGTCCACCCATGTCTGCCAGTCAATCACGCCGGGCGCGTCATCGCCATCGACCACGATCACCTGTTTGAGGTACTTGCAGGTGGCCCGGATCGGTTCGATGAGTTTGTACAGCGGCCCGCTCACCACTGCCACTCTGGCGCGGCTGTCGTTCAGAAAGTAGGCGTAATCGGCGGACTGCATCACCGTGTTGGTCGGGATGGGCACAGCGCCGATTTTGATGGCGCCGAAAAAGGTGGCCGGGAACTGCGGCGTGTCGAGCAAGAGCATCAAGACTCGCTGCTCCTGTTCCACGCCCAGTTCCTTCAGGGCGTTGCCGGCCCGGTTGGCCAGCTCGCCGAGTTGCTGGTAGGTGTAGGCCTGGTCGCGGGTGTAGATGGCGACTTTGTCGCCGCGCCCTTCGGCGAGATTGTGATCCAGCACCGCGCTGGCATTGTAGTGGTCGGTTCGGTGTGTGATCGCCCTCATGAGCAAACTCCTTGCAAAATCGACGTTGGTTTGTGCGTGCCGGGTGGGTCAGCGCCCCGTCCAAAGTGCAAACAATTCGGCCAGGTCCTGAACTGTGGGCGGCAGCCCCGCAATGCAAAGGGTGGTTCGGCGGGCCTCTTGCCGCAAGCGAGAACCCGGACTCTGCACCCTGCGCCGGCGGCAGCCATCTGGCTGATGCCGGCCTATCGTAACGACGCCCCCATTTTCGCGCCTGCTGTTTGAGTCCGCAAATCAGGCCTTTAGCTTGCGCCTCCTGCGTTCGGCGCCCGGTGACCGGGCCGCTGCGCGACTCAGGCCACTTGGGGCATGCTGTGCCACCAGATGCGCGCCTCGGCGCACAGACCCTGTGCAAACGTGGCCTGCAGAACGCCATCCAACACCATGCGTGGTAAGGGTTCTCCCGGCTTTCTGGCCGGCAGGCTTGTTCCCGTAGAACGCGCCCAGATCTGGAAAAGCTCTTCAGACGCCACCTGGTAGGTCACGTGCCAGTGTGCGAGGCCTGCGTCGCCTTGATCGGCCAGGACTGTGAAGGCGACCTGCACATCTTCTTGCAGTTGGACACGTTTCCAGTACTCGACCAGCGCGGCCCTGCCTGTTTGCACCTGGAACGGCGTGTTGTGGTACACGCCATCTGCGTGGAAGAGCGCGGCAAACAGGGCCGGATCGCGGGCTTCCCAGGCAGCCTTGTAGCCCTGCATGAATGTTTGGATGTTCATCTTCGACTCCGTATTGAGGGTGGGGCCTGCGCCGCCTGTTGGCAAGCGTCGCTTGCTGGCAAGCGTCGCTTGCGGGCAAGCGGGCTGGGAAATGAGCAAGTCCAGGTTGGCACACGGGGCGGCTACTCGCGGAGGACGTGGAAGCGTTTGGCCTTGAGTTCGAAGCGCGGCAGGGCGTCGCGCTCGACGACGCGGACGATCGGGCGGAAGGAAAGCGCCGAGTCCAACGCGGAGGCCACCGCCTCGACCAGGGAAGGATCGGCCCCGTGGGTGAGTTCGAGTTCGATCTCCATCTCGTCCATGCGCCGGAGGGTGCGCACCGTCACGCGAAATTCGTCCACCTGATCGAAGCGGCGGATGATGTTCTCCACCGCGCTGGGGAAGACGTTCACACCGCGCACGGTGACCATGTCGTCGGCGCGGCCGAGGATGCCGCCCTGAAAACGGGCAAATGTGCGGCCGCAGACGCACGGCGTCGGGTCGAGTTCGACCAGATCGCCGGTGCGATAGCGGAGGATGGGAAATCCCCAGCGGCCCAGATTCGTGATCACGAGTTCCCCCCGCTCGCCGGGGGGAACCGCCGCGCCGGTCTGCGGATTCAGCACCTCCACGATGAATTCACTCTCGATCACGTGCGTCCCGCCCGGCTGGGCTTCGCACTCGAAGGAATGCGCGCCGACCTCCGACGCCCCGGCGTGATCGTAACATTTGGCGTTCCAGGCGGCCTCGATGCGCTGCTTGGTGGCGGGGATGCTGGCGCCCGGCTCGCCGGCGTGAATGGTGGCGCGGATGGGAATCTGGCGCAAATCGAAATGGCTCTCGCGGGCGACCTCGGCCAGGCGCAGGGCGTAGGTGGGCGTGCAGCAAAGCGCGGTGGCGCCGGTATCGCGCATCAGTTCCAGCCGCTGCAACGAGTTGCGCCCGCCGCCGGGGATCATCAACGCCCCGATCTGCCGCGCGCCGTCTGCCGCGGCCCAAAACCCGATGAAGGGGCCGAAAGAAAAGGCCATGAACAGGCGGTCGGCGCTGGTCATCCCGGCGCCGGCGAGAACATGCGCCCAACAGCGGCCCCACCATTCCCAACTGGCGGCGGTGTCCAGCACCCGGAAGGGGACGCCGGTGGTGCCGGAGGTCTGGTGGAAGCGGGTGTAGGCATCCAGCGGGTAGGTGGTGTTCGCGCCGAAGGGGGGGACGGCGAGCTGATCGTGGACGAGCTCGTGTTTTGTGGTGAGCGGGAGGCGCGGCAAATCTTCCAGCGAGCCGAAATCAGCCGGGGTGAGGTGCGCGGCCCGCAGTTTGGCGGTGTAGAAGGCGTTGCGCTCCCAGAGTTCCTCCAACATGGCGCGCAGTTTTTGGGCCTGGAGGTCGCGCAGTTGCGGGCGGGGCAGGGTTTCGACGGCGGGATCGTAGAGGGGCATGGCTAAATTTCGACCTCGGCGGCGGCATGGCGGTAGGAAAGGCGGGCGCGGCGGGGTTGGGCGGCGGCGGCCAGGGTGACGATTCCGCAAAAATCCGGCTCGCCGGGGTCGTGGCCGAAAGCGTGGCGCAGCAACACGCGCAGCGCGCCGGAGTGCGTGACGAGAATATGATGAGAGGGGTCGGCTGCCGGGGCCGCGAAAATCTCCCGCGCCCGCGTCAGAAGACGGTGGAGGACGGCCTCCGGCAGTTCCGCCCCGCCCGCGCTGGGGGTCGCCAGCCAGTAGCCCATCGGGTCGCGGCTGGTCCAGAAATTGCGAAAGAAAGCGGCGCGGGCGGGCGGCTGGCTGTCCAGGTAGGCTGAGCCGGGGGCGAAGTGGGCGTAGGTCAGCGACGGCTCGGCCAGGTGCGCGGAGCCGTTCGTGTGCAGGATGAAGCGCACGTTCGCCAGCGCCTCGTCTGGCTGAGGCGGGGGCAGGGGGAAGTGGGCGGCCAGGCGGCTGTGGATGGCGGCGGCGGTTTCATAGGTGCGCTGCGTCGGCGCGTGGGCGATGACAAGCGGTTCGCCGGGCCGGAAGCCCGCCGCCAGCGCGTCCGCGGCGCGGCGGGCCTGGGCCTGGCCGGTCTCGGTCAGCCCCACATCGGCGCGGTGATGTTCCACCTCGCCGTGGCGCACGAAGTAAATCGTCGCGCTCATGCTGCGCTCCGGTGTGGCGTGGGGCCTGTCCAGGTTGCGGCGCCTTTGACCTCGCGCAGCCGAATGCCGTACAGGGCGCGGCAGGCGCCGGACATGCCGATGACGGGTCGCATCTTCAGGGGAGCTCCTTCAGGGTCTGCAAGAATTGATAGAACCAGAGATCGGTGGGGGTGGCGGCGGCGGGGTCGGGCGGGGGCTGATCGGGCATGCGCTCGAACAGGCCCACGTCGCCGGCGTCGTCGCCGGCCTGGGGCCGTCCGCCCACGGCGCGGGCGCGGTAGACGATCAACACCACCCGCACTTCGGGATGTGAATAGACCCCGATCAGTTCGCCGAGTTCGACATCCACGCCGGTTTCTTCTTTCGCCTCGCGCACCGCGGCCTGGGGCACGGACTCGCCCAACTCGACGTGCCCGGCGGGCGGGGCCCAATACTGTTGCAGCGGGGGAATCGTGCGATGCACGAGCAGGAATTTCCCCTCGTACTCCACCACCGCCATCGCCACCGGCGCCGGGTTATGATAGAGGATGAACCCACAGGCGGGGCAGTGTGCGCGCTCGCGCCCCTCGACGAAGCCAATCGCCAGCGGCTGGCCGCAGTTCAGACAATATCGGTGCGCCATCGATCCTCCGCCCGGCCGCTCAGCGTTTGACCTGGATCTGGCTGAGGGCTTTTTCCATCAGGAGTTGATAACTGCTCTTTTGGCCGAGCAAGTGATCCTGTTTGCGCTGGCTCCACACCGTTTCCGGCCGGCTCTGGACGATGAAAACGTTCTCCGGGAAAGGCAGATCGTGATCGATGGCCCATTCGATATCCATCGGGCAGCCGTAATGCGCTTCGATGCGTTTGGCGATCGTGACCAGTTCCTGCAATTCGTTGTCGTGCAGCGAGGGCTGGGCTTGCCGTTCGGGGGGGACGTCGTTATGGACGACGCCGTCGCCGGGCAGATAGACGCACTCGATGGCCTTGGCCGAGATGACGCGTTCGTTCACTTCCCGCACGACTTTATCCACCACGAAGCGGTCCGGCGTAACCGCGCCGGAGACGACTGCCTCTCCGAAGCCCCAACTGCTTTCCACCACCACTTTCGAGTGGTCGCCGTTGATGGGGTTGAGGGTGAACATGACGCCGGAGGTGCGCGAATTGACCATTTTTTGCACGCCGACGCTGATCAGCACCTTGTCGGGCGGGAAGTTGAGCCGGGCGCGGTAGCCGATGGCGCGGGCGGTGAACAGGCTCGCCCAGCAGTTTTGCGCCCGGTGCAGGACTTCAGCCAGGCCGCGCACCCAGAGGTAGGTGTCCTGCTGGCCGGCGAAACTGGCGTCGGGCAGGTCCTCTGCCGTGGCGCTGGAGCGCACGGCCACGGGCAGGTTTTCCGTGTGGCAGCGGGCGCACAAGGCCTGATAGTGCTGCTCGATGTTGGCGGCGATGTGGGCGGGCATTTCCGCTTCGAGGATCAAGGCTTGAATCGCCGCGCTGGCGTGATCCAACGAAGGCACCTCGTCAGGTTCGACTTCGTCCAGCAGGCGGTTGATTTCATTGCCGATGCCCGCGGCGGCGACGAATTCGCGGTAACTATCGGTGGTGATTGCGAATCCCGGCGGGACGCGGATGCCGGCCCGCAGCAATTCGCCCAGGCTGGCGTTCTTGCCTCCGACGATGGGCAGGGATGATTTATCGAGTTCTTCGAACCCAATGATGCAGACCATGGGGACCTCTTTTTAGCAATGGCGAAAGGGGCGGCCGTGAAGGCCGCCCCTCGAATGTACCCGGCGCGCCGGGAAGACCTGCTACTCGGCGCGTTTCACGATCGTGACGAGGCCCCGGTCGCCGTCCACCTTGACCCAGTCCCCGGTCTTGATGGCGGTCGTCGCCGAGCCGGTGCCGGTGACCGAAGGCACGCCGTACTCGCGGCAGACGATGGCGGCGTGGGAGGTGATGCCGCCGATGTCGGTGACGGCGGCTTTGATCTTGGAGAAGATCGGCGCCCAGGCGGGGTTGGTGTTCGGCACGACCATGATGTCGTCCTGTTCCAGGGTGACGATGTCTTCCAGTCGTTTGAGCACGCGGGCTTTGCCCTCGACCACGCCGGCGGAAGAGGCGAAGCCCTTCAGTTCGTCGGCGCTGCCGGCCTGGCCGGATGCACCTTCCAGCCACTCGGTGACGCGTTCGGTCGTCACGCCCCAGAGCATGACGGTGAACGGCTCGGCGACCACTTCCGGCGGGACGCCGAGGGCGGGCGGCGGCGACCACTGGGCGGCGGCAGCCAGGATTTTCTTGCGTTTTTCAGCCTTTTCAGCCCACTTCATCGTCGGGATGTTCTCGCCCAATGCCCAGGAGGTGGCGACATCTTCGATCAGCGAGGGGATTTCGAGGCGGTTGAACATGAAGAAATCGTCCGTCTCTTTCAGCACCCCTTGCTTGACGAACAAGCGTCCGAACTCGCGCATTTTCTCGAACCAGATGGTGTGGAACCAATGTTCGACCCAGAACAGGTGGTCTTCCGCGTAGCGGTAGATGGTGCGGGTGTTGTTGTAGGCGTCCTCGAAGGTCTTGCGGTCTTCGTCCGATTTGATCAGGCCGCGGTATTCGGCAATGATGGCGTCGCGCGCGTCGGTGATCGCGGACAGCGAACGCTCGATGCGCTCGCCGCGGTCCAGGCGTTCGAGATAGCCCTTGAGGTAACTGAACGGCACGTCGAGTTTATCAATCCAACTGCCTTCGTAGTGGAACCAGCCGCTGCCGCAGGAAACCATGAACCAGGGATCCTTGACTTCGCTCAGGCTCTCCAGCCACATGCGGCCGTCTTCGAACTCGCGCAGGCTCTCGATTTTGGCGTTGGCGGAGCGGTCGGCCTTGAGGATGTTGGCGACGCGCTCGCGGGTGTGGGCCAGGCGCGCCAGGCGGCAAAGTTCCTCTTCGGGGCGGAACATCGAAACATCGGCGCCGGCGACCATTTTTCCAATCGCGCTTTCGCTGATGCCCGGAAAGAGTTTGCGGGCCACATCGGCAAACATCAAATAGGCGAGGTAGGAGAGGTTGAGGTAGGTGAAGTGATACTGCCAGCCTCGATAAATGATGTTGACGGCGTGGTTGAAAGCCTCGATCAGTTCCTGCGCCGGGCCGATGGCCGGCAGCGTGGTGGCCGAGTCGAAATCGGGCACGAACTGCGGCAGTTCTTTGGGCACCTTGACCGCCTGCAATTCCCGGCCAAGTTCTTGCTGGCGTGTCCGCCATTGACCCCACAATTCTTCATAATGTCCAAACACGGGAAAAGTGCGCTGCCCGAACTTTTCCGCCTTGGCCTGGATGATTTCTAAGGGCGGGGGGGCGATGGCGGTGATGTACAGGTAGCAGCCCAGCATCCGGTGGGCGATGCCCTGGGCAGGCGGGATGCAGAAAATGCGGGTGGTGTGCTGGGAGAGGGCAATCTGCCATGCCTGATGAAAAACTTCATCGAGCGGAACCATGGGATCCGGGGCGTGAATCTTATCGGTGTACCAGAATTGATCTTGATCCCAGTCCTGCCGGTCCGAAGTGAACAGGCGATGGTCTGGATACATTTCCTCCCATCCTTCCATTTCCTTCGGTACTTTTACTTCCCAGGCGTAGGGAAAGCGTTTTTGGGACATCTTCGTTCTCCTTGAATGTGTGTAGGTGAAAGCGGTTGGGATGCGCAACGCGGCCACGGTCACGAGGCGTTCAGCAGACACAGAAAGGCGTTAGTTTGTTAATGGGCTGATGGCGGCACCTCCGTCGAGGCAAGTTTCGAGGTCGGCAATAGATTTCCATAAATAAGCAGGGCCTGCCGCGGCCAAGGCGGCGGAGGGGCTTTCTCCCCCCTGGATGATCGCGGCTGGGATGCCGGCATCTTTGGCGGCCAAAATATCGGTAACGCTGTCGCCGACGAACAGGGTGCGCGCCGGGGCGGCGCTGAGACCGCGCATGGCGCGGCGGAGGCCCTCGCCGAAAGGTTTGAGCAGGGTCACTTCGTTGCGGGAAATAATCACATCGAACAACCCGGCCAGGCCCAGGCGGGGCAGAGCTTCGTCCAGCGCGCGCCGGCCAATGTTCGAGACCAGGCCGAAGCGGGCGGCGTGCATCTGCTGCCACCGCGCCAGCAGGGCGGCGGCGCCCGGCCGCACCGACCAACGCGTGGCCGCGTCCCGGTCGTAGCGGTCGTAGATGGCGCCCAGCCGCGCCGTCAAGTGGTGTGGATCCAGGCCAAATTGTGCGGCCATTTGCATGGTTTGGTTGTAAATGCCGGCGTAATCCGCTGCCTCCGAGATCGCCTGGAAGCCGAGACGGCGCAATTCGCCGCGGGCTTCCTGCACCGCCTCTGGCAGTTTCCACTGGAAATCCACCAGCGTCCCTTCGAAATCGAAGAGCAGGACGGAGAAAGCCGGCGCGGCGGACGGGGAGGAGGTCGGGTTCGTCACGGGTCAGTCGGGTGGGCGGAGTGGTGGATCGGAGGGGCCAAACACGCTTCCAGCGCGGCGGCCGCGGCCTGGCCGAATTCCGGGGTGTTGATGTGCGCGTCCACCGCGATCGTTTCGATGGCCGGGTCGAGATGGGCGCGCAAGGCCGCGGCGAAGGCGGCGTCGATTTCTGGGGCGTAGAGCTGGCCGCCGGCGACGCTGAGCGAGGAGAAGCCTTCGAGCGGGAGGAGGAACTTGACCAGGGCTTTGCGCGGGTGCCGGTTCAGTTTCTCGGCCACGGCCGCGGCGATGGCGACCACTTCCTCACGGCTGGTGCGCGCCTGCACGCGCATCGCATCCTGGATGAACAAGGCGCGGTCGGCCAATTTGCGGGCAACCCACAGCGGGTCGGCTTTGTCTCGGCGTTCGATGGGGCCGCAGGAAAGCATGTCGAAGCCGCAGGGGGAAAGGATGTAGGGGACGCCGCGGCGGCAGGCGGCTTCCAGGCGGTCGGGGGCGGCGGCGCGGTTGCCGCCAAGCAGGTATTCGCCATAATTGGCCGGCACCAGATCGATGAAGGCATCGAACAAGCCCTGCCCCACCAGGTCCTCGACGGCGCGGTCGCCCAGGCCGGTGGCGTGGAACGAGACGATGTTGAAGCGGTCTTGGATGCGCGCCCGCACGTAGCCCGCGCCTTTGTCGCAAAAGCCGAACTCGGTCATGGCGATCAGCGGCTTGTCCGCGGCGGCGGGCGGCTCGGCGGCCTCCACCATCCCGCAGACGGCCCCCGCGCCGTTGAGCATCAGCCGGCGCACGAGGGCGTTCATGCCCACCGTGTCGGTGACGGTGTGCATGACGGTGATGTCGCGGACGCCGAAATACTCGGCGAATTTAGCGGCGTAGGCCGGCATGGCGGCGACGCTGGAGATCAATACTTTGGGCAGGCCGAAGGGCAGGGCGCGCATCACCGTGAGGGAAAGCACGGTGCCGGTCATGCCGGCGACGGCGATCACGCCCTCCAACTCGCCCGCCGCGTACCGCGCTGCCGCCAGGTTGGCCATGCCCGCACCCATGACGCCGATGGCTTTGTCGCGCTCTTTCGCCAGCAGGCCGCGCACGGTTTCGATGTCGCTGCCCCCTGCCTGGGCAATTTCCGCCGGGGTCAGATCTGGTTTCAGGGCGGGGAGGATGGCGCCGGTGCCGATGCTGACATCCGCCAGCACCACCCGATGCCCGCGAGCCTCGATTTTTTCCTTCAGGAGCGTGAGGGCTTCCTCACGCTCGTCCACCATTCCGATGATGAAAATCGCCACGACGGCCTCCACATAAAAAAGGAGGCGGAAGAGGCCGATTGTGCGGCCTCTTCCGCCTCGTGTCGGCGGAGATTACTCCAGGCCGAGTTCCTGCCAGCGGGACTGCACCTGTTTGACGATGGCTTTGTCGAGTTCGATCGGGACGGGTTTCTCTTTCCACTCGTAGGGGATGGTCGCATCGATGATCAGCCGCGAGGTGATGTCGCGGGATTCGATGGGCAGCGAGGGGTCGAGCGGCGTCGAACGGCCGCGCTTGATGAATTCGGCGCGGGAGGGGTTGAAGCGGAAGGACAGGGCCCACAGGACGCGCGGCCAGTCCCAGGCGTCGATGTCTTCATCGACAACGATGACGGTTTTCAAGCCGTACGCGCCCATCTCGGTGGAGATGGCGGCGGTGCCGACCTGGGCGGCGTGGCCGGGGTACATTTGTTTGACGGAGATCACCGCCAAGAAGCGCCCCGCGCCCTCCGGCGGGCAGTAGACCGATTTGATGCCCGGAATGCGCATCGCTTCCAACCCCTGCCAGAGCGTGGCGCCGTAGGTCAGGGCCATGGTCATGTGCGTGTCGGTGGTGGCGCGCCCGACCGTGCTGATCCAGAAGACGGGGTTGGTGCGGTGGGTGATGCAATTGACCTTGATGAAGTTGCGCGGGGTGGTGCCGATGCCGGAATAGTAGCCGGTGTATTCCCCAAACGGGCCTTCGGGCAGGGTGGCTTCCGGGTCCACCTCGCCCTCGACCACGATCTCGGCGGAGGCGGGAATCGGCAGGTCCACCGTCTCGCCTTTGACGATTTCGATGGGGAAGCCGCGAATGGCGCCGGCGAACTCATATTCGGACTCGAACGCGGGCAGCCGCGCCGCGCCCATCAGGAACATCAACGGGTCGGCGCCAACGACGGCGACGACGGGCATCTTTTCCTTGCGCGCCGCATAGGCCTTGAGCATGATGTCGGCGTGTTTGCCCTTGATGAACTGGGTTCCCAACAGGTTTTTGCCCAGGACTTGCAGCCGGTAGGTGCCCAGGTTGACCCAGCCGGTGTCGGGGTCTTTGGTGATAACAAAAACGGCGGTGCCGAAAAAGCGTCCGCCGTCTTTAGGAAAGAATTTAGGAACCGGGAACTTGAGCAGATCGACGTCGTCCCCGTGGAGGATGTTTTCCTTGCAGGGCGCGGTGTCCACCCACTGGGGGGGCATTTGTTTGGCCGTGCGCTTCACCCATTCGCGCATCAATTCGACCAGACTGGTATTTTTCGGCATGCCCATGATCAAGGCCAGGCGGTTGGTGGTGGTGCAAACGCTGGAAATGACCGGGCTGGTGTACCCCTTCACGTTTTCGAACAACAACGCCGGGCCGCTTTGTTCTTCGTTGAGCTTCGCGATGTGACTGAGCTCCAGGTCCCAATCCACTTCTGCTTTGATCCGTTTTAGTTCTCCAACGGCTTCGGCCTCGGCAATGAAATCTCGCATGTCTTTCATGAAATTGCTCCTCTTTCTGGATGAAGTGATTTATTACTACAGGGGAGGTAACAGTTTCCTACCCTTTTTTATCTCTCACAAAGCTGCAAAGCCGCAAAGCTTTTTGAGATTTCTGGGGTTGCGTGTCAAAGCCTGTCCAGAGCACAGACGAAGGAACACCGGCTTCGACCACTATCATATTTTGGTGCGACACACGAGAGGCAATGAAGAGCGTGCGACCCTTTTGCCCCAACCATTGGTAGCTATCCTACACGATCATCTCCGCCGCGTCAAATCTATCCCCGAGGCTACGAGGCTTTCAGTCGTCGCGGCCCTGCCGCCGGCTGACGGCTTGCGTTACCTGCGTGGGCGCGGGCGGGGAACATGCTCGAAAATGCTGCAGCATCCCACATGTCAGGTGCAGCAGGGTTAGGCCCCGCCCATGCGGGCGAACCGTGCTGACAACCCGTCGCACGACCCACAGACCAACCATAGAGTTACTCTGCCAACAGGAGACTGATCTTTTGCAGAACTTCACGCATGACTGCGGCTGGCACAGCACAGATGAACTCCGCCGCGCGGGCTTGCCAATCCAGGCTTTTGACCTGATCCGCCAAAATGACGCCACTGACTGGTAAGCCAGACGGCAAGTTCACCTCGAACGGATAGCCCTTAATGGCGCTGGTAATCGGACACAAGAGCGCCAAGCCAACTTTGGCATTGTACGAGAACGGCGACAACACCACGGCGGGACGACGCCCCGCCTGCTCATGCCCCGCTTGCGGCGTGAAGGTGAGCCAGACGACATCCCCGCGCCGTGGCGCGTAGGCCAACGGCGCTACCACGCTTCACCCCCGACCGCGGGGCCGGTCGGCATTTCGGCGTGACGGTTATTGTCCGTGACTTGGGCGAGTAACGCCTCGAGGCTCAAAGTGGGCTGAAGCAGTGGGACGATGACCAACTGCCGTTCGTGCAACGAAAGCTGGACGGGTGAGTTTTCTTTGAGACCAACTTCATCGGCCAGTGCTTTGGGAATGCGTAAGGCCAGGCTGTTGCCCCAACGCTGCACACGGGTTTGCATACATTCCTCCTTGTTTTAGTATCTACATAGAAGATACGTTGGGTTTTCGAGTTTGTCAAATCCGCGTTAGCGTCCCGCGTGCAACTGAAAGGAATGTGGTTATGAACGGCGCAAATCGCATGGGGCCGCCTGACGGCCAAGCGGAACCAGCGGTTCCGCGGTTCGGCCGCGGGCGGGTCTGCGAGGGGGGGTCTGGCTTTGCGTTGCGGCAGTCCACCGCACCCTTACAGCAGCAGCCCTGCCGACTGCGCACGGTTTTGACAGAACTTTGTGGTGTTTATACCCCTATTCTTACCGGAATCTGTGCTGCCTGCAGGACAACTCGCAGAGCCTGGTTGACCGCTTCGTCATTCGGAAATGCTTGCGCCAGATCTGGCTCCAATATGGCAACATTTCTTCCAACGCGACGTTCTGGCGCGTAACGGCCTTTGGATACAATCGGCAATTGCGAGAGATCATATTCTTCTTTTAGTTCATAGTCGTCATTCGGATTCTTCATAGACTCGTTTCTCATTTTTAGTGGCCTTTCTGGCGCTGATAATGCGGACTATCCCTTCACGATCAGTATGTGCGATCAATAATAATCGTCTTTTTACGGATAATCCTAATGTAATGTAACGTTCCTGATCTGTTGAGTGTTCCACATCTAAAAACATGATGAACAGTGGATCGTCGAATACTGTGCGGGCTTCCTCGAAACTAACTCCATGTTTTTTACGATTGCTTCTGGCTTTTTGCTCATCCCATTCGGCCTGTATACTCATTTTGACCTACCTGTCATCATTTGCTTTTACGTTCTTTTTTAGGTGGAGCCTTCGAAAAAATAGCACTGTTACGCTCACGACTGCCGCACACCCTGCGCCGGGAGCGCAACCGGGCCGATGCTCGCCTGCCGTAGCGACACTTCTTCAACAGGCTCGGAACACTGCTTCATTCTCGCACCTGCCGGTCGAGTGCGCAAGTCCGGCTTCAGCCTTCGCCGCCCTGCGCCCGGCTAACGTTCCGCTTCACCTGTGGCTGCGCCTGGCGCGCCTCACATGATCCCTGATCGTACCGGCGCAGCCGTCAGGTGCAACAGCCCAAGATGGCGGGGCCATCATTCCGGCCCGAAGAAACAGGGGAGGGGCTTGCGGGGGAGGATAGCAGATTCATGACCCTTCTTCAAGACGCTGCCTGGGAAACTGTTTCGTAGCACGCTGTGTTGGCTGGCGTTTTATTGTACAAGACTCGCTGATTGTTTTAAGCGTTTTCGCGGGCAGCAATATATTCAATTGCGGCTTGTGCAATTAACCCAGAACGAGTTTCGCCATTTGCGACTGCGAACTTATCCATTAAATTCAAAATTCTTTCAGGCAATGTAATATTAACACGTTTTGTTTTGCCCGATAATTTTGCTAAATCTATCGTGACAATTGCCCAAATTCCATCAGCATAATCAGATTTGCTTTGATAATATTCAATTGGATGGGGAACAGGAATGGACTCACCATCCATCAATAAGCCTTCCAAATGGCATTCGATGGCTTCTGTGACTTCTTGCAACGCTTCATCAAGGGTTTCACCCGCGCTAAAACAACCAGATAAATCTGGCACAGTCACGCCATAATCGCTATTTGAATCTTTGTGAATGACAACTGGGTAACGCATAGAATCTCACTTTTTTTCTGACCAAGGCCAGCCTGCTTGATGATAAATGCTACGAACTGTGCCGATTGGTAAATCTCGTTTTGGATGTGGAACAGTCACTCTGCCAGATTTGGTGGGGTGCTTGAAATGGTGATGACTGCCGCGTGTGTGGACAAGAACCCAACCATCGGCTTTTAATTTGGTAATGATGTCGCGACTGTTCATGGCTCCAATTATATACATAATACACACGTCGTCAATCTTTGGGCGAAGGAAAGCTTTCCCCCGCCCCAGGCCCCACCCCCTTCACTTTTAAGAAAACTCGTACCAAAGTGGATCACTTTTCAATCATCATTTCCCCTCACTATCCGCCCTGGTGGATCACTTTTCGACTATCAAGTGGATCACTTTTCGATTGACAAACACAGCATGTTGCACCTCCCTTTGTTTGTGCTATTCATTGGGCAGCCTAACGGCCAGGTTCAGCCGCGGGCCGGTGACGGCTGACCTTTCATAACGGGCAGCGTGGCCCGTCCGCTGGAACCAATGTTAGGCAAAGCCCAAGCACCAGCCCCGCAAAACCACGAAAACCGCCCATGACGGCGAATCGTGTGGCCCGCTACTGCCACTTCAAGTTACCAAACGAGACGAAACACCACTTTTGCGATAGACATTGCCGTAGTCTTCTCGTCTCGGATCGAGTATCAGGGCTTTGAATACAGCTTCCATGTGTTCGTGAAGTTCAAGAAAATCTTTCCACTGGGCATCCATCAATTGCGGTGCCCTGTGTGCCTATAATAAATGAGACAACTTGCGGGAGGAAATTAGAGTAGAATTCCACCTGACAAGGAGTCCAACATGCAAGTCAAACCGGCAGTAGC